>Ga0066599_100000093_pt1 | contig 11957 bp, 6 predicted proteins | sample InisedmetaG_FD_60065 | JGI IMG/M metagenome (GOLD analysis project Ga0066599, IMG submission 60065) | Freshwater pond sediment microbial communities from the University of Edinburgh, under environmental carbon perturbations - Initial sediment | ecosystem: Environmental > Aquatic > Freshwater >...
GCCAGGAGATTGCTTATGGATGGATAGCCGTTTGAATTAAGTGTCCACAGCGCCCAGCTCTGCACATCCGGGTGAGGATATTCAGCGAGCTTCAGCAGCTTAGAGCTTTTGGCTGCTGCAGATAGCATCTGTTCAGCATTGAGTTTCGGATCCGATGAAGCAAACCTGAAAGTGGGGTCACCGATGATATGGGTCTCAAGCAGGCAAACCATCCTGTTCCACTCCCCCACCCTGAGGCCGTAAGCGAGAAGTCCGGCCATCTCGTCAGGGTATTTGTCCTGGAGTGAGTTGACGGTATTGGCCTGTGCCGCTATGGTACGGCCCGGTCCGAAAACATATGCTCCGGAGATGAATTCATCCGTATGAAATGAGCCGTTGAAGCAGGCATCGAACATGATGAATCTGGTCTTGATGTCATATTTCATGACATCTGCAGCTATGATATCCATATCGGCAAACCATGCCGAATCCATTTCTGTCTGTCTCTTTTCATTGGCGCCACGGAACCATGAGTCAGGAACGCCCAGCCATTCCATATACCTGGCTTTTGCCTCCGTTGTATCCTTAACACCCCGCACCTTTGAGCGGAGATAGTATTTGATGCTTTCAATATTCTGCTGCACGCCGTTTGCGGCCTGTTCTGATCCGGCCAGCTGGGCCTCGGGGGCACCGTGATGATGAAGCAGTGCTATATCTATCATCTCACCGGTCATGGCTGAGAGCAGCCTGTTCTTGATATGCTCGTCAAAGGTGTAATCGATATACTCAAGTCCGTTATCCTGCCTGTTCAGCTGCGGGAACTGCTGCAGCAGGGCGGCCTTCTCATCCATTCGTGCAGTCATTGATTCCGAGTTATACCCATGCCCTGCGAAAAACAGTACCTCATCAACAATATCAGGATTCCTGTGAGCATCCACCACTTTAAGGAGATAGGCCTTCAGTTTTGAGCCATCAACGTCACCTGGAATACGGATACGCCCTGTGTAAATATCAGGCGTCATCCGCTGGGGTGATTCCGGTTTCAGGCTATAATAGAAGTAGAGCCCGTTGGTGTCGGCTTTCAGAAAGTTGAACTGCAGGTCAAAGTCCTCATAATACCTGTCAGACGGTACTGATGACCTGTGCCAAGGGTATCTCTCCTGGTCCATCTTGAAGGCAGACGTCAGGTGTTGTGCATCGCGCAGCATCGGAACAGGAATGTCACCGATGAATACGGCACCTTCAAACCCTGTGTTGGTGGTGTAAATATTATGCAGGAGCAGCCTGATCGAGTCAGCATGCTTCCATGTGTCCTCGATGATCACTGCATCAAGTCCTTCTGCCTGGAGAGCAGCTGCATAGAGGTTGATTTCATCACCCGCCACCCTCAGTGAGTGGCTGTCAGTTATTATTGCAAACTCTGTTTTATCTGATTGTGAATAGCTCTCAGGGAAGAAAAATACTACCAGCAGTCCAAATAATAATTTTGTTTTCGTCATGTTTCAGAATGTCAGGCCAAGAGTGGCATCGATAAAATAACAGGTCATTGTTTCAGTGGCCTCATTAATAGCATATACATAATCAAACCGGGGTAAAAAATATAAAGATTCTACAGTTTTGCCAGCAAGGAATTTCTCTACTCTGACCGATACCCTTCCGCTTACCAGATCAGTTTTAAGTGCATCAAAATCACTGTAAACCATTTCAGGGATACTCTGTGCCTGCTCTTTGAATGACAGAGAAGAACCCATGTTTTTCCTGTAACTCACTTCAGCTCCGGGGGTTATTCTTGTGTTGCCTGAAGTGTAAGCCCTGTTTATAAAAGCTGACAGGGTCAGATCCATTGTTTCCATTTCTCCGTATGTCTGAAGAGGATAATGGCCTGAGGAGTAATAGGCAAAAGCAATATTGCCGCCCATGTCGCTTTTAATATCGGACTTCCCTTCAAGGGTCGTATACCTGTACCCTGCATTTACACGGACGTCAGATATGAGATGCTTGTCTTCTATCCAGCTTACGGTAGCAAGGGAATCATATGAATAAGTCGGTTTCCTGACAGGGTATAATCTCTGAAGCACTTCATCGCCGCTCATGCCCGATAAAGTTCCGTTAAGGGTGATGGTATGATATGCTCCTCCGGAGCCAATGCGCAGCATGTCTGAAAACATCAGCGAGTTGGTAGTAGCTATACCATCAATAAGACGGTACGAGGAGCCAGATCTTGCCTCCTCTTTAACGCTATTAAATATAAATTCTGCCGTATTGATAAGGCTGCCTGTTTCATAAGATGCCTGGATCCCTGCAGAATATCCGGTGCCACTGTATAATTCCGAGTAATATGATATTTCGGGTTCATCCTTATAGTATCCCAAGCCTTGCAGAATGAACAGATCCTGTTTCCAGTTGCCTTCAACAGAGAATGATATTTCGTTGCTGGAGGTAAATACAGAGCCTGAAATTCCGAGTTTCAGTTTACCCAAATCGTATATCAGTCCGGGTGTAATCCTCAGGGAGGTAATGTTGTTTTTATTCCTGGGGTCTTTTTGCTTGGAGCCAATTGCCGCATTATATTCTGCTCCTACTGCGACAAACAGACGGTCGTTAACCCTCATGCTCGCCTGACCTGCCAGGTCAAATCCCTCCTTAATCTGTGTACCCGGTACTGTATCCCCGATAATATATGGATTAAGGCTGTTGAACATCATGGTGCTGTTATAGATGAGGCCGTCATAATGATCATTCTGATATCCGAATGCTCCGGAGAGTGAAAGCTTTCCCAGCTTCATATAGCCTTTTGTTTCAGCATAGAATGAGGAGGTGGTTTCAGGTTGAATATAAAGCCTGATATCCTCTTGTTTATGACTGTAACCTGCCTGTGCAAGGTTCAGGTTGGTCATACTGAATGTTGAGAGCGCTGCCGGGTTGGAGGTGTTCGTCCATGGGGCAAACAGGGGAAGGTCTTCAAAGAACCGGCTGCCGGCAGTAACGGCAATTGTATCATCAGCCATGGCAGGCCTGGTAAAGCTGACTGCGGCAAAGAGAATCAGAAGCGCCTGTTTCAGGTTTTTTTTCATTTTTAGGAGTTCTGTTAAAGTACTAATACCATACCAGGTGATCTAGGTATCACCTGGTACGGTAATGTATCAATCCTTCTTAATCAACCACGGTCGGATGAATAAAAGGTGTCGGAGTCCAGTCGCCTATAAAGTCATTAAATGAGTTATTGGTGTCTTTATAAATAGCTTTCCCGTCAAGTACTTTCTCTACTTTGCGTCTTACGCTCTTACTGTTGTATGTTCCTGAGCACCATACCATTCCTGCATCAATCGATGTTGGGAGTCTTTTATACCTGTCGGCCTCATTTGCCCTGTTAATATCCACCCCGTCTATGACCCAGTCTTTATGGACCATTAAGTACTTAATGGTTGATGTGGTACCTGGTTTTGTCATGAAGTTATTCGGGTCTGCCGCGAAGGCAGCATGGTTTAGTCCGGTAGGAAGTCTGAAGATTATCAAAGCAGCACCGTTGACAGAATGCAGCCAGTCAACCATTGTTGCAGAGGTGGTGTACACTACAATCATGTTAGCTGCTTCAGGTGAATCGGTATCTTTTCCGGGAGCCTCGATGAATGCCTCAAACGGTGCATCACCCATATTTACAGGTGAATTGGGGTTCCCAAGCGGGTCAGTCTGGTGGTCAATGGCATCATGTGCAAGAACCGCGCTTGTCCTTGGCTGAATAGGATGCTGTTGACCTGTCCCTGGGAACATCAGGGTATGGAATGAGACCGGCAACCTGTCCATGAGTGACCCGTCCGGATTCACCCAGGCTGAGGGTGAGGTGCCGATTGGCTCAAGCACTCCTATGCATAATCCGTCGAGGTAAAGAACCTCATCGCTGTTATTATATATTTCATGGAACTGGTCTGAGTAATAGTTCGAACCAGTTGGAGTTTTTGAACCGCTGAAATAGACCTCCTTGATTACAAGCCCACCGCCCTTTGCGCTGGCTATCATGTGAATGTCCCAGTAATTATTTGCACGTTCAATTTCAATAGTGAGATTCTCCGTTATACCGTTAAAATAGAACTCATCTGTTTCATGTGAGGCGGATATGGTATAAATACCCTCCTCGAGTGAAACCTTGGCTATGCCATTTTCTTTTGTGGTAACTAGCAATTCCTGACCGTTCAGTGTGTTCTGGATGGTCACTTCAAGGTTTCCAACACCGGGAATACCATACCCTTCCGGGTAGTACACCATTATTGATACATCGTAGAGCTTGGCGCCCTCTTTCTGACAAGAGGTTAGCAATGCCATCCCGGCTATCAGGACCATTGCTAAAACAGTAAACTTTTTCATAATCTTAGATATTAGTTAGAATTTGAATTTAATTTCTGCTCCGAAGTAAAGTGGCTGGTTCTTTCTTGCGTATACCTCAGGCGCACCGCCCCATACTTTAAGGAGCGGCGAGTAGTTTGTGATATTGTTGGCATAGAATGAGAAGTTCACCATATCTGTTATTTCCTTGGTCAGCTTAAAGTTCAGCACGAAGTATGGTGGATAGCCTGTCTCAAGAAAATACCAGGGGGTATTGTAGTTCTTAATCATATCTGAATATGGCTTTGCTACGGCGAGGGCCGGGTCAAACGTATGATAGACCATTTGCCGGTCGTAGTAACCGACCGGGTTAACATATTTCGGATAAGTTCTGTCTGTCAGAACGTCATCCACAGGCTCCTTGGTGTAGAAAAGCGGATTACCATCGGTATCTTCATAAACATTCATCCCGCAATCAACCCATATTATCTGGGCCGTGATCGAAGCCACCATCCTCAATTCCTTTATATGCGTTATAGTTCGAATGTTCGTGTTAAGCCTCTTGTCAACCGATCCGTCGCCGGCAGGGTATACGGCAACATAAGGGAACTCCTTACCTCCTATAGAACCGGTAGAGGGCTTCTGAAGGTAAGTATTGGCAGTCTTTCTCTTGACGTACATGTAGGCGCCGTCAATGACAAACGAGGTTCTAATCGCCCTCACTGTTCCCAGATCAACTGTGAATTCCACACCCTTCTTTGTGACGATGTTGTCATTGGAAGGATATGTATAGCTGACAAAAACAGTGTCATTGACCATTGGAACCTGCACCTCAGTACCGGTAACGGGGTCTTTGTAAAAGACTCCCGTGCCTTGTATCAGGTAAAGGTCAAGACCATTCTGAGTGGGCTGAGTATACTTGTTGTATATGAAGTTTTCATAATATGACTGAAAATCAAATCCGTTCTCCATTTTTTCAGAATAGAGGGTTACTGACACGTCAGTACCTCCGAGTCCGAAGTCAATTCCTGCTTCTATTTTTTCATTAACAGCCGGCTCAAGTGATGTATTTCTTGGGTTTTCGTAGATCTTAGTCGTGACAACAAAGGTTCCGCTCTGGGCAACAGGATCGTAGTAGCTCAGACCAGTCTTATCCCAGTATGCCCTGTCAGGATACAGGTATAGCAGCGATGGTGCCTTGGAGAAAAAGCCGTATCCTCCGCGCAGGGCAAGTTTATTAAAGAATTTGCTTCCGCCGTCAAGAATTGTATATCGCAGGTTGAACCGCGGGTCAAGCATGGTGGTCTCCTCGGCTGAGGTGAATATCCCCTCAGGCTGTACATTGGTAAACCTGATGCCGGCCTGAAGATCAAGCTTAGTCTGGCCTATAGGGATATTAAGGTTTTCCTCGGCATACATCGCCAGTTGTCCGAGTGAAGGGATGTCCTTGTATGACCTCGGCCTGGCGTCACTGCTTGATGTTGGTGAAGGAGGCCTTGAGAGATCATAAATCCTTCCCTCACCGTTATTCCCGTATAACCGCCAGTCTATCCCAGCCACAATATTGTTAAGCATGCTTCCGATCTTGAATGAACGGTTGCCTGAAAGTTTACTGTCAAAATAATATGGCTTCCCGTCTATTGTTAGGTCGCTCAGATACGATGAAGGGAGAATGGGTACCTCATTTTCGCCCGGTTCAAGCGCAACAGGCTGGGGCTGAGCTCCTGATGGTATTTCCTCAAGTTCAAGCTGGTGCCCAACCTGATGCTGAATATTACCTGACACCATGATGTTGAGATTGGTCAGCAGCAGTGAATTAAGGGCCCATTTACCGTTCAGGTTCATTGCCAGACCCTTTTCATTCGCTTCATACTCTTCAATTTCGAGCATATCAGGGTCATTCTTGCTGATATCTATTGTTTGGGTTGCTCGTGTTGACAGGCTCAGCGTCAGCGGTCTTCCTGTCTTGAAATAAGTGTTGTTCCATATCAGCCCCGCATTCAGCCTGTTGAATGTCTTGTATCTTACCCTAATATCATCAAAAGACTGTGTAAAGTCAAAATCGAGGTTGATGATTCCGGCTTTTTCGCCGAGGTTGAATCCCTTCCCGGTATAGAACTGTTTTATGGCTGGGTCAATTTTGATCTTTGCAGTGAAGGGTGTCTGCCCCTTTTTCAGGGTGACCTTTACAGCCCCGCTCAGCATATCTCCGTTCTCGACCCCGGCTATCCCCCTTACCACTTCAATCGTTTCAATATTATCAACCGGTATCTGCCTTACATCGGTTCCGCCTGAAGCTGTGGTAGCAAATCCGGCAGTCACTCCGGTCGAGGCACTGGTTGTTTTCAGGAACTGCATGTTGGCATCATTGGAGACCGGAGCCCCATCGACAATCAGCAGGGTCCCAAGGCTGGCCATTTTGTCGGCCCCATAGCCGTCTTCCGTAATTATTTCCCTGATGGTTAACTGCTTAGGCCTGGAGAGATCGGGGTTTTGGGTGATCTGTCCGGGCAGAAGCTGCATCACATCTGACAGGTCAGTAGGCTGGACATGCTGGATGGCGGCCTGCTCAATCATCGAGCCTGAGGCGAGCCTCCTTCCCTCCTTGGCTGTGACGACCACATCATCGATGGCAAGGGTCGCCTCATCAATCAGGATATTGGTCTTATCTGAACTGAGGGGGAATGAGATGGTTTCTTCACGCTGAATAAAGCCCAGGCACGAAACAACGATGGTATAGGTGCCGGACGGAACATTTTTAAGCTCAAAGTCGCCTGCCTCATTTGTCGTTGCCCAGATATTCAGCTCCTTGATTACAACCGTGGCCATCATTACCGGCTCATCGGTAGTCTTGCAGATTACCTTACCCTGCATGGAATGCTTCGTCTGGGCAGTGAGGGTAAGCCCGGCAAGAAGCATAATGAATATTGAGAGTAGCTTTTTCAAGGTACCGTTATTTGTTGTTTGGCTGTTTATTTACCGTAAACTTGTTCGGAAAGAACTGTGTTGCCGCAAGACCATAAATGCCAGTAAACCCTACTATCAGCAGGTCAGCGATGTTGGCTCCTATGGCCCATCCCCTTCTTCTGATCAGGATAATGGCAATGATGAGTGAGACTAAATTGACTATTATCCACCTGTAACCGGGTGAGGGCCTGAAGAAAAACCGTATAAAGGCCGAGCTGTCATCCTTCATCCTTATCTCAAACGGGAAGATAGCTGCAAAGGCCTTGCCTTCAGCTCTTTCATAGAGACCGCTCCACTCTTCGTAATGGGTTCCCACAACCTTGTACATGTCATCGACAGCTATAGCCTGGTACCAGTTTTCACCCAGGACTGTTATACATTTATTGAAGAGGTCAGCATTGATCCTGAAAGTATGGATCTCCGGATTAAATCCGTCTATAGGCAGTCTCTGCAGGTCATAGACCTCATCCATTACCACAAATATACCCTGATTTTGCGTGAAAACATAGCAATAGAACTCCCTGCTTCTCAGATCAACGGCCTCAATATAAACTATGTCCAGCTTTTCTTCCGTTTCTATCCTTATTACATATGGCTCTCCCTTTATCATTTTGATATGGAATAATGAGCCTCCGGAATCTGTCACGAAGTAACCTTCGTCAACAGACTTACGGGTAGTGGGGATGCCTGCTATTATCTTTGCGGGGAAGACGAAACCCTCTTCAATGAGAGCGTCAGTGAACAGCGCACTCTTTTCCCCGTTGATCTTGTTGGTTTTTGCTACTATGAATTCCATCCTCTTTTCTATCCGGAAGTAATCATCAGGCATTGCCAGGTTGACCTTGCCGCTCTGTGATTCGAGCATAGGATAGAGTGTCGGTACCGGTGTTTTCAGCTTACGGGGTGTATACCGGTAGAATGATGAAGCCCTGCTTATTGAGGGAGCCTCCAGTTTTATTCCGTTGATCGAGTCAGGCATTTCGCCGTCTGCCATCAGCTGACGGAAATAAAGCAAGGGAAGTGCCCTCTCATACTCATCAAGGGTGAACTCCTTCCCTGAAGGGTCAGTGCGCTTACTTCCATCAGCAATAATAAAATCACCGGTAATACAACTATAGTAGACCTGCGGTGACCTGGGCACCTTCTCAAAGACAGTCCAGTAAAATGCCGGAAGAGCTATAGAAGCAACAAGCACAGCTGTCAGAACCAGTATATATCTGCTAATCCTTATCATATTACATTTCCCCTTTCCTAAATCTATAACCTGAGAACAGAACCACAAAACTCAACAATAAGGTGATTAAAATCAAGGCAGGAAGCACAGGTCCGAATGCCCCTATTGACGCACTTGTGTAAAAGAGAGTAACAAAGCCTGCGGCAACCACTGCATAGAGTCCGCGGAATATCCATACCGGCTCGAGCAGTATCAGGGCAACAAGAAAATAAGTGGCCATCCCGCCCAGGAACCAGGGAGTCATTGTGACAAGTGACGGATTGATGATATTCGACGGAAAGAAAATTGCACTTCCGGCAGTGAACAGGCCCATGACGACCAGGAAAAGAGACAGCAGAACAGCCGCTCCGAAGGCATGCATCCTTATAAGAATACCATTCTCAGATACAGGCAGGTGAAACGTCAGTTTTATCCTTTTATTGACCGTCTCAGGAATGTACTGAGCTATTGCAACTGCCAGCCCTATGGCAAAAGGGAGGTATTTAAGGATTCCGAAATAGGTACTGCCCCTGAAAAGGAAGGAGTACCAGTAGTTGGCGGCATCGACAAACAGGATGTCATGTCTCACCTTCAGGAAAATATTTATCAGAGCCAGCAGGCTTAATCCTAAAGAGATCAGCACTATGAGCCTGATCTTTATCCACTCTTTGTATATAATCGATTTAAGCATATCAGCGATCCTTTTTTAATACTTACGTGTCAGTCCTATGAAAGCATCCTCAAGTGACATTTTTACCTCTTCGAAACTGTTATAGCCGATACCCTTCTTATTAAGATATCCTTTTACCTCCTCTTCAGTTGAATAGGTGTAGAACTCAATCTTGTCTTTTACCCTTTCAATATTCACCGCGATGCCGTCAAGGTCTACAACTGCATTATGATCGGCAAGTGAAATATTGAATTGTCTGAAGGTATTCATGAACTGATCAATTGGCTGCTGCGCGAGTATCTTATTATAATCCATTATCATCACGTCATCTATCAGCCTCTCCATATCCTGTATGATGTGCGATGTCACAAAGACAGTCTTATGTTCTGCCTTGGCATACTCACGCATATAGTCTATGAAGAGCCTGCGATAGCCCGGATCGAGCCCCATCGAGAAGTCATCGAGTATCAGCAGGTCCGGGTTCTGTGCAAGAATGAGCCCCAGGGCAACCTGTGACCGCTGACCGCATGACATACTAGATATCTTCTGCTTCGGCGTTACCTTCAGCTTTGACATCAGTTCCCAGTAGGGGGCACTGTTCCATCCTTCATAGAAACCTGAATAAAACTTCTCGATCTGATGAATATTCATAAAGGTATACTGAACATGTCCTTCAATCAGGAATCCTATTCTTCTCTTTGTCTCAGGAGTAAGAAGCTGGGTGTTCTCTCCGTAGATGAGGCACTCCCCGGCACACGGTTGCAGGAAACCGTTGAGGATGTTTATTGTAGTCGACTTTCCGGTGCCGTTTTTACCCAGAAGACCCAGAATCTTGCCCTCTTCCACATTGAAGCTCAGGTTCTCATAAACCATCTTCTTGCCGTAATAGTGGGTCAGGTTTTTACACTCGATTGCGTACATTGGAATAGTTGTCGGTTATCAGTTGTCGGTTATCAGTTATCGGTTATCGGTTTTCTGGAAGCGGTAGAACTGCTCCCTGGTCAGGGAAGGAGAACGGATTGGCAAGTTTGCCTGTCCGTCCGTCTGAATAATGGAAGACCAAAGTATCTGCGTTGACGGAGGTAAATATCCGTTCCGCCGTTGTCAGTGAATCAATAAACATTACAGACCCGATCTCGGTACCTGCCGAATCAAGTGAAGTCTCGAATCCGACAACACCCTTGTCATTTGAAAGGTGGCTGATAAGATAGCTGTATCGTGCTTTAAGTGAGGCGTTTGCTCCCATCCTGAGAACATACTGCATCATCACATCTGGTGTATACTTTGAATATCCGTTAAAATGTGACACAGTGGGGGTAAACATCTGTCCTGCATAATCTCTCTTCGATATTTTCATTGCAGGCTCATCAAATGTAATGACCTTATATGTCAGCTTGACGTTGAAATCGTTGCCGTTGGATGTAAAACTGAGGTTCTTTGACTCTATCACCTTAATTAGAGTCTCCTTATCCGGCTCACTCCCGGCGGGGAAATATATCCGTATGATGACCGGACATGCAAAGTCGCTCTGGTAGCCGCATGCCTCAGTCTTCTGGTCAAGCAGATGCTGGAGGTAGGTAGCGTCAAGCGGGTCAAAGAACTTATCGACGGTAAGGGTATAGTATGTTACGGAATCGACCTCCTTGGCAACACTGCTGATTATTCTCTTTTCCGGCACAAACAACAGCTTCTGGATCTTTTCATCATCATACATTGTTGTATCATAGAGAATGTGTACGCTATGGCTGGCAACATATGTTGAAACACCGTAGATTCCGTTTACTTTTCGCATCTGGTTGGCAAAGGCTGTTGAGCTGCCGAAGCACTTGATGTTTTTCAGGCCGCTCATTTCGAACACTCCTGCCGACTCAATCTGTTCAGGGGTACCCCATTTCTGGGCTATTGTCGGCAACTCGAACAGGGTGCCTGCAACTATTCCCAGTATTATAAGCAGTCCGAGCACCAGACCCGGGAGCCATTTCATGTTTTTCCTGTTAATCTGAAGGGTGTTTTTCTCTGGGCAGGCATAGAGGCAATCACCGCACAGGGTACAGTCTGTATGGGTCACCTTGACCATGTTGGCAACATCAATTCCCTGGGGGCACTTTTGCGAGCACAGACCACAATCAATACAGCTTTCTGTGTTGCGTGTGATATGGACCGGATCAGGCCGTACCTTTTTCATCCTGGTGATCTCAAGGATGTAGCCTCCGGCTGTTATCACTATCAGGGGATAGAGATAAGGAATGTCAAGGCCTGCAAGAAGGAGAATGACGTATAGCGCCATCACACCCAGGAACCAGTATGAGAATTTAAAAATCGCAGACAGGGCTCCGAGCGGACAGAGGTAACGGCACCAGAAGAGCCTCATGAAGAAGGACCCCAGCACGAGTGCGACGATAGCCAGCAATGCCCACAGCAGGGAGACGTCAGAGTTGAATCCTGAAGCTACCGCAAAATACGGATCAAATTTCTTGCAGAAGAGCTCGCTTGACTTCAGTGTATAATAAAATGTCAGAAACAAAAGGGCGTATTTGAAAAAACGAAGTGCGTAATCGATCCAGCCAGTGGGAGTAATTCTCACCTTCAGCCTGTCACCCAGCTTACCAATCCACTCACTGATGGTGCCCAACGGACAGATATATCCGCAGAAGAGTCTTGAGAAAAGTACTATGCCTATAAACAGGACCACACCCATCATTATCTGGGTGCTTGTCATTGAACATGACAGTGAGTCCATGGTGAGGTAGCTTCCGAGGGCCTGTATTCCGCCGAATGGGCAATATGCCTCGAAATCAGGGGCATAGG
>Ga0066599_100000096_pt1 | contig 11826 bp, 16 predicted proteins | sample InisedmetaG_FD_60065 | JGI IMG/M metagenome (GOLD analysis project Ga0066599, IMG submission 60065) | Freshwater pond sediment microbial communities from the University of Edinburgh, under environmental carbon perturbations - Initial sediment | ecosystem: Environmental > Aquatic > Freshwater >...
CGTTCCATATCTGTGCACAGATAGAGGGCTAGTTTCTTACAGTTATTCTGCTATTTCTTGAACAACTTCTGCTTTAATTTCCCTGTGGGGAATTGGAAGTAATTCATGACCATATTGGATTTTTTTAATTTCCTGGTCAGAAAATTCGTTTATAATCTCTTTCACGTGACGTTTCTCAACATTTTTAAAACTATGAGTAGTCTTAAATGTGTTAGAGTGCTTGTACTTCACGGTCGAGCCGTCTTTTGGTTTTGAATTGTTAACCAAATAAATAGTTAGTCTTCGCATAATAATAATTTTTAATGAACATTTATAAATTAAACACTGAGCCGACAGAGGGACTCGAACCCCCAACCCTCTGATTACAAGTCAGATGCTCTACCAATTAAAGCTATGTCGGCAATACCTAAAGATACTTTATCTTTAGTTAATTTCCTATTTTAAATTGCAAAAAAACTTCTTAAACCAATTAATGTTTTTGCATCATTAAAATATCCTGAATAAAATCCTTCAATTAATTCAGCAACATTCATTTCAATAATTTCAATATTTTCGTTTCCTACTCCACCACCTTCAGATATTTTCTCTGAAACTTCACAATAGAAGATTGACATTTTTTCTGTTGAATAACCAGGAGATACATAAAAGTCTTTAACAAGTTCTTTTACTGAATCAACTTTATATCCTAGTTCTTCTATTATCTCGCGTTTAATGCATTCTTCTTTTGGTTCGCCTTCTATATCACATGTACCAGCAACAAGCTCTATAATATGATCTAAAGCACCTGGACGCCATTGTTTTGTGAATAAATATCTATCACAATCAGTTTTGCTTGTTAATCTAACAATAGCGCAAACTGCATCTTGTTTCATTACAACTTCTCTAGAATAGGTTTCACCATTCTTGTTTTTTAAAGTAAGATGATCTACTTTTAAAAAACTATTAAGTATTCGTGCTCTTTTAATGTCTTCCATAATTAAATCTCCTTTTCTTCTTGATTAGCTTTAATGATTTTTTTTAAAGTATTATAGTTTTTACAAGTTTGACTCCAACCAAGTTTTACTATTTTAGTTGAATGTTTATTAGATTTAACCCTTGGCTTGGTAATTTTTTTACTTTTTCTTTTTGACATAATCAATTATTAAGAATTTGTCACGCGTATGAGATTCAAACTCATGATCTTCTCCGTGAAAGGGAGATGTCCTAGGTCGCTAGACGAACGCGCGAGATGACCTTGGCAAGTGATTCTCTTGCATTTTGAGCCCCATGGCTCATGTTCTATTATATTAAACTACAAAGTGTACCCAGAATGGGAGTCGAACCCACACGAGCATTGCTGCTCACTGGATTTTAAGTCCAGCGCGTCTACCAGTTCCGCCATCCGGGCAAATATGAATTTGTGTACTACGACGGCGCGGAATTACGTTTGCACAACCCTATACCCCCTTTTCAACAAATTCATTTAAGAACTAAACTTTGTCTCTCGACTGTATGTGTTAACTTATTTATGTTAACTTACTCCGTCGGCTATCACGAGAATGTACATCTACTGGATGTAAACAAAGTTTTGAGCGAGAAACGGGTCTCAAACCCGCAACCCCCAGCTTGGAAGGCTAGTGCTCTATCAATTGAGCTATTCTCGCATAATACAACTAACTCAGTTGCCGAGATTCTTTTGCTGCTTCACCGATTCTACCACAATAGGTAGGAGGCTTCTGCTGGTGAATTTACCTGGTTGCTGTTAAGGATCCGCCCCTTTTACCCGGCGCTCCTTTCACCTATCGTCGCAGGCTATTGTCAGCTGTAAAGCTTATCGTTGCCCGCTATTGTCAACTACTAAGAGCCCCTGTGCTCTTCTACACCATCAGCTCTCGGACTCTTCGAAGAAGTCCAGGCATAGAGTAATTAATTCTATGCTTTGCGTTCCTAGAAGGAATCGAACCTTCAGACACAGGCCGGAATGTGCCTGTATTTATCACCTCGCGCTGTTGCGCTTCCATAAACTTTAAGAACAATTAAAGATAATCTAAAGTTAGCTAACTTCCAAATTTATCTTTTGTGGTCGCAGCAGGATTCGAACCTACGAAGGCTAAGCCAGCGGATTTACAGTCCGCCCCGTTTGTCCACTTCGGTATACGACCAAGATAGCAGGTACTAAACTTTTCAGTTTGAAACATCCCTGCAAATGTTTACATTCAAAACAGAGTGATGTCATCAAGTGACATTTCGTGTTTTGCGGATTATATCGGATTCGAACCGACGTTCTTCTGCGTGACAGGCAGATATGTTAGGCCAACTACACCAATAATCCCTTTATATTTCTTTTACATAAAGCTAATTCTTTACTATATATAATTTTTATATTTGGAACTGCTTTTAATTTTAAATCTAAATTTTTATCCTTGTCTGCATAAAACTTTCCTTTTATTTCAATCCACTGATTTAATTCTGGAAGATAAAAATCAGGATAATATTTACTCTTCTTTCCTTTTATATTTATATACTCAAAAAATTGAGTTGAATTTTTAACCCACTTAATATTATTTTCATCTAATAATATTGCAAAAATTCTTTCTGCACCTGAATCCATTTGAAAACCATTATAAATACTTCTATGTTTAATAGTTGAATTTACTCTTAATCCACCTGAAGATTTTCTCCAACATTCATTATGGTATTTTCTATCAACTCTACTTTTTATTTCTTTTCCACATTTTAAACAAATTGAAATAATTTTTTCTTTGTTTAGTTTTTCATTTGCAGCTTTTACTTTTTCACTGTTTAAAGCTGCTATAGATTTATTTTCTTTATCTTCATCAGACCAAGTTCTACTATTAGCACAATGTCTTGAACAAAACAAGCCTGATTTATTATGATCATCTCCACACTTAGGACATTTCTTCATTTATGTTTTATTATAAATATAAAGAATCGAACCCTATTTGGTATTTTCTTGGATATTTATTTGTCATACTAACCATTATACGACGCAATCCATTTAAAAAGATTATCCTCAACTGCGATTTACCTATACAGCATAGTTGAATAAAACTCTATTTTATTCTAATGCTTCTCTATTCCAAGAGAACTGTGAATAATCTGTTTGCTCCTCTGCTTCAATATAATATTGTACTGGACTTGGAACCAGTTAAGTAGCATTCGCGCGGGTGTCCTAGACCACTAGACGATATCGGTTCTGAAACCGACAAGAGGGCACGATCCTCTGTTCCCCACAGACTTTCAATAACTTGGTGACGCTCTAACCAACTGAGCTACCGAGGTACCGAGGCCTTGCGACCCCCAGGTGGGACTCGAACCCACGACCTTCACCTGATCTTAAATAACGGGTGGCGAATTAATTATTCGATCAACTTTCTGCAACCTTAATATACTTTTGTCTTATCGAGCAAAGTACGTCATCTCTGCTAAACTCATCCTTGTTGACGAAACAAGTTTCAAAGAGTACTTTCAGGCGCTTACTCATCATCAGGATTTTATACCTGCGTTTCCATCTTTATCTTAAATAACTTTATTTCTTTTTAAAAGATTGGTACTAACAATGCTAAGTGCAGCCCACCTACTTAGCCTAGCGCCTTCTTGCTAGGAACACTGTTAAAATGTTAATCAGCACCACCTGTTATTAACACCGATTAGATGATGCTTGGTAAACATCAAATTCGTAGCGAACCTTATTGAGATGTTCTGTATTTAAACTATGTGTCTTCTCCTAAGAGAGGACACAGTAGGGATTGCACCCTTATCATCTTCTCAATGTTTTTTTAGGGTTTAGAGCTAATCTCACCCAAAACTTGCTTCTTTAAAAGTGTTGCAATTAGTCCATCTCAGCCTAAGCTCCGAACACTTACAGGTAAATACCCTGCTTAGTTTATTGTCAACACTTTATTATTAAGGACCCTACGTTGATTAGACGTAAGTTCGGTCATCAACCATCCTTTTTACTGGGCCGCGTCCTACCAGTTAAACGACCCGCCGCTTTTCAGCGACAGACTGGGAGTCGAACCCAGATTTCGGCCTTATTTCTTAAAAAAGCTACTAGTTGACTCCTCGTTTGGCTAGTGTCAGGGTTTATGCTGATCTCGAATCGACTGACGGAATGATTACCGTTTTAGGGAGTGACGTCCCAACCCTTGCGGGCTCTCATCTTGGCTTTTAGTTTTTCAATATTTTAAAGAACAATTATTATCTTATTTTTATACTCTAAAGATATATTGAATTGAATTAACTTCCAAATTTATCTTAAATATTTTTTTAATTATTTTTTATTTAATTAATATTGAGCTCATTACAGGATTCGGACCTGTGTAGCCGGTTTTGCAGACCGGAGCCTAGCCACTCGACCAAACGAGCATTTATTGTAATCCCGAGGAGAATCGAACTCCCGTTTAATGACTGAAAATCATTCGTCCTAACCCCTAGACGACAGGACTGTGGAGCCTACGAGGATCGAACTCGTACTTTCTGCGTGCAAGGCAGATGTGCTAGCCATTATCACTAAGGCCCCAATAATTAAATTTCTATGCAGGTAACGTTTTGGACTCCTATGAAATTTTAACAGTCTCGTCTTGTCGGGGTGGCCGGGCTCGAACCGACGACCCTCTGCTCCCAAAGCAGATGCGCTACCAACTGCGCTACACCCCGTGGTGGACTATATTTTTTAAAGAAATACTGCCCTGTATAAACTTTAGTAAGATTTCTCTTACAATTCATTTTAAATTTTCCCAACATGTCAAAGATCATTATTGTCTAGTGAGCAAGATTCGAACTTGCGAGCACCTGATTCCAAGTCAGGTCGGTGTAGCCTCTGCGGAACCACTAGATATTTATTATTTTAAAAGAACGTAAAAAAAAACGCTTGAGTTTGAGGCCCAAGCGTTTTCTATTTTTTATAATGATTATAGTTTATCTCTTGGGCTTATATCCATAATCCTCTTCCGCTGGGCATAATGTTGTGCCTAGTTGTTGGTTCATCGGATATGTATACAAGTTTTTCATTTTAATATTATATTGTTTTTTTGTACTCTACTTTTAAATATGCCTAAATTTAGGAAAAAGATAATTAATTTCCAATTATTTTTCTAATTATTTTTCAAACTTTATTTTAGATTATTGATTTTTAATCATTTAAATTTTCTAATCTTTCGATTTCATTAAGTAATTCATCAATAGAATATTGTTTTTCTTTCAGGTCTCTTAATATACTCATCATATAAGTTGGATCAATTCCCATCATTTGATCACTTAATATTTCTATATTGGTTAAATCATATCTAGCCATATCTAAAGCTATTTTTAAACTTTCAATAGCAGAGATAGTCCAACCTTTTTTAATATACTTCCTTGTGCGCATGAAAGAAGAAAGAGGATATTCTGATCCTGTATAAATTAATTCTTTTTCATTTATTAATTTATATGTAATATCAAGAATTGTAAGTTTAGGATAAACAAAGTAATTTTTAATATGAGCCCAATCAAATTTTGAAGTTACTTCTTCTGGACTGCCATAGAACTTTGTAACGAGTTGTATTTTGTCAGTTAATGTAATTGCTTGTGGAGATATAAATACTGGTTTAAAACTGTTCTTAGGCATCTCTCCGCTAGGAGATTGATAAGTTATCTTTGTAAATAAACCATTTTGCTCAATATGACAACCACCTGTTAAAAGCTGACTGCGATAATGTTCTCTGAGTTTTATAGTTACTTCTAAATTAGTAAAATAAAAATCAAAGTCAGTAACAAATTCATCCATCATCATTGAAGGAATGCAACCACCTGTTATAAAACAACTATTCTTTACTTCTTCTCTTAATTTTTCATCTGTTATAGATGCAAAGAAATTATTACATAACCCAGTTAAGAGTTTTTCAATTGCTTGTGCTTTCATAATGTTTTAATATAAATCTTCTGAATATAATTGTGTTAATGTAGCTTTCGGATCTAATAACTGATTTTCTCTTTTAGCTATTTTTAAAGCTTCTACTCTATCAACAAATCTATTTGTATTTGTTAAGAAGCCTTGTTCTTTTTCATATATTCCTAATTGTTGTCTTTCTGCTACTAAGCCTCCAATTTGTTGAAATATACAACCATGTCTATGACCACAAAGAACTAAACCACTTTCAATGTTTTTAGGTTGATGATTATATTTTTTGCCATCGTCAAACCAAATTGCTGCGCAAAGAATCTTTTCTTTTAAAAGACTTCTAAGATAATGTCTATGTTCACTTTCTGTAAGTTGTCTTACATTTACTATATCATCATCACAAGCAATTAGTTTCTTATGATAATCTTGAATCCAAAGAAAGCCTGTTCTATCTTTATTATAATAGCCTACTGTATTTTGAAATGTTTCAGCTTTAAGAACTCCCCCAGTTTTAGTATTAATAAAAATATCTGAAGGTCCAATAGTTTCTTCAGTAGTTAGATATATTACTCCGTCTATTTTATAAAACTTTTCTTCCATAATTATTTATTTATGACATTTTGGGCAATCAATATATTCAGCATCTTTAAAAGAACTGTGATGATTTACAATTTGTCCTGTTCCACCACATTCTTTACAAAGTTTCTTTTTCTTCCATTTATCCACTTTATCTTCTTCTTCAGTAGCTTTGAAATTATAAACAGGTTTCATTGTGAATAATACTTCACAAGTCTCGTTTATATTATCGTAAATCACTTTAGGATCTTTATATGCATTAGGAGACTCGTCAAGGGTTTTCTCACTTATACATGAAGTATAGATACCTTCCATTGACTTTTTAAAGTCTTCCATAGATAAAGTTTTAGTAGCTTGAGCTCTACCAAATAATCTACCTGCACCGTGAGGAGCAGAGAAGTTCATGTTAATATTACTCTTTCCTTCTGCTACAATAATACCTGCAGACATATTCAAAGGAATAAGAATCTTTTCTCCTTTATGAGCTGAGATAGCACCTTTACGGATTATCTTATCTGTAAAGTTAATATAATTATGTACAGATTCAATTTCTTCAAATACTTCAAAACAATTTGTTGTTGGATAGAAAAATTTAGTTAAAATATCAGCAATTATTTTTCTATTGAATTTAGCATACTCTTGAGCTATTTTCATATCATCAAGATATTCTTTTCCACCATATTCAATTGGAAGATATTCCATTCCAGCTGGAACATCAACATGCATCATATCACATAAAATTTTAGCTTTATGTTGGTGATATTCAGCTACTTTCTTTCCAAAATTTCTTGAGCCAGTATGAATAACTAACCAATGATCACCTTCAGGATCAACATCTACTTCAATAAAGTGATTTCCACCTCCTAAAGTACCAAGAGATTGATAAGCATAGTCTCTAAGGCCTTTTTTTATTTTATCACAAGTTTCTACCATGCCTTTAAGCATATTAACAAAATCTTGTCTCATTTCTATTTTAGAAGGAATCTTGTCAGCTGTAACTTTAGAATTTTCTCTTACATTACAACCGGCTGGAATATTAGCTTGAAGATATTCATCAAAACCTTTTCTATCAAAGTTTTCTAATTTACCTAAATTGACAGCTAACATACCGCAACCTATATCTACGCCGATTACATTAGGAATAATTAAATCTCCTACAGGAGCAGTAAAACCTATTACAGAACCAGCACCTTTATGACAATCAGGCATTATGGCCATAGCTTTTGTAAAAGCTCTATGATCAACCATTAATTGAATTTGTGCACGTGCATTATCTTCTAAATCGCTTTCATTAGATAGATAAACTTTTGCTATTGTGTGTTTTCCTTTTATTACAAACATAATATTAATATAAAGTATTAAACAATGGTTCAAATCTTGCTCTTTCCCAATAATTAAGAGTTGTTAAACTAATACCTCTTGAAGCAGCAATATTAAAGAGGTGTTGATGAAATCCTTTTGCTTCTTCTTCTAAACCGAAAAATCTTAAAGAACGAATAATTCGTGTAATTCTTAAAAGATTATGATCCATATTAACACACCATTTATCCACGCCTAAGTTATCCAAAAACTGTGAATATCTTACTAAAGCTAAAAGTATGTTAGATTGACAATCATGACTTGATTTAAAATAATCACTTTCTTCTTCTGTAATTAAAGGCACTTGAGCGTTTGTCATTCTTGAATCTTCGTGTAAAGGAAATAACCATTGGATAAAATCATGACATGCATCAAACATTTTATCATCAAAGTTTAGAATATCATTTAAAGATCTACCTTGATGATCTTTACCTGTTCCTTCATAAAATAAAACTAACGCTGATTTGTTTTCCATAATATTATTTTGTTTCGTATACTTGAAATTGTCCTTTTGCTTCAACAATCTTATCCGGTGTAAACATTTTTAATATTGCATTCTTAGCTGCTTCGCCTTTAAATTGAATACAAGTCGGCATATCAAAAATATGAAAGCATGATTCCATGCCAGATAAATCTGCATGCGAATTGTGAAACTGATTCCAAATTTTTCTATCTTCTTCTGTAAGTTGATAGCCAAGTCTTTCTCTTACTTGGTCAAATGTAGTGTTGCCTAAAAAAATGCTCATAGTTGTTTATTTTATTTTTTCGTAAATTTTTCTACCTTTTTCGGTTAATGTAAGAATTTTATTATCCATTATTACATAATCAAGCTTAGCTATTAAAACTTTATTAATAAACTCAGCAAGTTCCCAATAATGTCCATTAAAATGCTTCATGTGCTTCTCGGTGATATCACCAGTGCCTTCTATTATTTTTAAAGCAACTTGAAGTCTCTTATTTTTACGTATTTTCATAATACTTAAAGATAAGTTAAAGTTACTTAACTTCCAAATCATTCAATTTAAATCGAGTATTAATCCAAAACCAAGTTTCACCTTTTTCTATATGATTGACACATTTAGAAGGGTATAGATGATGTTTTAATAAACATTTACTTGTTTCTAAATTTAAAAAATTATAACCCTTAGGGGTAACTTTAATGAATCTTACATTGTATTGTTTTTTATTCCAAAAACCAAAACAAAAAATATAATTTTTTCCTAGCTCTAATTTTTTAGGACGGCGAATGTTTTCTATATTCATATTTTTTTCATTTCATACCACTCATGTTTACCTAATAGTCTGGTGTTGAATGATTTATACATTCCTAAAGCACTATGATGAAAGTGTCCATAAAACCAAAACATTCTCTTTGTTCTATCTTTATTTAATAGAACAAGTTCATCACACATTTGCTGCATGTAATATCTTTCAAACCTTAAATCAGTTAAAAGACTTGGATCTTCTTCAACATAATTATAAACCATTTCTCCTACTGTTTGTGGAGAAAATTGTTGAGGAGCTGTATGAGAAACTACGATATCAATACCTTTCCCAAGTTCTCTTATTTTATCAATATTATAATTAACTCTTTCTTCAGGCCACCAATTATCACCTTCTGTAAGTACTTTTCTATCTACTGAAATAGATCCCCCAATAAACAATACTTTCTTTTTCTCTAGTGTTAATAAAGTATAATCAGGGACGAATTTAATCCTTGACCATGAGTCAAATAATTCTGGCTGAAAACAAGCAGGGTTATCGTGATTACCTCTACAAACATAAAGCATTAGCTTCATCTTCTCAAGCAAAACATTTAATTCATCATAATTGCCTGTCCCTCTAAAGCCAACACCAAAGTCTCCTACTTGTATTAAAACAGTATTTTTAATTTGTTGAGAAATTATAAATTCCTTAAACTTTATTAACTGATTGTGTACGTCTCCGATAAAGATCATCTTATTAACCTCCTTTGTTGTAAAACTGAAATCGTTCCTCTTAATAATTTGTTTTTATGATTTTCAAGATCTTCAATTGGCATAAAAGTAATAATGAATTCTTGAAAAGTATCGTATATAACCCAGAAATGTTGTCCTTTAAAAAATATAAGCCAATTCTCATTATGCTTGGCAGAAATATCTTTAAAGAGTAAAATGTTAATTCCTAACCTTAATTTATTACGAATCATTAAAGATAAGTAATCATAATCAGGTCTGTTTAAATTAAAAGCATAACGTTCTTTTGCTCTTGCTTGGCAATGATTAAACATTTCTTTTATAGCTTGATTTCTACTTTTTATTTCCATTTTTATCTACTTGAAAATATTCTTTAGTATCCAGATTCATTATAGTAAGTTTACCTCCATAGACACATCCAGTATCAATATCCCAAACATTAGCCCAATGAATAGGATCTGTTGTCCTATCAATAGATAATGTTGGAGTATGACCAATAAAAATTTCATCATAAATAGAAACTTTATTTGAATGGCCATGTCTTTTAAACATAGCTTGGCAATGTTTGGCTTTCCATATCAAATCTCTATCCCATATTAAATGAGTAGTAGAATGTTTTTCTATAGGAGTTTCTGGATCGAAACCACCATGAACAAAGAGTTTATTGTCTTCAACATAATAAGGTAAAGCTTTATTTAAAAACTTTCCATATTCAACAGGTAATTTTTGACTATTGAAACTTTTCATAGTTTCAAATCCACCTTGGTGCCACCAGTTTTCTTTATCTCCAATACCAAACTCTCCTTTAAAATCAGAAAGAACCCAATCATCATGGTTACCTAAAATATAAATTAAATTCTTTATTTTAAACAATTCGTCAAAGCAACCTTTAACGTCGTATCCACGATCGCAAGTATCACCTAAACAAATCAGTCGATCATTTTCATAATCGAATTTAACCTCTTCTAATAGCGCTAATAACGCTTTTAAACAACCATGTATGTCAGATATTACAAAAGTTTTTTTCATTACTTCTTTTTGTTTCTTTTTTCTACGTGACCCCTTGTCTTTAATTCAGCTTTAACTAAATCTTGATAAGCTTGAGCTATTGCCATATCGTCATGATCTCTTTGAATTTCAGCTTCAGTGCCTCCCCAATTTGCTGTATTTAACTCTCCACAACAATCACAATAAAAACTACTTATATAAGCTTGAGTTTTCTGTCTAACCATTCTGAAATATGCTAATAATCTAGCATCGTTCATTTTCTTTAATTCTTCAATTGTTTTGTGTTCCATAGTTTTAAATTAAAATTTCTCCCATTACTGCCCCATCTCTTTTCCTTATTAACAAAGGGACTTTTCCTATATCACTAAGTTCGATATTAATATTTTCAGCTTTTATCTCAGCTTTAATTTCTTCTTCAGTATAACGTTGCTTTTGTGAAGAGTCAACACTAATACGAATATCTAATGTCATTTTTGGTTTCATAATTAAAATGTTACTTTATATCTTTGTAATGTTAATCTTCGATCTGCATGCGGTGCTCCTTCAGGCAATTCAGATGGCTTACAACCATTCTTTATCCATGACATTGCACCGCCAGCACCTAAAGCATGTGCTAATGAAAGCATTCCAGGTTCAGTTAAATAATAACCATTAATTGTTTGACCATTATATTGTTTCAAAAAGTCTTTCATATAAGTAAAATTCTTTTTTAAATAGATATACATAGCAACATCTTGCAATTCAGGACTATTCAAGAATACTGCATCAGAAACACCTCCTAAACCAATATCTGCTCGAGCTCCACGATTCATTTGATATCTACCAATAGCCGTGCTTCCTGCTACTCCACATAGAGTTTTATAAGAAGCAAGAGTATCTCCATTTTTTATTGGAACTTCAGAAGCAGCAATAAAATCAAAATATTTTTTCAATTGTGGATTTACAACGCTTTTAATTTGCACTATTGAATCTGTAGAAATAGAAGCTAATAAATCATCAGAAGGCTTTTCTACATAAATAAATTTAGGATAATAATTAACTGCTGTA
>Ga0066599_100000099_pt1 | contig 11731 bp, 20 predicted proteins | sample InisedmetaG_FD_60065 | JGI IMG/M metagenome (GOLD analysis project Ga0066599, IMG submission 60065) | Freshwater pond sediment microbial communities from the University of Edinburgh, under environmental carbon perturbations - Initial sediment | ecosystem: Environmental > Aquatic > Freshwater >...
TTTGTGAATAATAAAATAGTAAACCATTTTCCTTACGAACCATTACAAACTAACGGTGAACTATTTAATAAATGCCCAAAACGTAATGCGCAAAGCCATTATGTTGAACAATATTACAAGGATGAATAATGAGTATGTGTAGAAAACTAACACCGAAATTGAATAATCAAACAATGGACGAAACAATATCTTTAATTAAGAAGGTTATTGATAAAGGATATGATAAGGAAACATTGAGAATCTCTTCTTATTGGGACCTGAGAGATGATATAAATTTTTTCTGGAATTTTGTAGAACGAGCTAAAGAAATCGGTATGGATAAATTTAAGGAAATATATGGAGAAGAGAAATGAAATTAGTAAAAGCGTCCTATAAAATTCTATCTAAAATTGATAGGAAAAAAATTTTAAAAGCAATTGAAGTAGCCGGCAGAACTTGTTATAAGTCAGAAGATAAGATTACAGAAGAATCTGGTGGTAAATTTGTAGAAATGATAAGTAATAGAAATCATTATTCTGTTCTCGAACATCAATCTATCACTGTGAGGTTTATTTGCGATAGAGGAGTTTCACATGAGATAGTTAGACATAGAATAGCATCGTTTTCTCAAGAAAGTACCCGGTACTGTAATTATAGTAAGGATAAATTTGATAATCAGTTGACATTCATAGATATTAAAAAATATATGGATAAAGAACAGTATAAAGAATGGATAAAATCAATTAAACAATCAGAACATAATTATTTAAATTTGATTTGTTTGGGTAGTTCTCCTCAAATAGCAAGAAGTGTTTTACCAAATTCTTTAAAGACTGAAATTGTAGTAACAGCCAATCTTAGAGAGTGGAAAGAAATATTCAGACAGAGAACTTCTAAAGCAGCTCACCCACAAATGAGAGAAATTATGATACCTCTTTGTGAAGAACTTCAGATTAAATTACCAGAAATTTTTGGAGATATTAAAATTGAAAAATAAAATTGAACAAGCTCTCGATGTATATTATACCTATCACAAATATTGTCCGAATTGTGGTAGTGCTAATATTTGCAAGAAAATGAGCGGATTTCCTATGTATGAAGATTGGACTAAAATAAAAGCTACAAATGGTTGCAGATGTGCTGAATGTGGATGGACAGGTATAGGACATAATTTAGTTGAAAATGGGAGAATTATATGATAATAACAAAAAGAGAAAATGTTGACAGAATAGTAGTCGATAAAGAAGAATTAATTGACAGCTATTCTTGGAAAGAACCGCAGGAAATAAAAATTTACAAGTACAAAAATCACCCGTGGTATAAATTTTGGAAAGCCCGCGAAACAGTATATGTTGATAAAGTTGTTACTAAAGTCGGATTTTATAGCAATTACTCAGATTTTAGGGATGAAGTTAGTGGTGATTATTATACAAAGACCCAAGTAGAAAATTTATATAATACACATACACCGAGTGATTGTGAAGTAGTAAAAGATAATCAATTATATTTCAAACCTTGTGTAACTTTTTATATCAAAGGTGCGAATAGTAAAAGTATATATTTTGATACTTATAAAGAAGCTGTTGAACACGCCAAAACATTTATTAAATTTGGATTAGATGTAATTATAGGAGAATAAATGAAAAAAGAAATTAGAATTTATATGGATAATTATCATGACCCACATAAAATTAGTTCTTATTATGATGTTCTTCAATGTATGCATCATTTATTCGAACCAATAAATACATACTGTTTAGATTTTTTTAATTTTGATGTCTTAGATAAAGATTATGATGTGGTTATTTATAGAACAGATTTCAAAGCATTATACAAGAAAGACCAATATTATGAACTCATAAGACTTTCAGAATTACTTGACCATGAAAAGAGACAGCAATACACTGATAAAGAAATAAGAAAATCACATAATGTTTTGAAGATGTTCAAAGCCGGCGCATTTAAATTGAAAGGAGAATGAAAAATGGCGGAATGTCCAAATCCTGAATGCAGAAATACAGAATTAACATTTCTGGTTGATGATTGTTCGCATATTGAATGTCAAAAATGTCATACTAAATGGAGTACTTATAAACACCGGACTAATGATGCTTATAATATAACATATATTAACATACCGAATGGTAAATATAGTGGTGTACGCACACGATTTAAATCCATTAAAAAATTACTTGAGAATAAAGAATGAATAAAAAAATTATATAGGAGAAATATAATGATGAAAATTAAAACAGAAATTACGATTGAAAAAGGTTACGACAAAATAGTTCTCACAAAAGAAGAAGCAGAAAAGCTTTATATGGAACTAAAGCAAATTTTTGATAATGTTATTCATGTTCCGTATCAGAGATTAGAATATCTATTACCAAAATCTGTCGATACTTATACTACTTGTGGTGAATCTGAGTATATACCTTGTAATATTTCAGCGTCAGATACACTTGTTATAAATCAAGAAGATTTAGAAAAATCACATTTTTCATATACTATAAAACTATGAAAATTTTAAATTTGTATGCTGGTATTGGCGGAAACAGAAAATTGTGGGGAAATGACCATAAAATTACTGCTGTGGAATTAGATAAAGAAATAGCAGGGGTTTATAAAGATTTATTTCCAAATGATAAAGTTATTGTAGAAGATGCTCACGAATATCTTTTGAATAATTATATGAACTATGATTTTATATGGAGTTCTCCTCCTTGTCAGTCACATAGTCAGATTAGATATAATATTGGATTTTTAGCAGATAGAAAATATAAAAAAGTTGAAGCTAAATATCCTGATATGAAATTATATGAGGAAATTATTTTACTTCAAAAATATTATTCAGGACTTTGGGTAGTGGAAAATACCATACCATATTATGAACCTCTTATTGAAGCTACTAATACTGGTGGTCATTTATGGTGGAGTAATTTTATAATATTGCCGATTGACCATGGAAATAGAAATCATAGAGACGGAACAGTTGATAGTTTACAAGATAGAAAACTTATTGATTTGAGTAAATATGATATAAAGAATAAAAGACAAATTTTAAGAAATTGTGTAGAACCCGAAGTGGGTTTGCACATTTTTAATTGTGCTGTTAATCGAGACGAAAGTTATTTTGATAAAATATAACTTGACTTTGTAGTTTTTTATGGTTATATTTCAGGAGTATAATTAAAGGAGAGTGACAAATGAAATTAACAGATACTCAAGAATTAAAAGTCTATAATAAAGCCAATAGATTATTCAAGAAAAAACCACATCTCAGATTTGGTCAATGTTATTTCATATCTCTTCACGAATTATTCCACGATATAGCCGAATCACTTTCAGGAACAGATTACGATTGCTTCTATGTTGATATGAAATTGCCGAAATTAAGAAAATATTTAATAGAAGGAGAGAAATAAAATGAAGATTCTGATTTTGCGCGGAATGCAAGCAAGCGGAAAAAGTTTTTGGGCTAAACAATTTGTTTCTGAAAATCAATCATACAAAAGAGTGAATAGAGATTCTCTTAGACATATGCTTTCTAATTATACATTCAATGATGCTAACGAGAAAATTGTTACCAAGATTGAAAAAGATATTATAGAAGGACTTATTAAAGATGGTTACAATATTGTTATTGATAATATGAATCTGAATGAAAAATATCTTTCTGAGATGATGAAGTTTATAAATTCTGTTGTTAAAGACGGAACTACATTAGATATAGAGATTAAGGAATTCCCGATAACTCTTCAAGAAGCAATTGAAAGAGATAAAAACAGACCCGATTCACTCGGTGAAGCTGTTCTAAAGAAAACTTGGAGAACTTACGAGCTCGAATTAAAAGCTATGATTGAAAGAGCTAAACCAAAATATGTAGAAAATAAAGAATTACCACACTGTGTAATATGTGATATCGACGGTACTCTCAGTTTTTCTGGTCAGAGAAGAATACACGACGAAAAAGAATGTATTAATGATGCTGTAATACTTCCAGTTAAAGAGTTTTTAGATATGATATGGAACTCTTCAAACTATAACAAAACCATTTTCATATTCTCTGGAAGAAAAGATTCGGTAAGAGAAGTAACAAAAAAATGGTTAAAAGATAATGGAATTTATTTTTACAATGATTTATATATGCGTAAAGCTGATGATAATAGAGATGATACAATTGTTAAATCAGAAATGTTTGAAGAATTTATCAGAGGAAAATATTATTGTGACTTTGTGATTGATGACAGAATTAAAGTTTTAGATATGTGGAATCAAAAAGGATTATTTACATTCAATGTGAATCAAGACAGTTTAGCAAAAAACAAATTTTAAAAGGAGAGAAATAAAATGAAAACATTTATCATTACTATCAGTGTCATATTTATATCAGTTTTTATTTTCTGTATTGTAGATTGTACTAACGGTAAAATTGTTACTGATGATTGTAAAATTGTTGATAAAGTTTTTACACCAAGAACCAACAGCACTTCTACAGGAACAGTTATAAATTCTAATGGTGATGTTGGGGTGGGTACTATTCAAACACATACTCGTGATAGACGATTGTTATTTGTGTCCGGAAAATACGGAATTACAGAAGTTAATTGCGATGCTAATATTTATTACAATGTTAATGTTGGAGATACTGTTAAAGTAAAATTTGTTATAGGAAAGTATAGCAATGCTCTATGGATTACAGAAATTTTAAAAGGAGAGAAATAAAATGAGAATATTCAGATTTATTAAAAATTTTTATACTGATGATAAAGATATTGCTGTCGGATTTAGTGTTATAACTTGGATATTATTAGGTTCGTTTCACGCTCTATGGATAAGTGGTGACCAAATACCCGGTATTATAATTGGTATTATTCTAAATTTTTTATTTTTGATTGTTTTATCGAGTACAGCACTTATTATAGACATATTTACAAATACACAATTTTGGATTTATATTGAACAATGTTGGAGAGACAGTAAAATTGATAAAGGAAAAAGTAAATGATAAAATATCCTAAAAAATCATATAAAGAAATTTGTGAAGATGTTGAAAATACAAGAAAAGATAAAACGTGGTTCACAGAAGATTCTAAAAAATCTGTTTATGATGTGTATGGTGATATCCTTAAAGAAATGTCAGAGGAAGAACAGCATAATAAAAATCCAAAACTGATTCTACAGGACATCTTAGAGGAAATGAATTTAGAAGGTGTTGTAGAAGTTGACAAAAAAACATCGAAATATAACATATCTATAAAATTTAAGAATACTGTGAGTATTGATGCTATAAATGTCTTTGTAGGTAATAAAGATGTGTTAAAAGAAACTATTCGTGAACAATCTTACTGGAAGATAATATTATGATGAAAAAAATTATGGACGAATTTGAAAATGAACTTTCCACAACTACAGATAACAAAGTTTTATTATTTTTGAAAGAACAAAGCAAAACTTTATGTATAGGGGAAATTTATAAGAAGGGTGATATCAGTGTTTTTGTAACTTCTAAGAAATTAAAAGATAAATTTCAGAAAACAAATTCTTGGGGTATTTCCGCATTGATAGCTGATTGGTTTTATGCTGAAGATGTTGTTAAAATTGTTTGTGACAATGGAACTAATTATTGGATTAAAATTAAGAATATCCGAAAGCACGGAGTTTATGAAAAATTTAAAGGATATGAACCACAACTTTTTGTTTCTTTAAAAGAATTTGTAACTACTAATAAAGGTGAAGAATAAAATGAACAAAGATAAATCAGAATTATTAGAAAATTTTCTATTTGCGGTTAATCAACCGGTAGTTAATGATATTTGTTATAGGATTGATGAAGTATTAACAGAAATAATGTCAGAAGGGCAACTATCATTACAGGAAGCTAAGAAAATAGCTCAAGAAATAATTGAGCATAAACCAGAGAAAAATAATGAAGTTTGATATATTATCAGATATTCACATTTGTAATTGGCAGAATGCTCTCCGAGGTATTGATGAATTCACTATAAAGTTTTTTATAGAAACTTATATTAAACCTAAAAGTGAAAATATTATCATAGCAGGAGATATCGGAAACAAAGCAGAAAATACACTTTTGTTTTTAAAAACATTAAAGAATTATTACAAGAATATAATGATTACATTTGGGAATCATGATTTTTACCGCACAAATCAGACTGAAAAACTAAAATTTCCGACTTATCAGGATAAGTATAATTATTATAAACAAGAAATTCCTAAGTTGGGTATAATTCTTCTCGATGGAAATACTACAGAAATTGATGGGATTGTTATAGGTGGTTCGTGCGGGTGGTACGATTTTTCCCACACAAGAAATAGATGGTCATATTTAGAGGATACTGTAATCTATAAAAATTTTGTAGATACTATGACAGATTCTTGGGCTATTTACGATATTGATAGAACCAAAGGATTAGATATATTACATATTAAAAAAATGATTGATGAAACTTTTCAAGCAGAATATAAGAAACTTGAAGCTGTTCATAAAAATTGTGATATCATGGTTTCTCATATTAGTCCTATAAATGAGAATTTCGGAATACCTGTTATATATAGGAATGATATGCTTACAGGGGCTTTTAGTTTTGATGGTATGAAATTAGTAAAAGAAACATATGCACAAATCTATATTTATGGACATACGCATACTAAAATGGATTATGAGTTTGCCGGTAAACATTTTATTTGTAATCCTCTTGGATATCTCGGAGAAGAAAATAATGAGGCTCTATTATGCGAGATTTAAGTAAAGAAATAAAAACATTACAAAACGAAATAGATAAAAAAACTAAAAATAGAGACAATTTAGAGTTACACATATCTAAATTAAAATATGATAGAGATGCTTTAATATCTTTATATAATAGTATATCGGATATTGTTACTGATAAACAGTTAAAAGTGATTTCATTCATAGAACATAATACTAAGAAAAAATTTAATGGATTAACTAAATCAGAAGCACAGAAATTTATTAGTGAAAATATAGAAAAATCTAAAAAGAACTGTTCTAAGTGTTATTATAGAGTTGATAAAAACATTTATTGTAGTTTTGAAAAAACATATCACGATATTTTTGAAGAAGATTATGATTGGTGGATGGAAGAATATTAAAAGATTTTATAAATAACCCTTGACAAAGCATAAAAAATTGGTTATATTACAAGCATAAGTTAAAGTTAATTGAAATAGAAAAAGTATATACAAAGAATTTGGGTGGTTGAGTTCAGGTATTATAAACCTGTTTTAAAGGTCGCGAATCCTGTAAGTATGACCGAAATAATAATGGATTCAGCCAGCAAACAAAATTCGCCTTCATTGGCACTACAAGAAAAATATAAATGTTAAATTAAACCGTAGCATCAAATATTCAAAATGTAGCAAAAAATCCACCCAATTTAATTTTTTATAAATAACACTTGACTTTATGAATTTTTATTGTTATATTGTGTTATGTTCTTTAAAATAGTGATTTAATAAAACCTCCTTTTGGGATGCATACAGCAGAAATAAAATCTAATGGTAAAAATAGAAAAAACTGCATCCCGATATAATTTATCATCTCATCTTCTAATGGTAGGAAACCAGACTTTCACTTTGGTAATGTAGAGTTCGAGCCTCTCTGAGATGACTAACTGAAACCTATAAACTATCTGAGTTTCTGTTGACCTAATCACCTTAGATTAGGAAGAGTTTAGAGATAGTAAATTTTACACAATTGTTCATTCACATAGAAATTACCGCCTCGTGGTCTAATGGTTAGGACACGGTCCTTTCCCGAGATTTTATAAAAAGAGTTTCGAGAAAGGCTGTAATGTTGGGTTCAATTCCCACCGAGGCGACCAAATTAAAATTAGGAAATCTTACAGCAAACTCAAATGGTTAATAATCAGATTGAAAAATCTATTTACTTGGTTCGATTCCGAGACTGCTGAAAGGCAGTTTTAAAAGATTTCCGATAAAAATTGTTCTTTAAAATAACACCGATATGATGAAATAGGTAGCACATACGGGACTTAAAATCCCGAGGTCGCAAGACCGTGCCGGTTCGATTCCGGCTATCGGTACTAACCACGTTCATTTACATAGAAATATATTCAAAGAAATTGAAAATTTATTGTATAATAATAGTTAAGTTAATACTTTAAATTTATAAATAATAATAAACAGGATATTATTTATGGAAGAAACTAATAAATATTATACAATATATCAGATTACGAATTTAGTTAATGGTAAAATATATATAGGTAAACACGAAACTTATAACATTGACGATGGTTATATGGGCAGTGGTGTAGCAGTTGTTAATGCTATTAAAAAATATGGTAAAGAAAATTTTAAAAAAGAAATTTTATATGTTTTTGATACTGAAGAAGAAATGAAGAAAAAAGAAATTGAAATAGTGAGTGAAGATTTCGTTCAAAGAAAAGATACTTATAATATGGGTGTTGGAGGAACTGGTGGTTCTATGTTTAAGGGTAAACATCATTCAGAAGAAACTAAAGAAAAATTGAGAAAAATTGTGACTGGTCGAATACTATCAGAAGAGCAAAAAAAGAATATGAAAGGGAGAATTCAATCAGAAGAAACAAAGAAAAAACGGTCTGAAAGTATGAAAAAAATAAAAAGCAATCGTGTCGACAATAAACATTCAGAAATAACTAAAAACAAAATTTCAGAAAGTTTGAAAGAGTATTATAAAAACAATATTGCTCCGCGTAATGTTAGAATATATGACAGAACAGAAGAAACTAAAAAGAAGATGTCGTTAGCAATGAAAGGTAAATTTATTACATGTGTTTGGATTAAAAAAGGTGAAGAAAAAGATAAGAGAGTTGAAAAACAAGATTTACAATTATGGTTAGATGATGGTTGGACTTTAGGAAGAACTATGAAATTTTCAGACGAAGCAATAAAAAAATTAAGCGAATTAGCAAAAGAACAAAATTTACAAAGAAAATTAAATAAATCGAAATAGAAATTTTACTGCGGGATGGACCAATCTGGATTAAGTCGGCTGGCTCATAACCAGTGCATTTTTTGAGGGTTCGATTCCCTCTCCCGCAACTACTTAAAATATGGGAAACTTACAGCAAACACAAACGCCTATTTGGCAATCCGCATTTAAAGCAGACGATAAAAAAGTTTCCCGAGATAATAAAATGTTCTTTGATATATAGGATACTTACAGCAAAAACAAACAACGCTAATTGGTTTAGCATCTTTCTATTAAAAAGACGAAGCGGTTCAAATCCGTTAAAAGTATCCTGATAATTTTTTAACACAAAATGCTCATGTACCAACAGGGTACAAGGAGTTCAAGGGGAGTTGCGACTTCCCCTTTTGGAAAATCCTTACATTATGTGACTCCTCTTCGAAAGAATGAAACATTAGTAAGGTTGGTGGAGATGGGGGCTGTAAAAAGCTCCCTCGAGTTTTAAAATTTGTTCTTTGATATATGGGGCCGATTTAGATTTCGATTGGTTTGAAGATTAGTTGAGATGGCATTCCGACAACGCAAGTATGTCGTTAAATTCGGGCAAAAAATAATTGCAAATCAATACAGATTAGTAGCGTAAGTTACCGGTTTGATATTTGGATTTACATCCTATAACAAATATTAAAACCGTCATTAGAGTAGGATAGCTTGTGAAGTTCATCTTTGATAACAAGTGAGTGTGAAAGATTGCTTCTTTTCAGGATTGTGTTTGTTCAAGACGAAAAGATTAAGATTAAATAACAAAACATGAATGTAGAGTTTCCTCGAATACAGACTAAGACTCGGAGGCAGATTCCGACGGTTCCACCAGAAATAATTGAAATAACACTTGACAAATGAAATATTTTTGTTTATATTGTCAAGTGTTACAAAATTAATTATAAATAATAATAAAGGAATTAAAAAGAAATGAAAAAAATTAACAACAATAACATAGCCTATTACGCATACGACTTCTAAGATGTCTGAGTTTATTCTTTATTTAATTTTATGAAACCCAGACACATTAGTTTGGGTTTTTTGTTTTATTGAAATAGATATTTGGGGAATTAGTATAACGGCTTATTATTTCTGACTTGCACTCAGAAGATAACAGTTCGATTCTGTTATTCTCCACTTTTATGGGGCTAAAAAGAATATTTTCTGTAAAGAAAATTAACAGCAATAAAAAATTAGCTCCACCATTTTGCCCACGTAACACGCACGGACTGTAAATCCGTTCTCCGTTAAAAAATTCGTGTATTGGTTTGGAGTAAATAGGTTCGAATCCTATCGGGGGCACAAAATTAAATCTTCATTTTTATAAATAATAAAGAAACTAATGAGAGGTTTTGTATTGGGTAGAAAGAAAAAAGAGAAAGAAAAAGTTTCTAATAATACTACAGAAGAATTTGATATTTATGAAATTGATAGTAGATGTAAAGATATAACGAAAGAAGAATTTGAAATATATACAAAGATGAAAGATAGTGGTGAAATTCCTCTTTATGAAATAAGAAAAATAATAGAACTAACAGGAATAAATTCATATAAATTAACAAAAATTATGGATAATTATTCACAGTTGTGTAAAAAATTTATAAATAATAAAGAAAGTAATAATAAAAAGAGAAATAAAAATGACTAATGACTTGAACAAAATATATGAAGGGATTGTTACCGAATCTAAAGTATTTGTGTGTACATTACATCAATCATCTGGACATATTGTGGATAAAAAATGGGCAAACTCAAAAGAAGAAATTGATGATATAAAAATGTCTTGGGAAGAAAAAATTAATGATGGATATACAATGAAAGTTAAAAAATGGAAAGACCCATACGAAGATGGATATTTAGATGGCGCAATGAATCATTATTAAATTTTATAAATAACACTTGACAAACAGAAAATAAAAGGTTATATTACCAACTGAATTAAAAAAAGAGAAAAAGAAAATGATGAACCGAACAATAAATACCGTGACAATTAATAGTACAAATCATTTTGGTGGAAGAAAATGTGATTGGACTACTATAGCCGGGCATATTGTTTGATACTTTATACATAATAAAGAAAAAAGCAGAAAGCCCGACGAAAAATCGGGCTTTTTTGTTGTATTGAAATAGAGAATGCGGGTATAACTCAGTGGTAGAGTTCTTGTCTTCCAAACAAGATGTCGGCGAGTTCAAGCCTCCCTATCCGCTCTAATAGTTCTTTGAAATAGAAATAGTTAAGAAAAATTTAAAAATTTATCATTTTTTGCCGTGGTATCTCAGTTAGTAGAGAGTTCGTTTGAAGAACGAAAAGTCACTGGGGCGGAACCAGTCCACGGCACACAAATAAGTTCTTTGAAATAGGTCAAGAAAAAAAATAAAAATTTATTCCGACATAATTTAATGGTAAAATAATGGCTTTGTAACCCATTTTTGGGGATTCGATTTCCTCTGTCGGAACTAATGCCCTGTTAGTTCAACGGATAGAATAAATGTCTTCTAAACATTTGATGATTGTTCAATTCAATCACAGGGTACTAAAAATATACGGGTTTGGTGTAGTGGAAGCACAAAAATCTCCAAAATTTTTGGCGGGGGTCCGATTCCTCCAACTCGTGCAAAGTAAATTTTATATGGTGACGATAGTTTAATGGTAAAACGCAACACTGTGGATGTTGTAGATGTGGGTTCAATTCCCATTCGCCACCCAAAAATAATTAAAAAAGTCCTTGACATTGGATGAAAAAATCG
>Ga0066599_100000100_pt1 | contig 11694 bp, 9 predicted proteins | sample InisedmetaG_FD_60065 | JGI IMG/M metagenome (GOLD analysis project Ga0066599, IMG submission 60065) | Freshwater pond sediment microbial communities from the University of Edinburgh, under environmental carbon perturbations - Initial sediment | ecosystem: Environmental > Aquatic > Freshwater >...
TCCTGAAGATCGCCGAACGCGATCTGCCGACGCTGCGGCTCGCCCCGAGCAGCGGCATGCTGAAACTGGGCGAGCAGATCTTCGTGATCGGATATCCGGGCGTGGTCTTGAACCATGATTTCCTCAGCCGGAAGTCGCAACTCGAGGCGTCGGTGACGGTGGGGCGGGTGTCGGGTTTCAAGATCGACGTCAACGATCGCAAGGTGATCCAGACCGATGCCGCCATCACCTGGGGAAACAGCGGCGGGCCGGCCTTCAATCTCCAGGGGGACGTCATCGGTGTGGCCACGTTCATCTCCACCACCCTGGAGGGCGATCAGGCCGTGCAGGGGTTCAATTTCCTCGTTCCGGGGGACGCGGTGCGCGACTTCTGCGGCATGATCGGCCTGACGCCGACCTCGGATACCCGGTTTATGAAGGAATGGGAACAGGGGGTCGCTGCCTATTTCCTCGGCGAGTACCAGCGGAGCCTCGGACATCTGAATACCGCCGAGAAGATCATGTCTGGTTTTCCGGATATTCAACGGCTGCGCGCCTATGTGCAGATGCGCGTGGACAAGCGCCCCCGCTTCATGCAGCGCGGGAAGACCGTCGGCCTGGGGGTCGGCGCCGTCCTGGTGGGCGTCCTGGTGATCGTGGGCGTGCGACGATATGCCACCGCACGGGCGAACGGCGGTCCCGCGGTCGTTCAACGCATCGGCGCGGACGAGATTCGCCGGCGTCTGGAGACGGGAACGGGCGTCGCCCTGGTGGATGCCCGGCACGGGGCGGCGTTCGACATGTCGCCGGTTCAGGCGGCCGGCGCGGTGCACTTTGACATCGATCACCCAGACGTTGAGGCGCTCCGGGTGCACGTGAAACCCGACGGCGAGGTCGTCGCCTATTGCACCTGACCCGACGAGGCCACCAGCGCCCGTGTGGCGCTGCAGTTGATGCGGGCGGGTTACCATCGGGTCTCGGTGGTGCGCGGTGGGCTCCCGGCGCTGATGGAAGAAGGGGTGACCGTGGCGCCAAAGGACACCCCGACGGCCGCCGCGTGACTGCCGGCTGCCTGGAGGAACCTGACCAGACATGAGCGACAACGGTACCCTCGCGCGTCGACCAGCGGGATCTCGGGCCGGGAAGGGCCGGTGGTGCGGTTCGCCGTGGGGCCGGTGGATGTGCGCGGCCTGGCTGGCGAGCGCCGCTGTCGGTCTCATGCCCTGGGCAGCACCCGCGGCCGAGGGCCCGGCGCGGGGTGGAAGCGGCCTCACCCAAGAGGAAGAGACGGTCATCGGGATCTACCGGGCGGCGGGGCCGGGCGTCGTCCACATCTCCAGCACGATGCTGAACCAGGACTTCTTCTTCCGGATCGTACCGGAGCGAGGGGCCGGTTCCGGGTTCGTCGTGGATGACACGGGGCTGATCTTGACCAATAACCATATGGTGGAGAACGCGGAGAGTGTGGAGGTTACCTTGGCCGACAAGAGCAAGGTTCCTGCCAAGCTCGTGGGCCGCGACCCGCACAACGACGTCGCCGTCATCCGGATCAACGCCCCGCGGGAGAAGCTGACCCCGCTGCGGCTGGGGGACTCCGCGCAACTGCAGGTCGGACAGATGGCGATTGCCATCGGCAACCCGTTCGGCTTTGATCGCACCCTCACGCGGGGGGTGGTGAGCGCCGTAGGGCGCAGCCTGAAGTCGGAGACCGGCCGGCAGATCCGGAACATGATCCAGACCGACGCCGCCATCAATCAAGGGAACTCCGGGGGTCCCCTGCTGAATTCGCGCGGCGAGGTGATCGGCATCAACACCGCCATCTTCACGCCGAGCGGCGGCTCGGTCGGGATCGGGTTTGCCGTGCCCGTCAACACGGTGAAGAAGATTCTGCCCCAGCTCATCGCCCGGGGCCGGGCGAGTCATCCCTGGCTGGGGATCAGTGGGAATGACATCACCCCACCCATGGTCAAGGCGCTCTCGCTTCCCGTCAAGGAGGGCGTGATCATCGGCCAGGTCGCGCCCAACGGGCCGGCGGCGCGTGCGGGCTTGCGGGGATCGCAGCGGCGGGTCCGCGTGGGCAATTACATGGTCAACGTCGGGGGCGACATCATCCAGGCGTTGGACGGTGAGAAGATCACCACGATGGACGATGCCACCGCGTTTCTCGACGACCGGAAGCGGGTGGGGGACGACGTGACGGTCGAGGGGCTTCGCGACGGGAAGCCGTTTGCGGTCACCGTGCGACTGGGCGACCTGCCGGAGAACTGATGGCGATGCCGCGGCGGACACGCATGGTATTCGTCTGGACGGTGGCGCTCTGGTGCTTCCTGCTCGCGCAGGCGGTCGCGGTGGACGTGAATCCGCCGCTTCCCACCGGAACGATCGTGATCGGCGACCGCGTGACGGTGACCGTGGAGCTGGCTCGATCCGGCGACGAGAAGGTCCGGGGGTTGAGCGGACGACCTGGCCTCAAACGCGGCACCGGGATGCTCTTCGTGTACGACCGACCGCAGCCCATCGGCATCTGGATGAAGGACATGCGCTTCTCGCTGGACATCCTCTGGATCCGCGAGGGGTCGGTCGTTCACATCGAGCGGAACGCGCCGCCCCTGACCGCGGTCGGGCCGGAGCGTGTCTACACGGCGACGGGAGACATGGTTCTGGAGGTGCCCGCCGGTTTCACCGCAGACCGGAAGATCAAGGTAGGGGATTCCGTGAAGGCGGACATCCCGAAATGAGAGCCGAGAGCCGAGAGCCGAGGGCCGAGAGCGGAGCGGGAACGGCCGCGAGTCGCGAGTCGCGAGCCGCGAGGGTGGGGACCGCGCGGGATCGGAATGGCCTGGCGGCGGGCGCTGTACTGGTGGTCCTGTCGCTTGCCCTCTCCTGCCTTCCGGCCGCCGCTGCCAAGGCCGGCAGCGATCCGCTGCAGGCGCTTGGTCTTCACGCCCCCAAGGAGGCGGTGGACGCGCCCGACTTTTCGCTGCCCGATCTATCCGGGAAGCAGATCCCACTGAAGCAGCTCAGGGGAAAGTTGGTGTTCCTGAATTTTTTCGCGACCTGGTGCGGGCCCTGCCGTGAAGAGATGCCGGGCATGGAGCGGCTTCACCGGGCTCACCAGGGCAACGGCCTGGTGGTGCTGGCCGTGAACGTCCAGGAGAGCGCAAAGACGATTCGTCCGTTCTTGCAGGCCCTCAAGCTGTCGTTCCCGACGGTCATGGATGCCGAGGGGGCGGTCAGCCGGGAGTACGGTGTCCGGGCGCTTCCGGTGAGTTTTCTCATCGGGCGTGACGGCAAGATCGTCTGGCGCGCGATCGGGGGGCGGGACTGGGAGAGCACTCAGGCGCGACAATACTTCACGCAACTGGTGGCGGAGAAGCGATGATCCCCCCTCCGCCGGGTCGGAATTCCGCCTGCCCGGGTCGGCAACGAAAGGACAGGGATGCCTGGCGCTGAACTCAACGTCCTGCTGGCGATGGCGGCCGGGCTGCTCTCCTTTCTCTCGCCCTGCGTGCTGCCGCTCTTGCCGTCATATCTCTCCTTCATCGCGGGGCTCTCTTTCGAGGAGCTCCAGGGAACGGTGGCCAATCCGCGGACGCGCCGGGCGATTCTGGTCAACTCGCTCCTCTTCGTCCTGGGGTTCTCGATCGTCTTCATCGCCCTGGGTGCGGGCGCGACGCTGGTGGGGCAAGCCCTGTTCCAGTATCAAGTCCTGATCCGGCGGATCGGCGGCGGCTTCGTGGTCCTCATGGGGCTGTACGTGGCCGGGTGGCTTCGCATTCCATTCCTGATGCGGGAGTGGCGGGCGGAGCTGTCCAGTCGGCCGGCGGGTCGCCTCGGCGCGGTCGTGACCGGCATCACCTTCGCGGCCGGCTGGACCCCCTGCATCGGGCCGATCTTGGGATCGATTCTGACGCTGGCATCGGTGACCCAGACCGCCTGGACGGGGATTCTGATGCTGGCGGCGTATTCGCTTGGGCTGGCGATCCCCTTCCTGCTCAGCTCGCTCATGATCGACCGCTTTCTGGTGTTCTTCGATCGCTTCAAGCGGTTCTTTCCGGTGGTGACCCGGGTGAGCGGAATCATCCTGATCGTGGTGGGACTGCTCCTGCTCTTTGATTACTTCGCTGCCCTGAGCCGCATGGCGTTCAACCTCACGCCGGATTGGGTGACCACCATCGAGCGGAGTCTGCTGCGGTAAGAACCGGTCTCCGTGTTTCACAGGGGTGAGCTGGTCCGGCCTACGCCTGGGTTGATACGCCGCCGTGAGGCTGGCCGGTCCTGTCGGAGGTCGAGGTCGGGAGGTGTAACGGGTGGCCAAGAAGAAGCCCCAGCGGAGGGACGATCCGCCGGAACCGGCAGCCGAACGCCCGCGGGTTTCCGGCATCCTGGCGGGCCGGCCGACGACGGCGGGGGTGATCTGGCTGGTCGTGATCCTCTTGGTCATCGGTATCTCCGCTGGCTACCTGGTGTCGCGGTTTGCGGGATCGAACGGCCCGACCGCCGGCACGGCGACACCAGACCCGACGATTCCCTGGCGGGCGCGTCTGCTGCAAGATCCGAAGGACGTGGAGGCGCTGCTGGCTCTGGCCCACGTCGAGCTTGACCGCCAACAGGTGGACGAGGCGGAAACACTCTATCGGCAGGTGCTGTCGCTCCAGCCGAAGAACGTGGAGGCGATCACGCACCTCGGGACGGTGATGCTGGGGCGCGGCCAGACGGGCGCGGCGCTCCGGCAGTACAACCAGGCGCTGGCGATTCAACCCGACTACCTCCACGCCCTCTGGGACAAAGGCAGCCTGCAGCAACAGGTGCTGCAAGACTACCCGGCAGCCATCAAAACCTGGGAAGTCTTCCTGCGGACGGCGGGCCCGGAGAGTCCGGACGGCAAGACGGCGCAGCAATTCATCGCCGAGGCCCGGGAGGCGATGAAGAAGGCGTCCCCGGTGGATAAGGCGTTCGGCGGGACATCCTAGCGCCAACGCGGAACGACACCTGTGGTATAGTACCCGGCCGCGCTTCGAGCACGCGAGGCGCGGCCTTGGTGTGTCTGGCAGCCACTGACGATGGGCCGTCCCCGGGGGCCGTTCGTCCACGGTCTTTTCACTTGTCTCGTACGCTCATGACGCTGCGCCAACGCATGAAGTCCGTCATCAATGGGACAGGCGATCAGCGGGCGATCCGCCGCGCCGTCCTGACCCTCGCACTCCCCATCGTCGGAAGCGACCTGCTGCAGCGCGGCGTCAACGTGGTGGATGCGCTCCTGGTGGGTCGGCTTGGCGCTGCGGAGCTGGCGGCGGTGGGCCTCTCCCAACTGCTCCTGATGTTCGTGATGGCGCTGGTGTACGGGCTGGGCGTCGGGGCAACGGTCATGGTCGCGTTCCACACCGGCGCGACGGACGAGCGGCGACGGGCGTGGGCGGCACGCACAGTGTTGGTGGTCGGTGGGGCGGCGACTCTCATCCTGGGGAGCGGCGGGATCGTATGGTCGCGAGCGGCAGTGGCCTTCATGGGTGCGGATGGACGGCTGCTCGATTTGACACTGACGTACCTGCACGTCACCTGGTATCTCTTTGGCGCCTATGTCTTCCTGCACCTCATGTCCGCCATCTTTCAGGGTGTGGGTGACACGCGGACGCCGCTCAAGGCCATGGTGTGGGTGAATGTCCTGCACCTCGTGGTGGCGATTCCCCTCATCTACGGCTTGGTCGGATGTCCGCGTTTGGGCGTGGCGGGGGCGGCTCTGGCATCCGGGCTCTCGGAAGCGGCCGGTGCCGGGTGGCTGCTCTGGGTGGCAGCGCGGCGCGGGATCTTCGGGACCCGCCGGCTCGGCTGGAGTCAGCGTGAGCTCTGGCGGATTTTGCGGGTGGGACTTCCGGCGGCGGGGGAGCGGCTCATCACGCACGGGATGCAGCTCGTGTTCGCCCGGATCGTGATTCACTTCGGGGTCGCCGCCTACGCGGCGCACCAGGTGGGGCTGAATATCGAGTCGCTTTCGTTCTTGCCCGGGATGGGGTTTGCCAAGGCCGCCACTGCCCTGGTGGGGCAACGGCTGGGGGCCCAAGATGCCGAGGGCGCGCGGCGCGCGGCGCGCGAGGCGAACCGGCTCGCTCTGACCATCATGAGCATTTGGGGCGTGGCCTTTATCCTGTTCCCCCACACCTGGGTGGCTTTCTTCACCGCAGACCCGGAGGTGCTCGCCTACAGTGTGCCCCTCATGACGGTGATGGGCCTTCTGCAGCCGCCCCTGGCCGTGTCGATGGTGATCGCTGGCGCGCTCCGCGGGGCCGGCGAAACCCATGTGGTCCTGGCGGCGGCGATCGTCGGCGGGTGGTGCGTCCGGCTGCCGCTGGCCTATTTCGGCGGCGTCGTAGGGAACCTGGGCATGACCGTGGTGTGGACCACGATGATCCTGGACTGGCTGGTTCGAGGAGCGATTCTGTCGTGGCGGTTCCGGCGGGTGCGGCTCAAAGAGGTCCGGCTGTAATCACACAGGGAGTGCTCACGGCGACAGTGAAGCGGCCGGTGTTCCCAACTGTCCCCTCCCTGTCCCTGTCCCTGTCGGTTCTCAATTATCTTCCCAGCATGCGCTGTCGCAACGCGTCCAGCGTGAAATCCCTGGCCGTGGCGAAGTCCCGCAGGCCGGCCTCTCGTTCCCGGACCTTCAGGCACTCGGCGTATACCTTGTCCGCAATCTCCAGCGGGACGGTGGTGACGCCGCTGGCGTCGCCGTGGATCAGGTCGCCGGGTCGTACGGTGGTCCCGCTGATCTCCACGGGGATCCCGACCTCTTCGATGTTGAAGGTCCCGTGGGCCACGACGAAACCGGCGGCGAAGACGTGGTAGCCGAGCGGTGTGACTCCCGCGAGGTCCCGCACCCCGCCATCCGTGACGATGCCGATCGCTCCCAGTCGCTTGGTGATGGTGGCGATGACGTCTCCCAGGAAGCAGGCGTGCGTCCGCCTTGGCCCCACGTCCTTGATGACCAGGACGGACGGCTTGGGCGCCGCGGCGACGGCTTCAAAGAGACGGAAGTGACCCTTTCGATCGCGGGCGCGCGCGGGTGCCATGCTGTTGGCGGTGGCGGTGACGGCGTAGCCCAGCATCACCCCAAACTCCGGGGTGTGGCAGGGGACGTCCATTCCCAGGAACCCCTGCGTGTCGTCCCGCACCTTGAACGCCTCGATGGCGTTGGCCACCGTGGGGGAGTCCATCGCGCGCAGTTCGGCGAGCTGGTCCGGTGTCAGCGTGGTCGGCATTCCGCGTCTCCTTTCCTGGGTCCTCGCGATACCAACGGGGAGTCGTAACGGTGCACAGGCTAACGCCTCGAACGACCGGTGTCAATCGGATGGGTCGCGGAAGGGCGATGTCCCTCGTCCGACGTGCGAGCCCGTGTGCCAGACCTTCGTCGGGTTATGCGCACCTGCTTGACATCGGACGGAAGTCGGTGCCATAACAGGCCGGTTTACACTGACACGCTCGCCATCCGACGCCGACTGCGCCGGGATGGCGGGCCGACACGCAGCCTCCCCCATGTCTGGAGATCATGCCATGATCACGCTCGACGATGTGCAACAGGCTGATGAGCGGATAGCGCCGTACGTTCGCAGGACACCGCTTGTCGCCGCGCGGTGCCTCAAGGACGACCCGTGCAAGGATGGGGAGCTGCTCTTGAAGCTGGAGTGTCTCCAGGCAACCGGGTCGTTTAAGGCGCGCGGTGCGGCGAATAAACTGCTCTCGCTGACCTCTGCGGAGGTCCGGCGGGGGATCATCACCGCGTCCGGTGGGAACCACGGGCTCGCCACGGCGTACGCGGGGTGGCTTGGAAAGACCCGGACGACGGTGTACCTGCCGGAGAGCGCGTCGCGGGAAAAGGCCGCCAAGATCGCCACCTGGGGGGCAACGGTCGTGGTCAAGGGGCGGCATTGGGATGACGCCAACCGGGAAGCCCTGGCCGTGGCCAATCGGGAGGGGCTGACCTACTTTCACCCGTTTGCCGATCCCGTCGTCATCGCCGGACAGGGCACAACCGCCCTGGAGATGCTGACGCAAGTCCCCGACGTGGACGACGTCCTGGTCGCCATCGGTGGGGGTGGGTTGATCAGCGGGGTTGCGCTGACCGTCAAGGCACTCCGCCCCACCGCGCGCATCATCGGCATCGAGCCGACCGGTGCCCCGACGCTGTACGAGAGCGTGAAGGCCGGCCGGGTGGTGGAGTTGTCGGGCATCACGACGAGCGTCCCCACCCTGGCGGCGCGGAAGACGGAACAGATCAATTTCGAGATCGTCCGGCAGTGCGTGGAGGAGATCGTTCTGGTGACCGACGACGCCATGCGGGAGGCGGCCCGCTGGCTCTGGTTCGAGATGGGGCTGGCCACCGATCTGAGCGGGGCCGCGTCGCTGGCGGCCGTCCGAAGCGGCAAAGTCCGGCTCGCTGCGGGGCGAAAAGTCTGCGCCCTGGTCTGTGGGGCGGGATCTGACGGCTTGTGAGATGGGTGCGTGCCCGTCCCGCGCCGGTTCCGGGACCGCGGTCTCCGCTTGTCGCGGGGGAGATGCGTTCGTATAATCGTCACCGTGCGGGGAGAGGAGGCGCTCGCGGGTCGGGCGAGGGATGTGATGTCCGGCATGCGCGGCCTCACGAGACGATGATGAGCATTCACGGGACCAGGGTGCGATGCGCCAGCCGGTTCTGAACAAGTCGTTCGCAATCTCTTTGCTGCTCCACGCAGGACTCGTGGGTCTGCTGCTGTTGCTGGCGAGGCCGTCGCTCTCCCCGGACCGGCCTATCCGCGTGCGGATCCTGGAGCCGCCGCCGGTCGCTGTGGCGCCGGCCGGCCAGGGTTTGACTCCGCAGCCCGTCCCGCGTCCCGCCCCCAAGGCACCGCCGGCCCCCCCGCCCCGGAGCATGTCGAGCGAGCGGAACAGTCGCGACGATCGTCTCGCACAGCCCGAGCCGCCGGCCGTCGCCCCGCCGCCGCGTCCGGCTCCCACTCCCACGTCCGAGCCACCCTCGGCGCCAAGCGCGCCTCCCCAGGTCGCGTCACGACCCGCGCCGGAGGCGGCGCCTCCGCCCGTCGAGACTCGACGCGAAACGCTGCCGGAGCGGGTCCAGCCGGACCGAAGCGGTCTCAGCTTGGGTGGGCCGCTTCCGGAAGCGGCCGGCTCGGGGACTGCCTCGGGTTCACCGCGGGCGAGTAGCGCTCGCCCATCGCTCCGGGATCAGATCGCCGGACTCGGTTCGGGCCTCACGGCCGATCTCGGCGGGCTCGCCCGAGAAACGGTTCCTTTGGACAGCAGCGAGCCGCGCTTCTCAGACTATCTCGTGCGGCTCAAGCGGCGCATTGAGCGCGAATGGACCTACCCCGACGAGGCACGGCGCGTCGGCATGGCCGGGGAGTTGGTCCTGGTGTTCACGCTGAACCGGGCCGGGTCCCTCACCCACATTCAGCTCGTCCGGAGCTCCGGTTTTCCGGCCTTGGACAACGAGGCCCTGCGCGCGGTGAAGACCGCGGCCCCCTACGACCCCTTCCCAACCCAGATGGGCGACGAGCCCAAGAACATCTCCGCCATCTTCCGCTACCAATCCCTGGCCTACTATCGGAGGAATTAACCGAGCCATGCGTCGGCATGTGCTGCCCTGCGCACGCCTGTTCCTGTCCGCCTGCTGGCGGCGGGTGGTCGGTCCCGCCTGGGCCGCCCGCCCGCCCGCCGGCGAGCGCCGACTGCGAGGCCTCGTCCAGGAAGTGCGGATCCGGCGCGACGAGGCCGGCATCGCGCACATCTTCGCCGAGAACCTCCCGGACCTGGGATTCGGGGCGGGCGCGGCGATGGCGCAAGACCGACTCTGGCAAATGGACGCGATGCGGCGGCTGGCGTGCGGACGCATGGCCGAACTGGCGGGCGACCGACGGCTCGAAGGGGGCAGCCTCCACCTTGCGGGCCCGTCGCTGCTCGCCGTGGACCAACACTATCGCAGTCTTCGCTTTCGCGAGATTGCCGAAGAGGAGCTGTCGCAGGTCAGCGACGAGGGGCGCGGTCTCCTCGAAGGGTTCGCGCGCGGCGTGAACGCCTGGGTGGGGCAGTGCCGTCCGGGTGACCTGTCGCCGGAATTCCTGCTGGCCGGCATCGATCCGGAGCCCTGGCGACCCGAGGATTCCCTGGTCATCGGCAAGCTGATCGGGTGGCTCCTGAGCCTGTCATTCGTCGCCAAGCCGATCTTCGCGGCACTCGCCGCCGACCCGGTCCTCCAACGGCTGCGCCCGCCAGGCTTGGCGGGTGGCCCCTGCATCGTGGGGCCGGGACCGGCGGCCGAACCGGCGGAACTGGACCTGCTGGCGCGGCGCGCCCTGGGGCTCCTGGGACCGGGTACGGGGAGCAACAGCTGGGTGGTGGGGGGTGGCCGGACGGCCTCGGGGAAGCCGATTCTCTGTAACGACCCTCACCTCGTCTTTGGGTTGCCAGCCTTGTGGTATCCGATAGCCCTCTCCACTCCGACGCACCGGGTGATCGGCGCCACCATGGCGGGCATTCCGGGGGTCCTGATCGGGCGGAACGATCGGGTGGCGTGGGGGATCACCGCCGTGATGGCGGACGACGGCGATTACTACCGCGAAACCCTCGACGCAGCCGGGACGCGATATCTCCGCGACGGGGCATGGCGGCCCGTGGAAACCGTCGAGGCGGCGTTCCGGGTGCGCGGGCGCCCCGCGCCGGTGCGCGGCACGCTCCGTTACGTCCGGCACGAGGGCGTGCTCTGCCCGCTGCTCCCGACCGCCGCGGGCGAGGCGACGGCCTCCTACCGCTGGGTGGGTTTCGAGGCCTGGCGCGGGCTGGACGGCCTGCTGGCGATGAACCGGGCGGGAAACCTCCAGGAGTTCGCGTCGGCCCTGGACGCGTTCGCGGTGCCGGCGCAGAACCTGGTGGCGGCCGACACGACGGGTGCCTTCGGCTACTACTGCACCGGGAAGTTCCCGCGACGCGAGCGGGTGCGGGAGGCGACACCCGTCCTCGACGGTAGCGACCCGGATCACGCCTGGGGCGGGTACCTCTCGTGGGCGGAGCAGCCAAAAGCCCTGAACCCCGAAGAGGGCATGATCGTGACGGCGAACAACCGGGTCGCGCGAAATCTGCCCCGCGCGTTGACCGGCGGGTTCTGGGAGCCGCCGTACCGGGCGACCCGCATCGCCTCGCTGCTCGGCAACTGCCCGAAGGCGCGCGTCCGGGACATGGCGCGCATCCAGGGCGACGTGGTCTCGCTGCAGTCGGCGGGGGTCGTGGCGAGCCTGATTCGGCCGGCTCGGCCGCGGTTGACGGAGCCGCGGGCGCGGCGAGCCGCGGACCTCCTGATGGCCTGGGACCATCGGATGGATGTCGACAGCGCCGCTGCGGCGCTGTACCATCTCTTCTATCACGAACTCCTCCAGCGGCGCGTGCGGCCGCTCCTGGACACGCGCGTGCCGGGTCTCTTCCAGCGGTATCTATCGACCCTACACCTGGCGGTCCCGGCGGTGGATACCGCCTTGCTGACGGGCGATCCGGTATGTTTTCCTGCCGGAGTCATGGACATGACCGAGGAGTGCCTGACGGCCGCGTGGGAGGCGGCTGTCCTACGCCTGGGGTCCGATCCTGCGACGTGGAGATGGGGAGACCTGCATCGGCTCACGCTTCACCACATGCTCGGGCGAGGTGGCGGTGCGGCGATGCGACTCTTGAGCTGGC
>Ga0066599_100000101_pt1 | contig 11692 bp, 6 predicted proteins | sample InisedmetaG_FD_60065 | JGI IMG/M metagenome (GOLD analysis project Ga0066599, IMG submission 60065) | Freshwater pond sediment microbial communities from the University of Edinburgh, under environmental carbon perturbations - Initial sediment | ecosystem: Environmental > Aquatic > Freshwater >...
TTTGTTCATCTGCGCAGGCGGCCATTTCTTTTTCCAGGATGAGCAAATCCTTGTTCCTTGCTCCCAGAACGGTGATCAGCCTGTTGCCGGCAATTTTAAAGGCTTTGGCAATGGGGTATAAGGGCGCGATCCCCACTCCACCGCCGCAAGCGAGGACGGTACCGATTTTTTCAATTTTGGTAGGCCGGCCCAAGGGACCCGAAACGTCGAGCAGCATATCCCCCGGATTAAGGCTGATAATTTTATGAGAAGAAGTTCCTACCCGCTGAATGATCAGCATAATGGTATTTTTCTCTTTGTCGGCATCGGCGATGGTCAGCGGGATCCGTTCGCCCTTGTCATCGATCCGGACAATGACGAATTGGCCGGGGCATTGTTTTTGAGCAATCTGCGGGGCTTCTATCACCAATTTGACCACATTTTCCGAGAGCATTTCTTTTTCAACGATCTTGTTCATCGCATACTCCTAACCCATTCCCGAATACATTAACAAACTAAAATAAAAAATGCAATTTCCATTTTGGCAACTCGATCAATAAAATACCTGCCAAACACATAAAAACATAATAAAATTGTATGTTAAATTAATTGACACGTCTAAAGGCCTGTCAAATAAAGCTTTCCACCGTTTTGGTGAAGTGTCATATTATTTAACACACCGGCAAAAGCTATACCAGTAAAGGATTCTAAGCCAAAAATGCCAACAAAGCAGCCAAACACAAAATATATTAAAAAAGCCAAAAACCTAGAAAGTCACTTCCCATAATGATCTTCGATTTGGCACGACTATTGCTTATACATTGTTGGGAATAAGCTTGACAGCCCACCCCATAAAAAAGGAGAACAAGATGAATGAAAAAAAAGTGTTGCTGATTGACGACGAAGCTTCCTTAAGGAGAAGCCTGTCGCTGGGCCTAATGCAGAAAGGCTACGAAACCGAACTTTGCGAAAACGGGATGACGGGCCTGAAACTGCTGGAATCGTTCAAAAAAAACCAAACTCCGCTGCACTATGCGGTGATCGATGTGCGCTTGCCCGATATCGATGGCATCAAACTATTGAAAGTTCTTAAGTTCAATTACCCCGAATTGCCGGTAGTGGTGATAACCGGGTTTGGCAATGAAACCATCGCCGCCGATGCCAAAAATGAAAAAGCCGATGCCTATCTGGAAAAACCGTTTACAATCGAAGAATTGACAAAAATACTCGCCGAACTACCTCAGAAGGAAGTATCACCGGTCATTGCTTCGGCTACGAGCGAAACCATGGGCGATGAAAAGGCGGTAAGCGCTTACGCCCTGATGAGTTTCGACAATACGGCCAATTTGACCGACATATACCAGGAAATGTATTTTATGGAGAACGTCTTGTATTGTGACGCAATCAAAGGCGATTTTGACATGGTCCTGCTGCTGCAGGCCGCGACTTTTCCCGAATTGCATGCGCTGGTCGACAACAAAATAAAAAAGCTGGAAGGCGTCAAGGACATCTGCTTCCTGCCGGTCGAATCTCCGCTTCTATCTGAAAGCGTCAACAGCGTTATCGGCACGGTGGACAAAGCCCTGGGCCGCAACAAGGGTAACCCGGATACGGCGACCAATCCCAATTTCTGGAAAAGCGCTTCTTCCTACGTCTTCCTGGAGATCGAAAAAGAGAAAATGGAAAGCATTTATCCCACCCTCTATCTGAACAACCAGGTAGTTTCCTGCGATTGCGCCAAGGGCAAGTACGATATCGTACTGCTGATGCAGGGAACCAGTTTCACGGAGATCGACCGCAATATTCAAAACAAGATCAAACCTCTGGATGGCGTCCTGCGCATCAAGGAATCCCCGATCATCAAACTGTTTGAGATGTAAGCAGACCCGCTATTGAAAGCAGAAAGGGAAAGGATGCCTCCTTTCCCTTTCTGCATAATTCCCAATCACAATTTCGGCGAAGATTCCATACCAATCGACACTTTTCGGCATTTTTTCTATTGAAATACAAGGCGAAATGGTAGATAATATGAAAATGAATGCCAACGCCAAACCCAAATCAGCTCAGACCAAGAACGGACTCGCCGGTTTTAAAGTGGAATTGTGGAATTATGAAGGGGAAAAAGGAGCCCTTATTCCGCTGCTGCAGGCAGCCCAGGATACCTACGGCTATATTCCCGAATCGGCCATCGATCAAATCGGCGAAATTGTCGGCATCCCAGCCGCTGAAATTTACGGAGTGATCACATTTTACTCCCAGTTCCGGCTCAAGCCCCTGGGCAAATACCTGATCAAAATCTGTGACGGTACCGCTTGTCACGTCAACGGGTCGGAAAGGATCGCCGGCGTCATCGAGGACGAACTGCAGGTCACCGGCAATGACACCACCGAGGACGGCCTATTTACCCTGCAAAAAGTAGCCTGCATCGGCTGTTGTTCTCTCTCTCCAGTGATCATGATCAACGATGAAACGTACGGCCGTTTGAATCCGAAAAAAGTCCAGCAATTACTGAAAGAGTATAAGACCAAAGCAAAAAATCCCCAGACTCCCTGAACCGCATAAGGAGAAATCTCATGAAGACCATCAAAATCGGGCTTGGCACCTGCGGCGTTTCGGCCGGCGGTGAAAAAGTATACCAAACCTTAAAAAGCGAGGTCGCCAGGGCCAATATCCCGGTCAAGATCATAGAAACCGGCTGCATGGGGAATTGTTACCAGGAAGTTTTGCTGGAAATCGATGACGGCCAGGGGCAAAATTATTTTTACGGCAACGTTACGCCCGAAAAGGTCAAACGTATCCTGGATGAACAGATCGTCGGCAACCAGCCGATCGAAGAATGGATCGTCAAGGGCTCTGCCGCAAAGAACGAAGACACGTTTTTTGCCAAACAGAAGCGCATTGTCTTAAGAAACTGCGGGATCATCGATCCCAACTCCATTGACGAATACATCGCCCGCGACGGTTATCAGGCCATCAAAAAAGTTTTAAAGGGATATACTCCCGAACAGGTCATCGAAATTATTTTAAAATCGGGCCTGCGCGGCCGGGGCGGTGCCGGCTTTTTAACAGGCATGAAATGGCGTTTCTGCCGTCAGGCTGCGGGCGACAAAAAATACATTATCTGCAATGCCGATGAGGGCGATCCCGGCGCTTTCATGGATCGCAGCACCCTGGAAAGCGATCCCCATGCCATTTTGGAAGGCATGATGATCTGCGCCTTTGCCATCGGCGCCGATGAAGGGTACATCTACGTCCGCGCCGAATACCCCATGGCGGTCAAACGCCTTCATCATTCGATTCAAAAAGCAATGGAAAAAGGCTTTCTGGGCGAAGGGATCTTTGGTTCGACCATGAACCTGAAGATCAAGATCAAGGAAGGGGCCGGTGCTTTTGTCTGCGGTGAGGAAACCGCCCTGATCGCTTCCATCGAGGGCAAGCGCGGCATGCCCCGTTTCCGGCCGCCCTTCCCCGCCCAAAAGGGCCTTTGGGACAAACCGACCAACATCAACAATGTGGAGACCTTTGCCAACATCCCGTGGATCATCTGCAACGGGGCCGATGCTTTTGCCGCCATGGGAACCGATAACAGCAAGGGGACAAAAGTTTTCGCCCTGGCCGGGAAGATCGCCCGCGGCGGATTGGTGGAAGTTCCCATGGGCATGACCATCGATGAAATCATCTACGATATCGGCGGCGGCATCCGGGATGGAAAAAAATTCAAAGCTGTGCAAATGGGCGGACCGTCGGGCGGCTGCATTCCCGCTTCAATGGGCAGCCTGCAGATCGACTACCAGCAGATCAATCAAACCGGTGCCATCATGGGTTCCGGAGGCATGGTGGTCCTGGATGAGACCACCTGCATGGTCGAAATGGCCAAGTTCTTCCTGCGTTTCACCCAGGATGAAAGTTGCGGCAAATGCACGTTCTGCCGCATTGGCACAAAGCGCATGCTGGAAATACTCGAACGCATAACCGACGGCCGGGGGCAGGCCGGAGACATCGAATTACTCGAAGACCTGGCAGCCAAGATCAAGAACAACACCATTTGCGGCCTTGGCCAGACGGCTCCCAATCCGGTGCTGACCACGCTGAAATATTTTCGCGAAGAATATGAGACCCATATTCGCGACAAAAAATGTCCGGCCCACAGCTGTTCACCACTGCTTACTTTTACGATTCTGGAAGGCAATTGCACGGGATGCACGCTTTGCGCAAGGGTCTGTCCCAGCAACGCCATCAGCGGTGAAAAAAAACAAGTCCACAAGATCGACCAGGCGGCCTGCATCAAATGCGGAAAGTGCTTTGAAACCTGCAACTTTAAAGCGATCACAAAGGATTGAAGGGGAAAACAGCCATGGAAAAAATCAAACTCACCATCGATGGAAATGAAATCACCGCCAGTCCCGACCAGACCATCCTGGAAGTGATCAGGGAAAACAGGTTGGCCGATATCCCCACTTTGTGCCATGATCCCAAGCTTCCACCCTACGGTTCATGTTACCTTTGCGTGGTGGAAGTCGAAGGCGTCAGCAAGATGATCCCCTCATGTTCCAGCCCGGTAGCCGCAAAAATGGTCATTCACACCGACAATGAGCGCATCCACTCGGCCAGAAAAACCGCATTGGAACTCCTGCTGTCGAACCACTACGCCGATTGCCTGGCTCCCTGCCAGCAGACCTGCCCGGCCGGGGTCGATGTCCAGGGTTATATCGCCCTGATCGCCATGGGCAAAGCGCAGGACGCCATCCGCCTGATCAAGGAAACCAATCCCCTGCCCCTGGTTTGCGGCCGGGTATGCGTGCGCGAATGCGAAGTAGCCTGCCGCCGCAATCGCGTGGACGACACGGTGGGGATAGACTATTTGAAACGCTACGCCAGTGACATTGACATTGAAAATCCCTGGACGCCGCAGGTTCCGGCAAAAAACGGCAGGAAAGTGGCTGTGGTCGGCGGCGGGCCGTCCGGTTTGACCTGCGCTTACTATTTGGTATTAAAAGGCTACGCGGTCACCCTGTTTGAAAAAGCCCCGCACCTGGGCGGCATGCTGCGCTTCGGCATTCCAGAATATCGGCTGCCCAAGGAACTGCTGGACAAGGAAATAAAATGGATCACCGATCTCGGGGTTACCGTTAAGACCAACTCCATGCTGGGCAAAGATTTTGAGATTTCTCATTTAAAAGAACAGGGTTTTGACGCCATTTACCTGGCCTTTGGCGCACAGAAGGCGAAAGCCATGCGCCTGCCGGATGAAGACAAAATCAGCGGCGTGATCAGCGGCATTGATTTTCTCTGGCAGCTGCAAAACCCAGACAAACCAAAAATATTCGGCAGGGTCGTGGTGGTCGGCGGCGGCAACACCGCCATCGACGCCGCCCGTACCGCCAGGAGACTCGGCGCGGACAACGTGACGATATTATACCGCCGCACCCGCAACGAGATGCCGGCCCATCACCTGGAGATCGACGCAGCCATCGAAGAAGGTGTGGAGTTGATCCTCCTTTCGGCTCCGACCGAATTGGTCCAGGAAAACGGCCGGCTGAAAGCGCTGACCTGCATCCGCATGGAACTGGGCGAAGCCGACACCAGCGGCCGCCGCAGCCCCGTGCCTGTAAAAAATTCCGAATACCAGCTCCCCTGCGAATTTGCCATATCCGCGATCGGCCAGGATGTGGACCTCTGCGGCTTGCAAAAAGACCCCCTGTTGAAATCGACCCGGCACAACACATTGGTTTTCGACGAGGGGACATTTGCCACTACGCTGCCCGGCGTTTTTACCGGGGGCGACATGGCCACCGGTCCGGACGTGGCCATTGCGGCCATTGCCCACGGCAAAATCGCGGCCAACGCCATTGACCAGTACCTCCTGTCTGGAAGCGCTACGGCCCAAAATAAAGGCTTCATCAGCCGCAAGGAAATTTTCGGCGACATTCCGGACGTTGAATTCGCGAATTTTGCCAAAATCAGCAAGGAAAAAATGCCCGAACTGAATGCCGGGGAAAGGATCAAAACATTCGCCGAGGTTGAGCTGGGATTCAGCGCCGCCCAGACGAAAAACGAAACCGGCCGTTGTTTGGAATGCGGCTGTTCCGCCTATTTTGAATGCGATCTGCGCAAGCATGCCGAAAACTTCGGTGTCGACCTGAAAAAATTCATCGGTGAAGTGCGCAAATACCCGGTAGACAAGGCGCATCCCTTCATCACCCTGGACCCGAACAAATGCATCGCCTGCGGCCGCTGCGTCAGGACCTGCTCCGAAGTTTTGCAGGTTTCGGCCCTGGGTTTTGTTTACCGGGGCTTCAAATCGGTGGTCCGCCCCGCCATGGAAAAAAAGCTCCTGCAAACCAATTGCATCTCCTGCGGGAATTGCATTGCCGCCTGTCCTACCGGAGCCATTTCCGAAAACAGGCCTTTTGTCAAACCCGGGCCTTGGGCGGGCAAAAAGCACACCTCGATCTGCCATTTCTGCTCCATTGGCTGCGTATTGCAATACCAGGAGTTTAATCGCGATGCTTTTTCCGTAGCCGGGTTCAACGGTGAGTCCCATAACAACGGGTATCTTTGCCATAAAGGCCGCTTCGGCTACCGCTACATGCTGGACGAACAGAAGCTGCTCACACCATTGCTGAAAAAGAAAAACGTTTTGCAGGAAACCACGTGGGACGAAGCGCTGGATACAGCCGCCAAGAAGATCAAGGCAATTATTAAAAAACACGGCCCGGAAGCCGTGGCTGTTTTCGGATCGCCAAGGCTGGCCAACGAAGAACTTTATTTGCTGCAAAAATGGGTGCGCTGCGGTTTTAAAACCAACAACCTGGGCAGTTTCAACAATTTATTCAACGGCAATGATCAAGACGCACTTGACGATATGGTCGGCTTGACCACCTCCACAACCACCATGGATGAATTGAAAAACGCCGGCATCATCATGGTCGTGAATGCCGAATTGACCGAGAACAATCTGATAGTCGAGCTGAAAATCAAGGCAGCCATGAAAAAAGGAGCCAAACTGATTTCCATCAATTCATCGGAGAATGCGCTCAGCAAAATTTCCGATCTCTGGCTCGATCCCAAACGGGGGACCAATACGGCATTGATCGCCGGATTGGCCAATGATCTGATAAAAAGCAATCGGGTAAACCGCGACTTCATCAACCTACGTTGTGAAAATTTCAACGAATACGAAAATTCCATCTCCGCGCTGACCCTGGAAAAAACCGCCGAAACCACCGGCGTGCAAATACAGAAATTACAAAAGGCCCTGGAAATGCTCGGCCCAGAGAGCAACCTGGTCATTGTTTATGGCCAGGATCAATGCCTGGAAAAATCCCGGGACGATTTAAAAGCCCTGGCCAATTTAACCCTGCAGTTCGGCAGGGTCGGCCAACCCGGAAACGGCCTGATCCTGATCCGCGATTACGCCAATGCGCAAGGCTTGCTGGATATGGGGGTTGATCCCCGCTATTTGCCCGGCTATGTCACCCCGGGCCAAAAAGGAATTGAGCGTTTCAACAAGCTCTGGAACACGGACCTGAATGAAATTTTCAAGCCCGTGGATATCGAAAAAAAACTACGCACAAAAAAAATTAAAGCCCTGCTGATATTTGGCGAAGATCCGTTTGGCGCAAGCGCGGCACAGAAACTGTTGCCGGGTATAGAATTCATCCTCTTGCTCGACTTTTTCAAAACCGCCACGGCAGACAGGGCCGACGTGGTCCTTCCCGCTTCGACGCCGCTGGAAAGTGCAGGTACGTATACGGCTTGCGATCGACGCGTACAAAAGAGCGAGGCGCTTTTCCCCCCAAAAAGCGGTTTGAGTAACCTGGAAATAATTTCGGCGCTGGCCGAAAAATTAGCTATGCCGCTGCAGTTGAAAACCACGGCTGAGATTTTTAACGAAATCCGGCAAGCCAATCCGTTTTACCAAACCATGGCCAGCGAAGGTTTTTGGGGCAAAGACCTGTTCCGGGAGAATTTCCCTACCGCCAGCGGCAAAGGAAAATTCGTTCCCCTGACCATTGAGCTAGCCACCTGCAATGAAGAGAAACAAACCGTCCTGGCCAGCGAGACCTATATACGGTCGAAAATTAAAAATAAATTGGTGGTATAATACATTCGCCGCTTTTTAAGGCAACCAAGTTGAAAAAAACGATTCAACGTAAAGAATGTATCGAGTGCGCCAAAAAACTGGAATATGACCTAAAGGAAAGGATCAAGGAACTCGAATGTCTTTACAATATCAGTTCCCAAATTGAATCCGGCAAGAGCCTGAACCAGATCCTGGAAAATTCGACAGCCTACCTGGTCAAGGGATTTCAATTTCCGGAAAAGGCTTGCGCGGCAATCATTTTCGAGCAAACCCAGTATTCCAATAAACCCTTCCCCAGCAAAAGTATCAAAACAGCATTGCAAGCTGATATTATAGTCAACGGCATACCCCGGGGCCATGTAAAGATCGGCTATCTGAGCAAAGCCGAATTCCTTGAAGAAGAAAAAAAACTGATCAAGGAAATCAGCCGCATGATCTCCAAGGCCATTGAAAAACACGAATTGCAACTGGAGTTGAAGAAATATGTCGGCAATTTAAAGGAATTGGTCAAAGCCAAAACCAAGGAACTGGAAAAATCAAAAAAAAGCTTTGAAGATCTTTTTGAAAATGCGCCGGACGGGATCGTCATTTCGAAATTGAACGGCGATATCATCAAGGCCAACACGGCTTTCTACCGCATGCTTCACTATCCCGAAGACGGGTCGCTGAAACTGAATTTTGTCAAAAACAAATTATATGCCAATATTTCCCGCATCCGGCCTTACATTTTTAAAATATTGAAGGAAGCCGGGCACCTGGATGGAATGGAAATGACCCTGCTCGACGCCAAAGGCAGCCAATGCCCGGTCATCGGCTCTTTCATTTATGTGGATGTGGATGGCCGGCGTTGTGTGGAAGCCGTTTACAAGGATATCCGTTTGCGCAAGGAATTGGAACAAAAGCTGATAGAGCAGAATGAAAACCTGGAAAAGATCGTCAAGAAAAGGACCGCCGACCTGGAAAACCAGAAAGACCTGTTGGTCGACAAAAACGAAGAACTTTTGTCCCTGACCGAAAAATTGAAAGAAAGCAAAAACAAGCTTCAGACCCTTTTCGACGCCATTACCGATCAAGTCATCATGATTGACAACGAGTTCAATATCAAAATGGCCAATCGCAAGGAAGGGACAAATAGCGGCAAGTGTTATGCCAAGATCTTCAATCTGGGTCAGCCTTGCCCAAAATGCCCGGGGGCAATGGTTTTTCAACAAAAAAAATCGATTACCCTTGAGCAAAAATACGGCGACGACTATTATTTGCTGCAAGCCTATCCGATCTTCAACGAGCAAGCCGAAGTGGAAGGAGTGTTGGAATTCTCGCGCTTGATCACCAAGCAAAAAAACATGGAAATGCAATTGATGCAGACAGACAAACTGGCTTCGTTGGGACAGCTGGTGTCGGGAGTCGCCCATGAAATCAACAATCCCAACACGTTTATTCGCGGCAACGTATCCATTATTCAGGAAGCGATGAAGGATATTTTACCCATCCTTGACAAATATTACCAGGATGAAAAAGATTTGCAGATCGCCCGCCTTAAATACGATGTGTTTAAAAGCAACATTCTGATTTTATTGGAAGATATGGCCCAGGGAACCAATCGCATCAAAACCATCGTCGACGGTTTGCGAAAATTTGCCAAAAGAGACGACGGTGTTCTTATCGATGACGTGGACCTTAACGAGATCATCCATAGTTGCCTGCGCTTGGTCTCCAATCAAATCGGCAGAAAAGCCAAAGTTAAACTTGACCTGGATGGGCACTTGCCAAAGATCAAGGGCAATTCCCAGCGGCTTGAACAGGTGGTCGTCAATATTTTGATCAATGCTTCCCAGGCCATCGAGAAAAAAATGGGGAGCCTCCTTATCACGACTTCATTCCTGGAAAAGGAAAAAGAGAATTTGCTGAAAATCACCGATGACGGCAAGGGGATTGATGAAAAAACCATGAAACAGATTTTTGACCCTTTTTTTACTACAAAAAGAAATCAGGGTGGAACCGGGCTGGGCCTTTCCATCGCCTACGGGATCATCAAAGAACATAAGGGTCGCATTGAAGTGGAGAGTAAATTGGGCCTGGGGACCGCTTTTTCAATCTTCATACCGGTGACAACCAAGGGAGAAAAATGAAAAAAATCCTGGCCATTGATGACGATCAGGCCGTTTTGAATTACCTGAATATCATGCTCCTGCAAACCGGCGCCTACCAGGTTTCGACACTGGCGAACAGCTCCAAGGCCTTTCAAGAATTAAAAAACACCAATTATGACCTGCTGCTGTTGGACATGGATATGCCCGACGTGAACGGTTTGGAAATACTCAAGCACATCAAAGAAAAGAACATGGATATCGAAACCATTGTGCTGACCGGCGTGGAAGATGTTGAGCTCGCGGTTTCGGCCATGAAGCTCGGAGCTTTTGATTATTTGACCAAACCGGTCGACAACGATCAATTACTGAAAATCATTGCCGCTGTTTTGGAAAACCGGAAAACCAGAAAAGAAACGACTGCAGAGACACACTTTTCGATCGAACACTTGAAATATAAAGATGCTTTCAAAGATATCATTACCCAGAACGAAGACATGATAAAAATGTTCCAGATGGTGGAGAAGATCGCCCAGTCCGACAACAGCATCCTGATCTGGGGTGAAAGCGGCAGCGGCAAGGAATTGATCGCCAAGGCCATCCACCGCATAAGCAAGCGCCGCGATGAAAGCTTCGTCGCGGTGAATGCCGGCACGTTCGCCAACGAACTTTTTTCCTCGGAATTTTTCGGGCATAACAAAGGGGCTTTTACCGGGGCGATCGCTGCAAAAAAAGGGTTCCTGGAAGAGGCGGACCGCGGAACGCTTTTTCTGGATGAAATCGGTGAATTGGCCCTCCCCATCCAAGTGAAACTGCTGCGCGTTCTTCAGGAAGGGGAATTCTTCAGGCTGGGTTCGACCAAGCATCAGAAAGTGGATGTGCGCATAATCGCAGCCACCAATAAAGATCTGCTGGCGGAAATGAAAAAAGGGAATTTTCGTAAGGACCTGTTTTACCGCCTGAACATGAGTTCGGTTTATCTTTTTCCTTTAAGAGAGCGCAAGGGTGATATCCCGCTCTTGTGCCAGCATTTTTTAAAAAAATTCAACGAACAAAACCAAAAAAACATCCAAAAAATTTCGGAACCGGCCATGCGCCTAATTACCCAATACGATTATCCCGGAAACATCCGTGAATTGATGAATGTCATCAATAGCGCCGTGATCATTGAAACAGGATCCGAACTGAATAAAAAATCTTTGCCTCATTATTTTTTGGAAAACTCCGGTTTAAAAGAAGATTCAGACATGGATTTCCCGTTAAAAACTTTAAGTGAAATTGAAAAAGAACAAATAAAAAAGATCTTTCTGTACACCAAGGGCAATAAAAGCAAAGCCGCCAAAATATTGGGGATTTCCAGAGTAAATTTAATTGCTAAAATAAAAAAATACCAACTGGAATAGAGCGAATAACCTTTTAATTTTTCGCTGTTTTATTATCCAGATCGGCAATGATTTTCAGATATTTGCTCTCAATTTTATCCCAGGCATAGTGTTCGAAAAAAAATTTTTCTCCATTATGCCCCAACTGTTCCCGCAAT
>Ga0066599_100000103_pt1 | contig 11574 bp, 12 predicted proteins | sample InisedmetaG_FD_60065 | JGI IMG/M metagenome (GOLD analysis project Ga0066599, IMG submission 60065) | Freshwater pond sediment microbial communities from the University of Edinburgh, under environmental carbon perturbations - Initial sediment | ecosystem: Environmental > Aquatic > Freshwater >...
ACCTACGCCAGCGGGACGCGAAAGCAGGATGTCCAGCAGCAGGCGCGGCTGGCCATGGACGAGATCGTCAAGCGCGTCCGGATGGCCGGGTATTTCCCTGAGAACTTCGCGGCGGTGCCCGCCGTGCCGGCGCTCGCCAACCGGATCCGGGTCGGCGCGGCGAACGGCCTGGCCGTGTACGGCGACATGGATCAGACCGGCGCCAGCAAGATCTTCCTGTTCTGCTTCGACGGCAGCTCGATCCGCTACAACACGGGCGCGTTCAACGCCGCGACCTCGTACACCTGCAACCAGGGCGAAGCGTTGGCCGACAATGTGACCGCTCTCAGCTTCCAGTACTTCACCGCCGCAACGGCAACAACGCCACCTGCCCTGCTCGCCCCGCCGCTCGACGCCCAGGGGCTGGGCGCCACCCCCGACATGACCACGACCACGGCGCGGGATTCCGTCGAGACAGTCATCATCACGCTCACCGCTCGGGAAACGGTCATCCATCAGGACCCGCAGACGTACACCCTGACGTCGACCGTGAGGCTTCGAAATGCGAACTGAACCGGGAGGACCCATGCAGCGCAGGCAGCGTTCAAGTGGACGGCGGGAAGCGGGGTCGGTCCTGATCATCGCCCTGCTTCTCATGGTACTCCTCTCCCTGCTTGGCATCACCCTGCTCACCGTGGCGGCCACCGAGCACAGCGTGGCGTACAACGGTCTCTGGTCCGAGGGGGCTCTCTACGCCGCCGATGCCGGCGTGAGCCGCGGACTGAACCAGCTCTCCGCCAACGCGCAGGCCGCCACCCAGGCCATCGCGAATACCGGTATCGGCCTGGTGTACAGCTACCGGAGCGGTCGCCGGACCGATAACGCCCCCCAGCCGCTTCAATACGTGGGCAACCGCGTCGAAGAGGGATATTCCATCGCCGTCGGGACGGGATATAACCGCGCGGGGTACGCGTTCCACACATATCAAATCAACGCCACCGGAACCGGGCCGAGAAACGCCCGCCGCGAAGTCGAGGTGCGGGCAGAGTACGGCCCCGTGGCACAGTGAGGTCCGCCATGAAAAAACTGTTTGCCCTGCTCCTGTGTCTGACGCTCCTGCCCCTGAACGTGCCGCTGGTCCATTCCGACGACAGCGACATCTTCGGCGCCAACATCGAACCGAACATCATGATCTTCATCGACAGCTCGGGGAGCATGGACGACTATATCGACCAGGCCGCCACGGCGCCCTATGACCCGGCGACGACCTACGCCGGCACACCGTCGCCTCCTCTCCCGAATAAGGCTACCGCAAAGGTGTACCGGTGCAGGTCCGGTTACACGATCTCCCAATGCGAGGAGAATCCGAGTCTATACGTCGTCTACGCGAATACCATTGCCGACGTCACCAGCTCGGCCGCCCGCTCCGCCCTGACCACGGCCGGGATCTGGAACGGAAGAATCGGCGGCACGAATCTCCAGCTCCGCACCGGGAACTACCTCAACTACCACTTCAGCCCGATGGGCGGCCACGAGAAGAAGATCGTCGTTGCCCGGCGCGTGGTGACGAACCTGATCAACAACACGGACGGCGTCCGCTTCGGGTTGTCTCGGTTCACTGGGAACGGCACCATGGGACCGGGTGGCGCGCAAGTCATCGCCGACATCGGCTCGAGCAAGGCGACCCTTACCACCGCCATCGCCGGGATCACCGCCGACGGGTATACCCCGCTGAAGGGCGCGCTGTACGACATCGGGACGTACTACAAGGGTACTTACCCAGGCAAGACGAGCCCGATCGAGTACGAGTGCCAGCCGAACTTCGTCATCTTCATGTCGGACGGCCTCCAGAACGGATGGGGTGACGTCCGTACCGAGGCGACGCTGCGCTGGACACAGGATCACGCCACCAGTCTGCCGGGGACCCAGAAGGTGCAGGTGGACACCATCGGGTTCGCCATTGGCGCGAGCGAAGCCGACGCGGCGAACGATGTCCTGCGGACGGCGGCGCAGAACGGTGGCGGGCAATTCTACAGCACGACCGGCGAAGCCTCGCTCGTGGCCGCCATGGAGGACTCCATCCGCAGGATCACGGCGGCTACCTTCGCCTTCGCCACCCCGGTCATCCCGTCCACCAGCGCCACGGGCCTGGCCCGCGCCTACCTTGCCGCGTTCCAGTCCGATCCCTCCAGACCCTTCTGGCGGGGCTTCCTCAAGGCGTACAATCTCGATGCGAACGGCCGGGTGCCGATGGACACGTACGGCGTGCTGGATCCGAACGCCCTCGCCTGGGAGGCCGGCCAGAAGCTGACCGAGCAGACGGCGGCGGCCCGGACGATCTACACCCTGATCGGCGCAACCGTGAGCGGCAACACGCTGAGCGGCGGCACGCGTCAATCGTTCAGCACCGCGAACTCGAACCTCACGGAGGGGCTGCTCGATGTGAGCACCGCAGACCGGGACAAGGTCATCAACTTCGTGCGCGGCGTGGACGTCCTGGACGAGAACGCGAACGGGGATGTCACCGAAGATCGCGAGTGGAAACTGGGCGACATCTTCCACTCGACACCCGTCGTGGTGACGCCGCCCTTCCTCCCCTCGACCGACGCGAGCTACCACGCGTTTCGCACGGCTCAACAAAGCCGCACTACGGTTGTGATCGCGGGGTCGAACGACGGGATGATCCACGCCTTCCGGGAAACCGACGGGGTGGAGCTGTGGGCCTTCGTTCCCCCGGATCTGCTCAGCAAGCTGAAGTCCTTCCTGGTGTCTGGCGGAGATCACCAGTTCCTGCTGGATTCCAGCGCCGTCGCGGCCGACGTGAAGATCGGCGGCGTCTGGAAGACCATCCTGCTTTTCGGCGAGCGGCGCGGCGGCAACTACTACCACGCCCTCGACATCACTGATACGACGAACCCCAGTTACCTCTGGGGTTTCACCGACACCGGAATCGCCGAAACCTGGTCCGAGCCGATCATCGGCAAGGTGCAGATGAACAGCGTCACCGGCGGTACCGAGAAGTACGTGGCCATCTTCGGCGGCGGGTACGACACGGGGACCAACAACGTCCACGGGAAAGCCCTGTTCGTCGTGGATGTGGCGACCGGGACGAAGCTCTGGGAGTACTCCAACGACGGTTCGACGGACGATCGGCAATACATGAACTTCAGCATCCCGGCCAACCCGCTGGCGCTCGATGTGAGCACGCAGAACGATGGCTATATCGACAGGGTGTACATCGGGGACATCGGGGGGCAGATGTGGAAGTTCGATCTGTCGGCACCCGCCACACTGACCGGAGGGACCACCGGGACGGTCAACAACTGGACGGGGAAGCGATTCTTCCGGTCCGGCAACGACACGAACCCGCCGGGCTCGGGGGAATACTACCCCACGCAGGCAATCTATGGCGGGGCCAACGCCGCCTTGGACTGGAATCACAACATCTGGATCTACTTTGGAACCGGGGACCGGAACCATCCCAACAACGCGGCGGCGAACCGCTTCTACGGCATCAAGGACACCGCCACCATGACGAACGGCGACACCTGGACCGAGTCCACCTCGGGGATCGTCAACGCCACCGGCGTGGTCCTGACCACGCCTTCCACCGTCCCCACCAAGGGCTGGTATTACCTGCTGTCCAGTACCGACAAGGAGAAGGTCCTGGCCAGCGCCGACGTCTTCAACAAGATCGTCTTCTTCACCTCGTTCAAGCCGTCGCCGACCGGCTCGGCGATGTGCGGTAGCGGGGGGACCGCCAGGCTCTATGCCGTCCAGATGACCACGGCCTTTGCCGCCATGGACTTTGCGAACGATGTGGCCTACGCCACGAGCGGGGGTGGCGGAGGAAGCGGCGGTAGTGGGGGCAGCGGGGGTGGCACCGAGGCCGACGCAACGACGGAACGCGGCCAGGACATCGGCGCGGGGATTCCCTCGAAACCGGTCATCACGCTCACGGACACGGGCATCCAGGTGTCCTCGGATGTCTTCACCTGCAAGAGCGATGGAACGTGTTCGGGCGACCCGGTGCCGCCGCCGGACAACATGCGACGAATCCTGTACTGGCGGGAGGCGTTTTAACCCATGAAGAACAGACACACCGTCACGGCCGTCCTCGCGATCGCCCTTCTCTTCCTCTTCGCGGGGACGGCCGCGCTCGCGGCGTCGAGCGACGCGATCAGACGAAATAACTTCGGGGCGGACCTGCTCAAGCAGGGTCGGCTGGACGAGGCAGCCAAGGAGTTCCAGTTGGCCGTCCAGGCGGATCCCCGGTACGCGACGGCCCACTTGAACCTGGCGTTTACGTACGATCGACTTGGCCGGGCGGACGAGGCGATCGCCGCCTACAAGAAGGCGGCCGAATTGGACCCGTCGAACGGAACCACGCGGAACAACCTGGGCGTGCTGTACATGAAAAAGGAGATGTACGACGAGGCGATCGCGACCCTCGAGCAAGGCCTGAAGATCGACCCCGCCAACGCGACGTTCCAAAATAACCTGGAATCCGCCAAAAAGGTCCGGGACAAACGGAGAGAGCGCGAGGCGCAGATCGCGAGCGCACAGAAGCAGGCCGCGGCGCAACCCAAGGATCCCCGGGCCGCATACAACGTGGCCCGCCTCTACGCCGCGTTCGACATGCCGGATCCGGCTCTGGAATGGCTGGGAAAGGCGCTGCAGCTTGGCTTCGACGATCTCCGTTTTGCCCGAGAGGATCCGGCGATGGCGAGTCTCCGGACCGACCCCCGGTTCACCCGGCTCCTGGAAAGCCGCTGACCGGTCAGCCGGCCGTCGGTCGTTCCCCCTGGGAAGCCTGCACGAGCGCGCGAAACAACGCCAAGTGTTCCGCGCGCTCTTTGTATATCCGCTCCGGGTGCCACTGCACGGCCACCGTGAAGGCGTCGCCCGGACCCTCGATTCCCTCGACGATCCCATCCTCGACGCTCTCGGCCCCCACCACGAAGCCCGGCGCCAGATCCTTGACGAACTGATGGTGCGTGCTGGTCACCTCGGACCCGGCCACGCCCATGATCGCCCGTAACCGCGTCCCAGGTAACAGCCGCACCCCATGAATCAGACGTCCCCGATCGGCCAGACTTGCGGAATGGTAGCCCGCCGTGCCGGGCCGACACGCGATGTCCTGATACAGCGTGCCGCCGGCCGCGACGTTGAGAACCTGCAGGCCGCGGCAAATTCCCAACACGGGCACCCGCCGGTCCAGGCCTGCACGCGCGAGATGGATCTCGAAGAGGTCCCGTTCCGGATCCGGTTCCTGACAGCGCTCGTCCCGCGCCTCGCCGTAATAGGCCGGGGCAATGTCTTCTCCACCGGTGAACAGCAGCCCGTCCACCGCAGCGAGATACCCGTCGATCAATCCGGGATCGTCATCTCCGATCGGCAGAATCACGGGAAGCCCGCCCGCCGCCCGGACGGCCCCGGTGTAGGTGTCCCGGATCGCTACCCAGCGCTCCAGCCGATCCGGGTCGTTCCGATGCCACGACGTGATCCCGATGCGCGGCCTCATTCCCTTCCCCTTCCGGATCTCAGCGTTTCACAAGTCGCGGATTCGCCCGCGGTACTTCGCTTCCAGCAACCGGTTGTGTTCGTCGCCCCCGGGTAGATTGGCGCTCAGATATACCGGAGGCGTGAGGCCGTCCGCCAGAAACAACTCGACCACCCGGCACACCAGGGAATTAATGATGAAGCTGCCCACCAGCAGCGAGGTAGGCGCCACCTTCCCCGCCAGGCCAGGGAACGAGACGGACGCATCGCCGATCTCGCCGCAGGTGTCCACCACGATGTCCGCCACCTCGAACAGGCGCTTGCCGTCCAGGTGGCGTGTCGGGACCGACCGGGAGTGCGCGAGCGAGGTGAGCGCGATCACCGTGAGACCTCGGCCCTTTCCCTCCTGGGCCATCTCCACGGGGACGCCATTGATCCCCGAATTGGAGATGACCAGCAGCACCTCGCCGGCCCGCAGATCGTGCCCCTCCAGGATGAGGGCGGCCAGGCCCGGCACTCGTTCCAGCTGGCCGCTCAGCCGCGGGGGCGTGAGCGGCGTCAGGAACACTTCCTGGATCCCGTTCACCGGGACCAGGCCGCCCGCCCGGTGATACGCCTCCTCGGCCAGACAGTGGGAATGGCCGCTCCCGAAGACGTGGAGCACGCCGTCGGCGCGCAGGCTGGAAAAGACGGCGTGCGCGGCGCGCTCCAAGGACTCGGCCTGGGTACCGCGGACGGCGTCGAGTTGTCGCAGGACGGCTTCGTAATACGGCGAGCGTCGCTCCTCAGTCATGAGTCAACCCCCGGAAACCTCGCCCCGGCACGATGCAGCCCAGGACGCGGGATTCCCGCGCGCCGGTCACGCGGGGAAGATTGCCCGGCTGGCCGGCCGCGGTCAGGTACGCGAGCACGGCGAACGCCACCGCCTCCACGGCCCGCCCGGACATCCCCACCGCCTCGGCCCGGACCACCGCGCATGTCGGCAGCGCGTCCGCCAGGCCTCGCATGACCGTCTCGTTCTCCGCGCCGCCCCCCATCACCACGACTTCTCCGACGCTCGTCACCGGAAAAACGAACGACCGGAGGTTCTCGGCCACTGCCTGCACCGTGAAGGCCGTCAAGGTCGCCAGACCGTCGAGCGCGCTTGCCCCCGCTTGCTTCAACCGCTCCCGAAACCCGGCCACGAAGGCCGGGCCGAAGGTCTCCCGTCCCGTGGATTTTGGCGGGGTGCGTCGGACAAAGGGATGCTGGAGGAGGTGCGCCAGCAACGCCGGCACCGGTGCCCCGGCGGCCGCCAGCCGCCCCCCGGCATCGTAGCCGCACGCGGCGAGGCCCGTCGTCCGGACGAATTCGTCCAGCAGCACGTTCGCCGGCCCGGTGTCGAAACCGGTGACCGCGGCGGCGTCTGCCCCGGCGGGAAGGACCGTGATGTTGGCGATCCCGCCCAGATTGAGGATCGCCCGTCCCCGCGTCGGATGGGCGAACAGAACGTGGTGGACGAGGGGCGTCAGCGGCGCGCCCTCCCCCCCAGCCGCCATGTCCCGCGGCCGAAAATCCGCGATGGTGGTGACGCCAGTCCGCTCGGCGATCACGGCCGGGGCCCCGATCTGAAGTGTGGATCGCACCCGGTGCGTCCCCTCGGCTTTCGGCGCCGGCAAGTGATGGATCGTCTGCCCATGCGAGCCGATCAGGTCCACCGCGGTCAGGGAGAGACCGGCACGTCGGGCAATCTCGACGGCCGCGTCCGCGAACAGTTCGCCGAGATAGGCGTTCAGATGGCAGACGTCCGCGGTGTTGCCGGCAGAGGCCGTGGCCAGCAATCGCTCCCGCAGGCCGGTGGGGTACGGAAACGTCTCGAAGGCGAGCAGGCGGACGGTCGGCCGTCTGCTCCCTGACCGGATGTCAACCAGGGCGGCGTCCACGCCGTCGGCCGAGGTGCCGGACATCAGGCCGATGACGTTCATCTGGCCACCGGGAAGGGAAGGGGACCCATCGCGCCCATGCCTCAGCGGGAGGCCTGGCCGCGGAACTCGGCCGCGGCGCGCGCGACGGCGCCGGAATCCGTCAAGAGGTCCGCCGCCTGATGCTCCTCGTACGCCAGTTCCGGATTCGCATGCAGGAAGCGACTGACGGCGAACAGATCCGGCGTCAGTCGGTCCATCTCGGCTTGCACCTGTCGCTTGAGGTGCTCCACTTCGCCTTCGCCTGCCACAGGGAACCTCCTTTGTGCCGCAGGATACCTCCCTGGAGTCGCGCGTCAGGGGAACCGCCGGAAAACGCTGAGCGGAAGATACCACGCTGCTGCGCCTGGGGACAAGCGGCGGGGCGCGGTTTTTGAGTATCACTTGACAACCATACGCATGTTTGGTATCCATGTTTCATCGTCCCGCCAGCAGCGCTGCCCTTCTCTCCGCGGGCGTCGACTGGGTGCAGATCGGGCGGAGGCCGCTGTAAGGCGGCGCTGGGGGTAAACAGTCGAAAGCCAGAACCGAGGTGTGCCATGCCGTTCCCGTCGTTGGAACCCGCATCCGAACCCAAGGGCATCGAGCGCCTGGCGCGCGAGGCGCGCCCGCTCCTCGCCAAGCGCAACGCGGAGTATCTGCAGATCGCGACGCGATCGATCCTGAACCGCTGCTCCAGCGACCGCATGCCGTTCACTTGGACCATCAACCCCTATCGCGGGTGCGAGTTCGGGTGCCGCTACTGTTACGCGCGCTACACGCACGAGTTCATGGGATTCCCACGATGGGAGGATTTCGAAGAAAAGATATTCGTGAAGAAGGACGCGGCGCGCACGCTGGCGCGAGAACTGATGGCCGGCCGCCTGAAGGGGCAGAGTATCGCCCTCGGGACCGCCACCGACCCGTATCAGCCGGCCGAACGGCGCTTCCGCGTGACCCGGAACCTCCTCGAGGTGATGACCCAGGCCCGCGGCCTCCGTCTCTCCATCACAACCAAGAGCGATCTCGTCGTTCGAGACATCGATCTCTTGCGCCGGATCGCGCTTCGAAACAGCGTGCACGTCACCCTGACGGTCACCACGCTGGACCGCCAACTCGCCCGCGCCCTGGAATTCCGTGCGCCAGCGCCGGAGCTGCGACTGCAGGCCGTTCGAACATTGCGCGCGGCCGGCCTGACCGCCGGGGTCACCGTCTCCCCAATCCTGCCGGACATCACCGACACGCTCGCCAACCTGGAGGCGGTGATCGCCGCCGCACGGGAGTATGGCGCGACCCACCTCTTCTGGAACGTCCTTTTCCTCAAACCGTCGGCACGGCAGGCGTTCTTTCCCTTCCTGGAACGACATTTCCCGCACCACGCGAAGCGCTATGCGGTTCGCTTCGCCCGCTCCGGCTTCCTGGACCGCACCTACCAGGACCGGATCGCCACCCTGGTCGGCGACCTCAAGCGAACGCACGGCTTTCCGGATCACACAGCCTTCGAGATGCCGGCACCGGTGCATGAAGCCGAGGCCGAGGCAGAGCAGCTCCCGCTCTTTCGCATCGCCGCTCCGGTCGTCCCGCCCCCGCCCGACGACCCGCAGACGAGTGTTGGACAATCGCCGCCCATGGGGTATATTCACAGGCGTTCCGCCTGTTGAGTGCCGTCCGTATCGGCCTCGACCCGGAGGCGCACGCCGTGGGGTTCTACTCGGATTTCGCAGCATACTACGAGGCCGTGTTTCCGTACCGGGACGAGGTCTACGCTTTCTTGAAGAGCTGCATCCCGGCGGGGCCCAGCCGGATTCTCGACGCCGGCTGTGGCACCGGTCACTATTGCGGCCGCCTGGCCGCCGATGGGTTCCAGGTCGTGGGGGTTGACCTCGACCCGCAGATGATCGAGGTGGCCCGTCGGACGTATCCGGGACCCACCTTTCACTGCGCGGACATCCGCAACGTCGGAACCCTTCCCCCGCCCTTCGACCTCGTCTTCTGTATCGGGAACGTCGCGCCCCACCTGACCCAGGACGAGTTCGCCCGCTTCGTTTCGGAAGTCTGGACGATCCTCCGGCCCGGCGGCCTGTGGTCCTTCCAGATCGTGAACTGGGACTATGTCCTCAACCATGGCTCCTATCCCTTTCGCCCCAGGACGCTCGGGGCCGGCGAGGCGGTCTTCCTGCGCGATTATTCCGATGTCTCGGAGTCCCGTATTCGTTTCCTGACCCGCCTCTTGGCGGGGGATCGCACCCTCTTCAAAGGCGACGTGTGGCTCTACCCGCTCCGCACGGACGCCTACCTGGGCCTCCACCGCACGCGGGGATTCGAACTGGTCGGCCACTTCGCCGACTTCCAGCGGGCCCCGTACGCGGCGGCCTCGGATTTGGGCAGCGTGTTCGTGTTTCGGAAACCGTGATCCGCGCCTCGCTGTCGAGGCGAAACCGATGAAGTACCTCGTTTCCTCCTCGACGCGGGTAAGGCGCCTCCAGGCCTTGGCGGACCTGGCCGCGACCGACCCCGCGCTTCGCCCGGCGGCACGAGCGACCATCGAAGCGGCCATGGTCGACGGGACGCCGGCCATGCGTGCTCGCGGGCGCACACTCTTGGCCCACTGGCCGCCTGACGCGGGAGCATCCGGCGCGGCCCGTTCGGCGGGCACACGGGAGACGCCGTGCGTATAACGGAGACGCCGGCCCGGCTTCTCATCCGGGATTCCCCCGGTTCCCGCTGGGTACGGGGGGGCCTCGTCGCGGTGGCCGGCGGGCTCGCGGTTGCGGTGGCGCTCGGGTGGGTGGCGCCAGACGCATCGTTCCTGCCGTCAGCCCGTCTCGTTCTTGGGCTGCTCGGCGGTCTCGCCGTGGCGGCCGGCGCCTGGATCTGCTGGCGCGCACCGCAGTTCACCCTGGTCGTGGACCGGGCCCGTCACACGGTGACGGTCACCCGTCGCGGGCAGGTCCGCCACACCGTGGAGCAATACCCGGTGGACGCCGTCGCGGACGTGCGCGTAACGAAGGAGCGGGAGCGCCGAGGGAAGCCCGTCTATCGGGTGGAGCTCGTCCTCCACACCGGGAGCGTGGTTCCGGCTTCTCGGCCTCACCTGCGCGACCGCGCCGAGTGCATGCGGGCCGCCAAGCGCCTGTGGGTTTTCCTGGGCAAACCCGGTGACGGCTCCGACTGAACTGGACCCGCTCCGGCCCTGAGCGCTCCCACGGGAAGGAGAGGCGCATGAAAAGAGAGGCCGTCGCGTCAGTAGAAACCATTCCGGCCCCGACTCGGTGTTTCTGCCAGATCCCGGTGGGCGAACTCATTGTCTGGGCGCGGCGAAAGTTTCTCGATCACCTGTCAACGATCCAGTTGCTGGCGATGGCCGGGGATCAACGCGAACGAGAGGCCATCGGCATCGTGGCACTTCTCGACATCCCCGACGCCGACGTGATCCTCCTGTTGACGCCATTGACCCCATCGCACTGCAACGTCCTGGCCTGTCGCGACCATCTTCGCGAGTGGCTGCAGGCCATGCTCGCCTGGCCAGGCGCGTGGGAGGAGAACCATGGCCGGTGACACGTCCGTCGTGCGAGTTGCCGTCGTGCAGGCCGCCCCGGTGCTTTTCGACCGAAAAGCAACCGTCGAGAAGACCTGCCGCCTCACCGCCGAGGCCGCGGCGCGGGGGGCCCGGCTGATCCTGTTCCCCGAGGCGTTCATTCCTGCGTACCCGCGGGGCCTCGGGTTCGGCAGCGTGGTCGGCAGCCGCACTCCCGCAGGGCGCCGCACCTGGCAGACGTACTGGGACAACGCCGTGGACGTGCCCGGTCCCGCGACGCACGCGCTCGGGGAGGCGGCCCAGGCGGCGGGCGCCTACCTGGCGGTCGGCGTCATCGAGCGGGACAGCTACTTCACGCGGGGCACGCTGTATTGCACGCTGCTCTACTTCGCTCCCGACGGGCGGTTGCTGGGCCTGCATCGCAAGCTCAAGCCGACCGCGGCGGAACGGCTGATCTGGGGCGAGGGCGACGGCAGCACGTTGACGGTGGTGGAGACGGAATTCGGCAAGGTGGGCGGGCTGATCTGCTGGGAAAACTACATGCCCCTGGCGCGCATGGCCATGTATGGCAAGGGAGTGGACATCTACCTGGCCCCCACCGCCGACGCCCGCGAC
>Ga0066599_100000105_pt1 | contig 11533 bp, 20 predicted proteins | sample InisedmetaG_FD_60065 | JGI IMG/M metagenome (GOLD analysis project Ga0066599, IMG submission 60065) | Freshwater pond sediment microbial communities from the University of Edinburgh, under environmental carbon perturbations - Initial sediment | ecosystem: Environmental > Aquatic > Freshwater >...
AGCACCTGTACAAACAGGGGCAACAAGATACCAAACCGCGGTATGTCCGGCGGGTAAAGTTAAATGTGATCAAACCGTGTTAAGAGCTCAAATCAGAATGAATGATGAGTGTGGTTTAACTGTTAAACTTACGGAAGACGGTATCAAAGGTGATAAAACCAATGAGGCTTGGGGTATATGTAAATCCAAATTAAAACCGACAAAACAAGTTCAAGGTGGGGGAGGTCAACAACAAGGTACCCAAATCCAAGGAGATCAAGTTAAAACTGGTGAACCAATAACGGCAAATGACATTGCAACATTAACTGCGTAATAATAAAGACATGGGAAAAATAATAATTAGTGAATCACAATATAGAAAAGTTAAACAAGCTTTAATAGAAAGGGCGATATCGGAACAAACTGTAATGAGTACAGGTCAAAACACCGGTCAAAATAGTGATGTAGATTATAAGTCGTTAGGTATTGATCCTAAAAACGGTACTCTAAAATTACAAAATGATTATACATTCGAGAGTGCTCAAGGAAGTAGAAGATCCGAGTTAAAATTATTCAAGGGTGCGGTATTTAAACCAGGGAAGAATTTTGCGTCAAACAAAATATTAGTTTCTAACACAATGATACAAAAAGTTGGATCGATAAGTGGTGGAGAATCAGAATCACCTAGAAAATCTGAAGTACATTATTATTGTGCGAAAGGAAAATTTAACATTCCAGGACAACCTGACACATATTTTAATGAGGATTTCCCAACAGCTAAAAGAGCATTTAGTGCGATGTGTCAATTGGCTAAAAAACCACAAGTCTCAACACAAGGGGTTGCCGGACAAACAACGTACAATTCAAAAAATCCAGCTCAATTAATTGGTAAGAAAGATAAAAACAAAAAATTAACAATTCCGGCAAATACCGCGTTCTCATTTAATGAAGGTAAGAACGGTGTTGGGTTCAAAGTTAATTTTCAAAATGGGTGGTTTGATTGTAAAACTGCGACATTTATAATAAATAAGGAGGGATACGATAGTAAATTCTTAGCGGACGCTTTAAGTAAAGGCCTTTGTAAGTCATCTGGTTCAGTACAAACACCACCAAGTTCAGGAGGATCTTCAGGTGGTGGTGGAGAAAGACAAGGTGGATCTGGATCGGGAGGTAGTGGATCACAACAACTCGCAACCCAAGACCCGATCGTATCTGACATGGCAAATTACATTTAATTATAGAAGGGAGTTTAACTCCCTTTTTTTATGCGATTTTTTTTATTACCTTTGTGGTATGAAAACTTTATATATTGTTAGAGGATTACCTGGATCAGGTAAATCAACATTCGCAAAAACTCTTGGGGGAACACACTTCGAAACCGATAACTTCTTTATGGTTGACGGTGAATATAAATTTGATGGTTCTAAAATCAAAGAGGCCCACAATTGGTGTCAAAATAGTGTTAATAGTGCGATGATTCTTAACAACACCGCAGGATTGAATGAAACCATAGTAGTTTCAAATACGTCTACCCAAGAGTGGGAAATGAAACCATATTATGAGATGGCGGAAACATATGGTTATAAAGTGTTTTCAATTATAGTTGAGAATAGACACGGAGGGATCAACCAACACAATGTACCAGAAGAAGTATTAAGTTCAATGAAAAATCGTTTTGAAATTAAGTTATGATAAAATTTAGTGAAATATTAACAACAGGGAGAGTTTGGATTACGTCCGATACTCACTATCACCATACGAATATTTGTAGGGGAATTACCAATTGGAGAACTCCTGACGGTAAAGTACCGGTAGGATCTACACGAGACTTTCAAACATTAAGCGAGATGAATGATAAGATCGTAAATAACATTAATGAGAAGGTCGGACCAGATGATACATTAATTCACCTAGGTGATGTTTCATTTGGAGGTTTTGATAAGATCGGTGAGTTTTTAGATCGTTTGATTTGTAAAAACGTACACTTAGTTATGGGTAACCACGATCAACATATTAAATCAAATAGAGATGATATTAGAGATCGGTTCATCTCAGTTCAAGAATACCTTGAAGTTAAAATTGATGGGGTAAACTTTGTAATGTGTCATTATCCTTTTGCTAGTTGGCACGGATTAAGTAAAGGTGTTATTCACCTTCATGGACACGTTCACTTATCACCTAAAAATAAGTGGGGTAATGGTAAGAAGTTGGATGTTGGTATGGATGGAAACAACTTATACCCATATAGTATTACTGAAATAGTACATATGATGGATAAACGAGAAGTTGGTTCAGACGTAACAAACGATCACCATTTAGATGGAATGCTTGGAGTTGTGGGATAAATCACAACTCCAACATATTTATTATTATGAATAAAATTCTTATTACCGAACGTCAATTAGGACTAATCAAAGAAGCATTAGGAGTTCCAGACAATGTTATTAACATTGCTAAGGAAGTATTTGATATGGTTTCAGTTAACCTGAAATCTATCAACGAAAAAGAAGATGAATACACCTTCAACAATTACCCCAATTACGAAATGGGTGATAAGAAAAAAATAGTGATTGATGAGATTGAACTAACGGTAAATGTGGAACATTTTCCAGAACACAAGGGTAAACCCGAAATTTTATCAATGGGTATGGGACAACAGTTTCATTTTGATAGGGATGTGAAGTTAAAAAAAACCTTACCATCGGCAACTGCCGAAATACATATAACTTTCGCGGTTGGCGATGAGTGGGAACCTTATGAGTTATATAGTACTTTTGTGAGGGATAAGAACGTTCATTTACCATCGATAGCCCACGAATTAAAACACAAATATGATAAACAGGCTAAAGAATTCGATTTAATCGGTAGAGATGCTGAATACCAAGCAACCCAACGATATGGAAACTTTGGTATACCGGCAATTGATCACAAATTCATGAGATTCTTGTACTATTCTCACATGGCAGAAAACTTAGTTAGACCTGTGGAAATTGCGTCAGAGATGGAATATGGGAATATAACTAAATCACAATTCTATCAATTCTTAACAAATAATAGAGTTTATCAAGAATTACAGGAGATTAAGAATTTTACTTTTGAGAAATTTATAAATATGATCCATGAAAGCATGGATAGAGTTGATAAAGTTTTAGATTATGTTGGTGAGGACTATAAAAATATGTCTGACAGCGAAAAAATCAGAAGAGTTTTAGAATTGGTTTATGTTAATTTAGTTAACAACAAGATGGAAATTTTTATGGATATGACCACCAATAGAGGTGAGGAACTAGAAAATATGTTAAGACAAATGATGGGACAGGACGTAGACCCAATGAAAAGTGAAATTGGAGACGTAAGAAAGAAGTTCTTTAATTACGTAACCAAATTCAAGGGAAAACCATTAGAGTTCTTCAAATCAGAGATTGAAAATATGAGTTACGTTGCAAATAAAATGTTGAAGAAAATTTCTAAACTTTATGCAATGGCCAAAGACGATACTCAAGTAACGGAATCTATTTTAAATTGGGAACTTCATCAAAAACTCATGGAAAAAAAATACGGTAAGACAAAGATTGAAACCAAACTAAAGTATAAGTTCTAACGACTAACTTTATTTATCCGTCATTTTTTCGTATTATAATAATATGAGAAAATTTATAATACCATTATTACTATTAACATTATCTTCTAATTTACCAACTGAAACTTATAAAGGTACTGCATCTTACTATGGTCAAAACTATACCGGCCGGTTAACAGCATCTGGTGAAAGATTCCATAAAGATAGTTTGTTTGGTGCTCATAAAACATTTAAATTCGGAACATTAGTTAAGGTTACAAACCTTAAAAATGATTCTGTTAGATATGTTAAAATAAATGATCGGTTACCAAAATCCTCAAGACATATTATCGATTTGTCCTATGGAACCGCAAAACAAATGAACTTCATTAAATCAGGTATTACAACTGTAACTATTGAAGTAGTTGGGTCACTTCCTATTAAAAAATAATTTTGTTTTATTTGAAAAGTTTCTTATCTTTGTTTCATGAATAAACCCTGTAAGGAATGCCCTCACTCAATTCGTAATCATCATAATGATATGATAGTTAATTTCGGTAAGAGAACTGGAAAAAGTCACAATTGTCACATGACAAAAGGGGTAAAGGATTTGTGGAATGTTACAGATAAAAAATTAGAATGTTATGGGTCAAAGAGAGATAATTTACGGAGTGTGTGATAAGACAGGATCTTGTGATTCTTACTTTGGGTTTTTTAAGTCCAAAGAAGATGTGGAACACGAAGTTGAGATCCAATCAAACCGACTCAAAGAAGACTTGGGTATGATGGATATCGAAATCAAAAGTGACCGAGCATTATTCGGTGGTAAATTAGTTGTGGTTATTCACCAATATATGTTGAGATAATGAAAGAGATAAAGACAAAATTTGGAACTTATATAGATATGGAAACAAAAAGTAACTCAGAAATAACCGGAGATAAAATCAAGGTATTCGTAGAAAGATTGAAAAAGATTGGTATTGAAGTTAAACTTGTGGGTAACTATCCTTGGGTTTATATTGATGAAATCTGTGGTATCAGAGTAAAAGAAAAATTTGCGGGTAATCACGGATTTACGTTAATATTTTTACCGGTAAGAACAGACACACCACCATCTAATTTCACAGATATTGGGGAGACATTCAAGATAATACGAAAGTATGTTAGAGAAGCAAATCTTGTTGAGTTAATGAGAATGGACGAAAAAGATGGAATGTATGACGTTGAATGAGTTAAGGGTGGGTAGTATTGTGACTCACCCACTTTTTGGGAAACCAGCATCAGTTAAGGCAATTGCCTTTAACGGACTTTATATAGGAACCAAAGACGGATTACCACTTCATATTGACGACTTCAGACCTGTTGAGATAACGGAGGAGATATTAGAGTTATTGAAGTTTGTCAGAATGGTTGACACCGCACCTGGTATTGGTGAGTTTGATTGGTGGGAGACCGATGATGTATCACTAACACATTTACACAAAGGTTTGTACGGTATTGAGGGGTTGAGTGGTATTAAACCGATGAGGTATGTTCACGAATTACAAAATGCGTATTTCGTTGTAACAGGAAAAGAATTAATTACAGAAGAATTACTATATTTGTAAAAGTTATGGAGAAGAAAAAAATATATCTGGATGATGTAAGAACACCAGTTGATAAAGACAATTGGGTTGTAGTTCGTTCTTACGACGAGTTCGTACAAAAGATAAACTCAATTGGTTTAGAAAACATTGATCTTATCTCTTTAGATCACGACTTGGGTGATAGTGCGATGTCGGAATGGTTATACGGGGTCACTAAAAATTATTCAATCAATTACGATAATATCACTGAAAAGACTGGTATGGATTGTACTAAGTGGTTGGTTAATCAATGGATGGACGGTAAACCTGTAGTTGATGTTGTAGTTCATTCGGCAAATGCGATTGGAAGTGGAAACATGATGGGTTACATCAACAATTACCGACACCTTAATCGTTTACCACAAAATTGCGTAAGAGTACAAATAGAACATACAGTATAGATTATGGAATTAGAAAAATTTGAACAGGCAAAAAAAGTTAAAGAAGATCTTGATAGATTGGAAAGACAAAAATATAAATTGGAAGCCGCATTCAACTCTTGTTCTTTAGGTGTAACTATTGGATTTACACATCGAGGAGGTTTTTCAAGAAAAGATGAGGTGAGTTTCTATAATAAAGAGGTCATTAAAGAAATGATAGTTAGAGAACTCAGAAGGTTGGGAGAAGAAATTGATTTAGTTAAAGAAGAATTTGAAAAAATATAAAAATGGGTAGAATCTTAAAAAGAGTACCACTTGATTTTAAGTGGTCAATCAATCAGGTATGGAAAGGTTATATTAATCCTTATCATAGTCAGGAATGTAAGGCGTGTGACCGAACAGGTCTTAATCCCGAAACGAAGAAAATTCACGATGAGTGGTATAACTTTGATAATGCGGTTTATCTACAAAACCCATACAGACCAAACGCTCGTTACAACGTAAATGCACATTCAAACAATATTAGTGAAACTGAGATTGAGGCTTTGGTGAGAGGTGGTAGATTATCCGACTTATTGGATGCTTGGTATCGTTTTAATGATGAAAAGAACGTTTGGACTAAATGTGATACTTCAGTACCTTACTCTGAAAGAAAATGGGTTGAGTGTGAACAACCTAAGTTCCCAACACCTGAAGAAGTTAATAGATGGAACATGATGGGAATGGGACACGACGCTATTAATGAAAGCATTTGTACCGAAGTGAGAGCGAAAGAACTTGGTGTTTATGGTGAATGTGAATGTTGTAATGGTGATGGTGAGATTTGGTTTAGCAATGAAATTAAGAAACTTGCTGAAGATTGGGAACGAGTTGATCCACCAACAGGTGAAGGTTTCCAAATGTGGGAAAACACCTCAGAAGGATCTCCACAAACACCGGTATTTGAAACTTTTGATGAATTGTGTGATTGGTGTACCGAAAATTGTAGTATCTTTGGAACAAATAATTTTGTAACTAAAGAAAAATGGATTAATTGTTTATCTGATGATATTTTAATTAGTGATGAAGGCGTGATTTTAAATTAAAAAAAATATAAGAAATGGAAAACAATAATAGTGTATGTTATGTTGGGATAATCGGAGAGGTTAAACCAATTGAAGGGGCGGACAACATTGAACAAGTATTAGTTGGTGGATGGAACGCTATAACTAAAAAAGGAGAATACCAAGTTGGAGATAAGGTAGTTGTTGCAACTACCGATGCGGTAATACCACAAGAATTATCAGACCTTATGGGTGTGACTGGTTACCTTCGTAAAGGTCAACGAGTAAGAACCGTAAAACTTCGTGGAGTTTACTCTGAATGCTTAATCATGAGTAAGAATACTATTCCTGCTTTAAGAAAATACCCCACTCTTACAGAAGGGGAAGATTTAATGGGACTTTTAGGTATTGTCAAATACGAACCACCAGTTAAAATGGTTGAAATGAATGTTGGTGGAAGAAAAGTTAAGTACCACCAAAACCCTAACTTCCATGTTTACCACAAGTTCCCTAACTTAAAGAACGTACCTGAAATGTTCAACGAGGAAGATGTTGTTACAATCACTCGTAAGCTTCATGGAACCAATGCTCGTTACGGGATTGTTAAGAAGAAAAGATTGTCTTTGTTGGATCGTGTTAGAAAGTTCTTTGGTAACAAATGGGTTGAGTTTGAATATGTTTACGGATCCCATAATGTTGAGAAAGGTTCTGACTCTCAAGGTTTCTACTCTACTGATGTTTGGAGAACTATTGCTGACGAATACAAGATCAAAGAGAAGTTGTGGGAATATGTAAAAGAGTATTACACCCCACAATATTTAGGTAGTGGCATTGTGATCTACGGTGAGATCTACGGACATGGAATCCAAAAGAACTATGAATATGGTTTACAGGACATTAAGTTTGCGGGATTTGATGTTGAGGTTGACGGAACCTACCAATCTTACTTCAACGAGAGAACTATTTTGGATATTTTGGATCTACCAACTGTGGAATTATTGTATCGTGGTAACTGGTCTAAAGAAGAACAAGACAAACACGTATTTAATAACTTCATCGAAGGAACCAAAGTACCACACGAAGGTGTTGTTGTTAAATCTGTTACCGGTGAAAGACAAAAAGTTGGAAAGGTTATCAATCCGGACTACCTTATCTACGGGGAGAAAAATAATGTTGGTGACTCCCATTGATGGAGTCACCTTTTTTTATTATAATTAAGAAAAGAAAAAATTATGGCAACATTTTGGACACATGCAGAAATAGATTTATCGGTTGATGAAATCTATGAGAATTTATCGGACCGAGAAGTTAAAAAATTAATCGATTTACTTGTTAGTGAAGGTGAGGTAATATCAACAAATGTAGGTAAAAATGAAAGTATGAGTTTTTTAGATGAGGAGTGGAAGAAAACACTTATCAACCTAATGAATAATAGACACAGACTTTCAAATGAAGATGAGGAGACAATTAAAACAATTGCAAACAAACTATAATGGATAAAGAAAACAACCTGATCTATGGGGTTTACGATAGAACAAGAGGAGTGGGTGGTTGTGATGACTACTTTGGTTACTTCAAAAAAGAATCAGATGCGAGAACCGAAATGAAAACTCAGTTCGAACATTTAAAAGGTAAAAACCCAAAAGAAACTTTAAAACTCCTAAAAGATCGAGTTGTAAGGATTAGAGAAAAGAAAGAAGAAATATTAATAATAATACACCCAATTTTAGTACGATGAGTAACACACAAAAAAGAATGCAAGAACTGATGGATGAAATAGAAAGAATTGAGGTAACAGAATATGAATCAAGTATTCCTATGAACGAATACATATATGATGAAAAATCTGAAACCACTAGTTCGGCAACACCGACATGTTGGGGGACTTTACCTGATGAGGAGTTTACTCCGGCATTTAAATCGGTAGATAAAGTACCTGCGGGTATTTATGAGATAATGTGGAATAGAACATTATCACAAAACACAATAAAAAAGCAACCATTTAAGACAGATGAATTATACCAATTACCTTCTTATGAAATCCAAGATATCCTCAAGGATATCCAAAATTTTTGGGATCGTCGTGACAAATATCGAGAATATAATTTTGTTCATAAGCGTGGGATTCTAATGTACGGTGAGCCGGGTTGCGGTAAATCGGGTATCATCCAATTAATATCAAAAGATCTTATCGAACAAGACGGTATCATCTTAAATATTAAAGACGCTGAAGACGTTGAATACTTTATCGACTTCATCGCGACATTTAGAAAGATTGAAAAAACTCGACCATTAATTGTATTGTTAGAGGACATCGACTCAATCGCTGGTGAGAACAACCATTCAACAAGTAAGTTGTTGAATATTTTGGATGGTGTGAAACAAATTGAAGATGTTGTGTATATTGCAACAACAAACTACCCTGAAAAACTACAAGAACGAATTACAAACAGACCATCTCGTTTTGACAGAAGATATAAAGTAGAACTCCCTAATGATGAAATTAGAGAAGCTTACATTCGTCATAAGTTAAAAGAAGAAGACCTTGGAAATGTTAATATCGATGAATGGGTAAAAAGAACTGAAGGAATGTCTCTTTCACACTTGAAAGAGGTTGTAATTTCAACTATAGTTATGGGTAGAGAGTTTGAGGAAGTGATGGATAACCTCGAAGGACTAAGAAAAGCACCATCAATTAAAGGATCAGGAAAAGTAGGATTTGGACGATGAAAAAAGGGATTTATTATTTACCGTTATTTTTATTAATATCATTTACGATAGTTGGAACATTTTATGTAGGTGATTATTTGGGGTTCGCGTCATCAACATTATCTATGTTGTTATTATGTGAGGTTTATTATTTAAGATTTTTAAAGTGATAGTGGAGTACGAAGGTAAAAAATATGAAACAATCATCGGTGAAGATATAACTGAAGGTGATTTATATATGGACTGTATTGAAAACACCGTTAAAGTTTGCGATCAGTATATTTGTTTCTTACCGTGGGGTTTAAAAATAAAAGAAATTGAAAATGAATAAGATTAGTTTAATTATTGGTTTATTAATATTAACCTCATGTAAAACATCAAAGGTGGACTGCGACGCATATTCCTATGAAATTAAAGTAGAACACTGTCACATAGACGAAGAAAATTATTGTTACTATTCAGTTGATACAATTCACTTGACTAAATAAAAAAGATTATTTATACTTTCAACACAATTAAAAAGTTATGACAATTAAACAAGCACTGAAACAAAAAAACAAACTGATCAAACAGATCGGTGAGAACACAAAGTTGATGCAAGAGTACAACTCAATTGAAGTTGGAAATGATAGACCATATAGTTCATTGATACTATTGGGTCAAATCTCTGAAGACACAAAAGAGTTGGCAAAGTTGAAATCAAAAATCCATATTGCTAACACACCAGTGTTGGAAGACATCTTCTTGATGTCAGAGTTGAAATCCATGACTCAGTCACTTAAAAAAATGGATTGTACCGAAGGTAAATCAAACAAAGACCGTTACCGAATGGAAAGTGAGATCGTTAAAACATCAGAAATCTCTTTGGTTTTACGAAATGTAACCATTAAAGAGATGGAAGAACAAATCGAGGAAATCCAAGATCGTTTGGATGTATTTAATGCGACCACTCAAATCTAATGTGATTTGTAGATGGGGTTAAAATGACAAGGTTCTTACAATTGGAAACCGACTGGTTGGATAAGTGATACTGATAATGCAATAGTCCCAAACTCACCATTCAAAGACTCAAACGTCATTTGATTAAAATTTAAAATTCTTTTTTTGACCTAATTTTAATTCTTGAAACAAATCATATAAAATCCCCATCTTACGGTGGGGATTTATATTTATATATTATGGAAAGACTAATAGAAAGAGTTGTTAGGGAATATTTGTTAGAAACAAGAAAGTTTCCAAAACAAAAAGGTACTGAAGTATATGATAAAATGATGTATAAAATCATATCAACACATCATCAGTGGTTTGATAGACATGGTGATAATTCGTATGAAGAAAATGTTGATTTGTTTTATGAGAAAAATGATTCCGACAACGATTATAGAATAGGTGTTAGTGACTCAATTTTAATACCACTTATTAAAAGAGACATCAATAAAATAATAGAGTCCTTTAAAACACACAAACCATGTAATAAAAGGATCATCTTCACCAAAAGGAGAATTAACAACGAAGATGAAGAATATTTTGATTTTGTTGAATTCATCATTCAAAAAGATGAAAATGAATTAAAAATTGTTAGTTCGGCATTTTCAGAGGACGGTAACTTTTTATATTTTGGGGTGAGACCAAGAAGTAAAAAAGAAAATTTGAAAGAAAATTTGTGTAAAAGTGGTGATATAGTTGTAGAATTATAAAAAAGTAGTATCTTTGTTAAAGAATTGATTGTTATTGGTTCAATCACTAAAAAATACCAATCGTAGGGTGTCTGGCGTAATCCGACACAGGTTGAAAATCCCACCCCTAGGTAAAATTATCCCCATCTTAATGATGGGGATCTTATTTTAAGAGACCCCACTCCTTGAGGGTGGGCTTTTAGGACCGTTGTGGTTATCGCAACGATTGAAAGGGGGAATTCGCTACTCCCCCTTTTTTATTTATAAAAAATGACTATTATTAAGTTATGATAGCAGGGGTTATATATATTATTCTTATTTTTGTAATTGGAATATTTGGTAAACACAGAAAATTTTTAAAATGAAAGTTATATTTTTAGATCATGATGGTGTAATTTGTCTCTCTAATAACTGGGGTGGACGAACAAAGAAATGGGCTAAGTACCGTAGTGCTAATCCTGAATCCTCACCAAATCTAAAAGAAGGTCCTGTGTCTGTACGTTTCGATGATTTCGATGCGAAAGCGGTTAAGGTACTTAATGAAATACTTGAAGAAACAGGG
>Ga0066599_100000107_pt1 | contig 11485 bp, 17 predicted proteins | sample InisedmetaG_FD_60065 | JGI IMG/M metagenome (GOLD analysis project Ga0066599, IMG submission 60065) | Freshwater pond sediment microbial communities from the University of Edinburgh, under environmental carbon perturbations - Initial sediment | ecosystem: Environmental > Aquatic > Freshwater >...
CGTTTAATATGTGCGTCGGCATTATCTTCAAAACCATTGTGTTTATACTGGCTGTATGGTTTTTCGGGTGCAAGCTTCTCGAGCCACACCTCAAAGTCGTGATGCAGTCCTGATTCATCATCATTGATAAAAACAGATGCGCTTATATGCATGGCATTTACCAAGTAGATTTAATTTTATAAGCTTTAACTCCTCTTCAATCTCTTCCTCAGTTTGATATTCGGGGTCGAAGTGGAAGGTATCCATTATTTGATCGTCTGATAACGGGAATGTATTTACAGTATTAAAGAACGAGCCTGATATCTCAAATTTAAACACTCCTTTTGTTTCCGTAGTATCTACATACACTCCAAGACGAGATCCTTTAAAATCTATGCCCGAGAATGCCCGCTCCACTAAATTCCTTCTCCACTCGTAAGGACGTTCAAATATCAACTTTGGACTGTTCCTTGTCGCATTTAGAAGGACACTGCCTGCGGCCCACTTACCTACTTTCTTAATTTCTTTTGGGTCTGGGATATGTGCTAATTCATTTTCAATTGTATTAAGCCGGATTATAATTTCATCAATGCTAGTATTTAACTTGTTTTTTCTTGGCAATATATCTTTGGCATCTAACGAATTGTCTTCCACTGCTTTTATTAGGTTCTCTTTCTTTGTGGTCAGTTTCCTTTTATCATCCGCTAACATCTTTTGTTCTTTTTCTAGTTTCTCTCTTTTTTCTTTATCGGGAGTTGCTTCTTGTATTGCCTTTTCAACTAGTTCAGGATCGCCAAAGGTCTTTATTAATTGAAGTAAGACACTATTTTCTAACTCTAGTGCAGGTACATGGTTATGAAAATTACAATCTTTATTATTCCTTGAATGTACATAGTATAATTTACCATTGTGGTTTGCAAAAGACCTCATCATATATCCGCACCTTTTACAGTATATAAATCCTGACAAGAGATAATAATGTTTTCTATTGCCTCTGGTATAAGTTGTATTGATACGAATTTTCTCTTTTATAGCATCAACACTCTTTTGGTCTAATAATGGTGGAATATTTATAATTACTGTTTCGTCAATATCTTTATATTTAAAATGTTGAGACCAACTAGGCCCACTTCTTTTGGTTAGTATCTTCCACAAATTCCAAGCATTCATACCATAGGACTTAGCAATTTTTGGAATGGGTTCACCTGAAAGATATCTTTTCGCAGCTGTTTCGATTATCAGTTTCTTTTCATCGTCAATATTCCAGCCATCCTTCTCATTCCATGTTCTTCCAAATGGTAATTTACCTGCGGATGGTCTTCCTGCTCTTGCTCGCTCAATTCTATTTATGATACTATTCTGTGCCTGTGTCTTGGCAAACATTTCATTTATCTCGGCACTTATTCCTAACATAAATTCATGATGCGGATTGTTCAAATCAAATTCCATCGCTCCCACAAAGAACCTAATGCCATTAGCTCGTAAGACATCTAAACCTTCTTTACTCCGACGATTATCTCGAGACCAACGACTAGCTTCAGTTACAATTACTGCATCAAATATGTTTTTTGATGAATCTTCTAGAAGTTGTTCAAGTATTAAACGTTCTTGATTTGGTGTGGCATGTTCCTGGCCTTTATATTTCCAACAATGGACAGGTATAACTCCTTTGCGTAACTCAACAAACTTTTTAATTTGTTTGGTTTGTGTTTCCAGAGATTCACCTTTCTTTTCCTGCTTTTCCGTTGATACACGGATTAGTGGAGCAAATCTTATTTTTTCCATACTCGTTAATTATTTGATAATATTTTATGAACCCTATACAACGACCACGGTTTGCCGTTCAATGTTGTTTTACCCGCCTTGTTTAATTCGTTAGCTATTTCTTGTAGCGTACGTCGTTTGCCATTCCGTTTACGGCGAAGTGCTTTCACTTGTGCAACCAGTTCTTTCCCTTCTTTACTTTCATCATACCGTTTCCGTCCTTCACATTTGCCAGTCTTTAAACGCTTGTGATTTCGTGATGCTCTCAACCTACAAACCAAGTTAGCTTTGTTGTACTGGGCAAATACTCCCATCATTTGACGAAATGCGACACGTGTATAATCATTACCTAGCAAGTCTGCACCTTCCACGGCTGATATAAGGTTAAAGTTTTTTGACTGCAAATCAGCAACGATTGATTCTTGTATTATTAAGCCACGTGCTAAACGGTCTAACTTTTCAATTATTACGGTTTTTACACCGTGTCCGTTCTTTTCCAGAGTTATCATCAATTCCGCTAATACCGGACGAGAATACTCCGTGCCGGAGATGTCCTCATAGTAGACGTTTACAATTTGGAGATTGTTGTGACGTGCATACTCCCGACAGACCTCCTCTTGTCTTGGAAATCCGTCTTTGTGATCTTTAGCCTGTTGTTGGCTACTTACTCGTAGGTAAGCAAATACTTTTGTCATGGTAGTATAAAATTAGTTGATTTAATTGTTATGATGAAAACCGTTTCATTTTGATTCTAATTTTGAAATTGAAAGCACCCTACTTCAAAGGTCAACAGTGTTTAAGGCTGTCAACTCCGGGGGGTATCTAGGTCATCCATTTTCGTAGCCTGTCTTAACTTCAATACCCTTTATGAGACTCTTGTACATAAAAGTAAAGTGGAGGCTGACAATGTATAGATGCTGGCTTGTGATAGTGTTGTCATGTGTCTGTTGTACTCTGTACAGTACAGTCGCAGGAAAGCCTCTGCCATACGGCAGAGGCTTCCTCACGTGTACACGTGTACAGTTGTTATGCCTTAACTTTCTTTGCATCGGCTTTGCGCTGGGCAATCTTCATATAAATATTTGCTCTTGCCTGTACAAACTTCTTATCTGTAACACCTTTAGCCTTGTAGTATGTAATGTAAAAGGCCAGTATCTTTTCGGCTGAGGATTTCTCCTTCAATAGCCTCTCTGCCGCTGCTTCATTACTTTCTCCTCTTTGTTTCGGTGCTTTCTTTACTTGTGGTTTAGTAGTCTCAGGCTCTGCATCTTGTTTGATGTCTTTGGTTGCAGCCTGTTTAGCCTTTTGTGCAATTAGCCGTTTTGCGGTGTCGCTGTTCTGTGCGATCACTTTAGCTTGTTTGTTGTTGTACTTGTTTTGAGCATTGATTTCAGCTCTAACTTCCTGATTCAGTGTTTTTTCTTTTGCTTCCATGTGATTGATTATTAATTGGTTAACAGCACAAAGTACAGACGAGTATCTTTACGAAACAAATTTATTTTACTTTATTGTAAACATATAAGTAAAGAATCAACACACCTTATATTGATAGCAAGCTGAGACATATATAATTCAATTTGTTATCAATAATGAGTATAAATTATTTACCACTAGGCCACTATATGGCGAGTACAGATATTACAGTACATGTAATAAATCACAAATCTTACATAGAATGCAGGACGACATTAAACGATCACATCGGGACAAGTAGTAAACTACGTCCCCGGAGTGGCAATGTGGCAGACCTAAGATGTCAACCTCGTCCATTCTGAAACTGCTCAAAGAGCACAAGCCAAGGCAGACCGCCGCCGTATCACGGCTATAGATAGGATTACCTCAAAAGTTTTAAGAAAATAGCAAAAAGAATCGTGTAAAATATTCTTCTCATTATCTACGCGATATGGCAGATATAAACAAAAGGGTTCATCAACGCACCGTTTTCTGTATGTTTTTTATCAAGCGTAAATGAATCCGGGGTAATTCACAATGATCTGTAAGATCAACGTGTTTTGTTATTATTACAGTATTACAACTAGGTTTGTAAGTTATTGAATTGACTACTGTTATGGAAGTATTATAGTTATTTTATGATTTGGATGAATCATGCTTTTTATTGGCAGCACTTAGTCTTTGTTCTCTAATAATATTTATAGCCTGTTCATCATCTAACCATTCATAACAATCGGAACCCTCGTTTTTATATTGGCTACGATATGTCCTATCCTGTAATGGTATAACTAGTCTTTTATATTTGATGTCTTGGTAGAATATTATATCTGGTAGATTACTCTTTACTTGCTTAGAAGAAATCCCAGAAGGGATTTCTTTATTCGTTCTTTTTTTATTAATAATAGTATTATTAGTTGCGGATTCGCCGGATACGGGAATCACGTTTGTAGAACATATTCGGCGGCATGCAGTACTTTCGGCAGTATTTTTGGCTGTTTTACCAGAATTACCTACAAACGTGTCTCCCGTTTGTAGAACATTTTCTGCGGCTGTGATATAGATTTCATACCCTTTCTTTTCCAAAATAGCTTTATTTTTATGATAATCGAAGTTATATGCTACATCAGTATATGCAAAGAAAGAACCCTTCCTAACTTTTGTTTTTTTATCACGAATAAGTAAACGTAAGAAATAACCATTCTTTTGCAGTTCTGTTAATCCTGAGTTAATAAAATCACGTCCTTCTTTCATCATTGTTTCCATTTTATTGACGTGAGTTATCCATCCTTGTTTGTTTGATAATAATATACTCAATATTGCTTTTGCTTTAGCACTGATGTTAGGGTCTCTTAAAATTAAATTAGGTACCTGAGTAAAATTAGATTTCTCCTTACACCTGTAAATTGCATCAGGTAATTTTAAGTCTTTATATTTCGTTCGTTTCATCTTTGTTAGTGGTTTGTTTCATCTTATTGTTACTAAAACTTGGAGAGGCAGCAGGAAGATGAGACCCGCTGCTCTTTTGGTACTGTTTAACAGCCCTATCTCCAAGGGTTCTTTTGTTCTCTTCTCTTATAAGGTAAGCTATTAAATCACCAAAATTTGGATATCCCTTTCGGTACATCATATTTTTTAGCTTCTTAAAAGCAGAGTCATTTATCTTTATGTTTAAAATGTGTGACATGTTTACTAATTATTTTCCTTTAAAATCATTTGTACAAAATCTTCTGGGTATTCTTTTTCCATGCTAAAACCATGTCGAGACAGTTTGTAATTGAATTCTTCCAAAACATCCACATCATTTAAAGATTCATAATATTCAAATATTGGATGTTCTTTTGGTAAGTGTTCAACATAATCATACAACTTTCTTAAAGCTTCGGAAGACATTCCGTTTCGTTTGTCATCCAAATACTGCTCAGCTTTACCTGCACGCCAATCTGCTGTGTCTTCGATTTTCGATAGCAGTTGTTCTTTTCTATCTTCTAAATTTAGCTTTTCCATAATCTTTGTATTATTTAAAAATTAATCTTAATCCCAGACCTTAGCTTGCTTCTTAGGCAGGGTTACTTCATCTTCTGTACCTATTGTCTCTTCAATCTTTAGAATGAAAGGCAGTTTACAAGCCTCCAAAGTGCCAATACACGAATAAGGATTAGACATCGACCATTCAAGAATATCTTGAATGAGTATCCTTGCAGTTTTATGTTTTGCTCGTGTGTCTCGAAAATAACTGCCGATTGTTTCCCTTAACTCCTGAAGGGTTAATCTCTTGTTTGTTTCCATACGTATGTATATTAATTAAAAAATTCACTGTGATTCAGCCTGAATAAAAGAGTTTCGTTCCTCTTGTGTATATAGTAACGCCTTACACCTGGAACACTTGATTTCGTCCTCTATCGCCTGCTTCAATGTAATCTGTGATTCGGGCCTAAACAGTATCTCTCCTTCTATTAAGCACTCCCGACAGAAAATACATTTGCACCCGTTTACTTTTCTTGCTCCTACAAATCCCGCTTCCATAGTCAATTTAATTTTGTTAGTTTATTTTCAGTTGTCAAAATTGCATGGTCGATTAATTCAATTAAAGCCTCTAAGTCTTTTATATCGGCTTCAAGAATTTGACGTATTGCATGCCATCGTGCCGGGTCTTTAGAAAACCGCTCAACAATAACATTGAGCTGTCGTGTAATTTCATTTATTTCCTTATCCATAACCTTTGATTTAAAAAGAAGGGGCAGCATGTTCCTACCCCTTCATACTTACAAACTGATCAAAAGAAAACAAAACGTTATTTAGTTCTTGATAGAGTTGATTCATCCTCTAAATAATTCTTAACATCTGCCGGCCACGCAGGTAATAGAATTGGCGGGACAGGTGTAGTTCCTCCGAAACTTGCATAATGTCGGGGAATCGGATCGAAGTTCTTTTTTGCTATTGATACAAGTTTTTGTAGATGCTCTTGGTCAGCTTTTCTTCTTTCCTCTTGCCATACCTTGCAAAGTTTGAAATAGTCAACCGTTAACATACCATTGAAAGGCGATCTTGTGTCGCGAATCATAATTCCGGCTGATGTTTTGACACATGTTTGTCCATCAAGCTCGACAAGCACTCCACCCCTTAATCGCCCTGTACCCATTAAACCATATTTTAATACCTTGCCAGAAGACTGTACGTCTTCTTTTTCTACAAATGATGCGATTCTTTGTTCGATCTTTTGAACTTCTTCATTTCTTAGGTCCAGAGCCGCTTCGAGCTTGTACAACTTCTCAAGCATTTCGTCAGGCATTTCAGAATATGCCTCCCTGCCTTCGTCTGAACGTCTCTGGTTAAGTTTTTGAAATTGTTTCTCAATCTCTTTCAACTTCTGTTCAATTCCGGGGATTATTGCTAACATGGTGTTACCATCCTTTACAATCTCTCCGTTTTGGTCGCCAACATATTCTTTTAAAGTATATTCAAGGTTTTGGCGATCATAAAAGTTTGTGTGAACGGTTGGTTTATCCTCACCGCTTGCGGCGAGTATATCCGAGGAGTTTCTCAGTTTTACCCATGTCTGATCATACCGTTCGTGCGTTCCAGTTTTATATCTTCGAGCCATAGCTTTATGTATTTATTATTAATTATTAAGTTGTCGGCATCAAGGCTGGTTCAAAATCATCGTCGTCCTCATCGTCCGCATCCTCGTCCTCATCGGAAAACTCGTCAGGATCAATAATATCATCTTCATTGAGTTCTTCCACTTCTTCTTCTACCTCTGGTTTTATACCCGGAGGAAATAAAATATCTCCCCTCTTAGTTTCTTTAGGTGGTTTGTTTACAAGTATTTCTTCATCATCAGGAACCTCATAGTGTCCTACGCTGTTTTTGGTTTTAAATTGAATCCTTTTCATTGTCTTTCTCTCCTATCTTTAGTTAGTTAATAATTTCCTTAATCCAGTGTTGTAGGTGGTAGATAACTGTAATCATCAGTCGTCTCGGATACCTTGGTATAATGTAGAATGAATTTATCCGGGGAATCAAATCGCTGCCCTTCTTTCATGGCCTTCTGAACAAAGTTTATGACAGAGGTTAGCGGGTAATGTTCCGCAAGCACGGTAATACAGTACAAGATGTTCTTTCGTGCTTTAGCTTTAATCTTTTCGTTTGTTGCCCAATCCAGACGACAACCAAAAGTTCGTTCTAATAAAACAGCATCCTCTAGGATTGGTACAGCCTGTCCAGATTCGTAGGTACTTAATAGTGGTGCTGTGATATTAGCTTTTTTTGCAACCTCGGCCTGTGAAATGCCAAGCCGTTTTCTTATTTGCTTTAAAGTCTCCATATCATTGTAGTTTAATTATTTAGAACAATAATATAATATAATAAGCAATTCGTAAGCCAGGTTGAACAGATATTTTATAGCCAACGTCCTGTAAATGAGTTTGTAGGAGTTATGCCAACGGAAGTAATAAGGGGAGTGAATGATGATAGGAAAGTTATTAACAACGTTAAACTGTATCTGTTAATAACCTATTCTGTATCTGATCATTACATTTCTAACGATAATCTAATGATTCACACATTGACAACTGTTTCTACCACTTAAATTATATAGTAGAACCGCTTGACATCTAAATGATTTACAGAGGCTTGTAACTTTGTTAGTGAAGTATTTGTGTGTCACATATAAACTTTTTAACTTTTACCTACACACACCACAATAAAAATAAAGGGAGGCTGATTTGAGCAACCTCCCAGATGTTAAACTTCAACCAACACTTAGAAATGAAAGCAAAGTTCAACACCAGACCAAATTTAATTCAAAATTCCGAGACTACCAAATCGGAAAAGATGCCCTTACTGCCAATTCGTTGGCTTATCTATCATCCTGACGGATCTGCTCAGGCCACTATCAGTTTACACATTCTTATTTCATTTTTTTATTACCCTAACTGATATGGAAACAACTGTAAAATATCCGCCAATCGGTGACAAACGTCGTCGGTATATTCAAAACTCGATTAAAGTTAAAAGAAGAATTTTACCACGTTCTGTAAACGTACCTAAATTTCTTACGTCTAAAGACATTCTTGATGACAGTTTTAAAATCATTCCTGCCTCAGTTCAGAAGGACAAGACTTTAAATCTAGTAAATTTTATTCTAGGTATTATTCTTAGTCTAATTCTCTCGCCATTAGTGGTAATGTATGCCATTGGCATAGGATTGTCGTGGTTGTTTAGTCATGCTAGATTTTATAGTTATCCAACCACTAAGGAAGAACGTCAACTTATGGCTTTAGATAAGTATCTACACCAATGCAAACACCACAGACGATGAAACAAATAATCTTTTTGCTTGTCTTCGTTATGTGTGGAGTAAGTATGTACGGACAGAAGTCAAAGTACAAACAATTTAACAATACCTTGTCGCTTGTTGTCAGCCCGGCAGAAGAGACAGGAATAGGTATTAAATACACGTATAAGATTATATACTGTTCAGCCAGTAGAGGCTCTTATAAACTGCCAGACAGTGGTTTGTTAGACGACCATTATAAACTGTCCGCAGGGTATGTTAAACAGTTTAATATTGATCGGATGATAAAGACTAGTAATTTTTATTCCTTTGGTCTATCTTATCATTATTATGGTCGTACATATTATAAAACCTTGGCAATTGATACTGATGAATTGTTTCCTGTCTCGTTCGAGATAGGGGCAGGGGCAAGGCTTGGAAGGATGTCGGGTATGTTTGTCTTTGACCCGATGAAGTGGGAATGTTCTATATGTTTTGGAATTTCTTTCTAATCTTTTATTTATTAACCAAAATTTATTTATCATGAAAGCAAAAGTTTTGTTTTTTGTTTTGTTTGCCCTTTTTACGATGTCATGTCAAAAGGAGCTAATTCCGATTGTTGACGAGACATTGTATGAGGTTCAGTTTGCACCTCAACTTTATGGTGATGTGGTTCCTTGGCTAAGAAAGTCTGATAACAATAGCAAAGGCTTCACAGATTTTCAACACAAATTTCTAAATCATGTAATTCGTTTACGAACTTCTTTAGGTGTATTTATTATAGATATACCAATTGTTGCACCCTCTCTTTCCAATACCTACTCCTACAATCTGCCAGTTGGTGATTATACGGCAGAAATTATTCCTATTACAGATGAAAGTTTGTCAGGAAACGGAACATATACCGCATTTACTAATTTTGTGGTGGCTATCAACAGAGCTGCGATCTACACTCGCAATGCCGTACCGTTCACAATAACAGGTGCATTAATGTCTCCAATTGTTATTAATTGTGTCACTGATTATGCCTGTTTACAATATAATTTATCAGGTACAACATACATAATTGCAAATGTACCAATTCCAACATTAATGAGTATAGGCCCTGATCCGGGTTTCATAAACTATCACAGCATACCGGGTCAAGAACAAGCTATCAACTATCTGGAGTTAATCGGGGAACGTGACAAACCAAATGTTACACACTATGTAGGTATGGCAGCGGCAGAATCATTAGTTTGGTTGTCAAATACTGCTTTTTGGTATGATAATGCTTCAAATATCTATTATTGTTATTACATACCTGGCACACCAGATAATATGCTAATCCCGATTGGTACTGGCACTAGTCAGACAATTAGTCAAACAACAGTATTATACCTTGGTTTTGATTTTGAAGGAGGTACAGGTGGTTCATATCCTACTATTTGGTGTAAGGACAGGTATCCATCTCGTACATGGGTTAGCAATACCACACTCAGAATTTCCTACACCTTTGGAGCATTTACAGTACAACAATCAGACTGGTTTACAACTATTATAAATAATTAGGTTATGAGAAAATTCAAACATGTTAGAAAACAGAAAAGTGATCGTCCTATGAAGTTTATTCGTGTAAACCATTTCACTGTAATTGAGACGTCAATAGATACGCCCGATAATGTAGTTAGGGAGAATTTTATTAGACATCAAACGAATAATCTTAATGCTCTGAAACAGCAACCAAAGACGGGTATAGATTTCTTTAAGTAGTGGTGTTGGATGTTTTCATTGTTGGTGCCCTCCGTACTGTATATCGTACGGAGGGCTTTTTTTATGCTATTTTTGATAAACAATGAATCGTAATGAAATTCTGCCTATACTGTGTTAAGGGTAGTACAGTATTACTTAATAGGCGTTCGTTTGGCATTCATTACGATTCATATCCAATTCAGCGATTACGTTACTTGTATTATATTACAACATGTCAAAGAACGTAGAGTATTAATTACTCTTCCTCAGAATGTAAACCAATGAAATATGCTCTGGCTTGGTCTAAAATATAAATGCCTTCCTGTAAACTATTAGCAGATGTGTCAATAATATCTCCTATTAGTATTATTGCAGTGTCTTTAACATCATCCTTCACACCCTTTTCTTTTTCTCCTTTTGCCAAATTATTTATCAGCAATGACCTATCTCCACTCTTAATTTTAAGTATAGTGTCAGAGTTTACTGCCATTAGCTCTGAAACTGACAGAGCTTCCTTGTGTTTCCTTTTCATAATTACCTCCATTTTTGGGTTAATAATTATGCAAACTATCAACATCTTAATTTAATACACTAAATCTTTGAGGCAGTATTTATCTATGTGCCATTATATCAATCAATTAAAATCATAACATATAATGATTCTAAATAAAAAAGAAAACCCGATCAGAGAGTGATCGGGTTAACTATTTTAATATAATGTACTGTATTACACCTATTTAGTCTTAGAAATAATAGTATATATTAAATCTACGTTGTATTTACAAGGATCAATCCTTCCTTAATTCCTGATTCCTGAAGGCATCTCTCAACCTGCCCGGTAATATTTACGAATGCTCTCCTGGTAGGGATTTCGAACCAAAGTTCTTTGCGATAAGATTTCATAATAAAAAAGATTTTACCACGGAGTAACACAGAGTTTGACACGGAGGTTCACGGAGTTCTAACAGTGTAACTCCGTGTCATACTCAGTGTAACACCGTGGTTAGAAATATATTATATCAATTTCATATCTGTTATTATAGCCTGGATTCTTTGATCCAAAATTTTTTCTGTTTCCCCGAAATTTGCTTCTGATTCCAGTTTTGCATTCACACTGAAATAGAACTTAATCTTCGGTTCAGTACCGGAAGGCCTTACAGATATTTTGCTGCCGTCTTCGAGGAAGAACTGTAAAACATCGGACTTCAGAAGATCAATCTCTGTTTTCTTTCCGGTCAGGCAATCAGTAGAAATAAGGGTCTCGTAGTCGTTAATTTTCACCAC
>Ga0066599_100000109_pt1 | contig 11432 bp, 9 predicted proteins | sample InisedmetaG_FD_60065 | JGI IMG/M metagenome (GOLD analysis project Ga0066599, IMG submission 60065) | Freshwater pond sediment microbial communities from the University of Edinburgh, under environmental carbon perturbations - Initial sediment | ecosystem: Environmental > Aquatic > Freshwater >...
CAAGCCGCCGAGCGGCCCAGCCGCCTAGCCTTATCCTATGCAAAACAGCCGACAGGCGTTGTCCCCAAGAATCCTCCTCCGATCCACCGCGGGGATCGCCGTGCGATCGAAACACTCCAGGAGGGCCCCGATCTTCACCCACGGGTGATCGCTGCCGAACAGCAGCCGGTCCGGACGGGCAAAGTCGTAGGCGTACTGCATGGCCTGGGCCGAAGGAGAGACGAGGTCGAGATACACGTCCCGGTAGTACTCCCCGGGCGGCCGGCGAATATGCTCCCGCCCGCGCCGCTTGACCTCGGTCTGCTCCTCCACACGCGGCATCAGATACGGCAGCGTCCCGCCGCAGTGGGGGTGAACGACGAGCAGTTCGGGGTGCCGCTCCAGCGTCCCGCCGAGGATCAAGCGCAGCATGGCGATGGTGCTGTCCATCATGATCCCGATCATGGGGATCATGGAGTAGTCCTTCACGACCTCCCCCCAGCTCGGCACCGCGGGATGCAGGACGAGCGGAATCCGATCCCGCGCCGCCCGCGCGTACAGCGGATCGAACATCGGTGCGTCGATGGGACACCCGTGGATGTTCGAGAACAGCATCACGCCGCGGAGGCCCAGCTCGCCAATCGCTCGGTCATACTCCGCCATGGCGGCCCCCATGTCCTGGAGCGGCAGCATCGCCAGCGCGACGAACCGCGCGGGGTGCTTCGCGCACAGCGTCGCCAGGAAGTCGTTGCAGGCGCGTGCCGCTCTGACCCCGAGATCGGCCGGAAGAAGCTCAGGGCCCGGCGTGTTGACGGACAGGACGGCCACATCGATCCCTTCGGCATCCATGTCCCTGAGCTTCGCCGCCGGGTCGAACATCTCGAGCCGGAGCCGGTACTCCTGCAGATCGCCGTATGATATGCGGTAGACATCGCCGGCTTTCTCCGCCCGCAGCGATGACGTGCTCTGCAGCAGAAGCTCGGCGTAGGCGGGAGGGAAGACGTGGCTCTGGCAATCGACACGCATGATGGTATCTCCCTTGACGACCCCGCCCTGCAACGAACAGATATCCATGAGGTCGAGAGTACCACAGGAAGAGCTGAGGGGAAGAGGGGGTGAGCGGGAGACGAAAAGGACCGCGGAGCTGTAGAGGTCTCGTCTCCCCCTCTCCTTGTCCCCTACTCCCCTACTCCCTGCATCTCGTGGATTCTTTGTCGTCGATTCTTGCGCTTGACACCCGGAACCATCTTGTATATACAAATGACAATTTTGGCTAGACAATTCTTCCGGGGAGGGCCCGCGTGCCGACGCAACGAATGCTCCACGCCGCATCCCGAACTCCCCTCGACCGCGCCTCGAAGGTCCCCCTCTACCTCCAGATCAAGGACCACGTACGTCGCCTGCTCCCCGACGCAACCCTCCGGAACGGGCGGCTGTTCACCGAGCACGACCTGTGCCGGCGCTTCGGTGTCAGCCGGATGACGGTGCGCCAGGCAATCAACGCCCTGGTAGACGAGGGACTCCTGTACCGCGTGCGCGGCGTGGGGACCTTGTGCACCTCTGCCAAGGTCACGGAGTCTCTGGAACGCGTCCGGGATCATTTCGAGGACTGGGAGGCGGAGGGTCGGTCCGTCGCGCTCAAGATCCTCGACTTCAGGAACGTCGAGGCGGGATCCGACGTCGCGCGGCGACTCGGAATCCCCGAGCGCACCGAGGTCTTGCACGTGCTGCGACTCTGGCTCGTGGACGGCGCTCCCATCGGGCTCGTCTACTTCTACATCCACCCGAAGGTGGCGCCCTTGCTGTCCGGCGCGGATGTCGAGCACTCCCATGTCCGCGCCGCCGTCGCCAAGCGTCTGCGCCAGCCGTTTCTCGGCGAGCAGGTCGAGATCGAGGCGGGGCAGGCCAGCCACATCACGGCGAGCCATCTGAAGATCCGCACCGGAGAGCCGGTTCTGATCCGTCGACTGACGCAGCTTTACGGGGACGGTCAACCGCTGGTGGCGGCGAACGGGTTCTACCGCGGCACCCTGTACCGGTACGCGGTATACGTCCCGGCGCATACCGGCGGCGAGCGGCCGCCCCGGGCTGCCCTCCGGAGCAGCCTGGTGACCATGCGAGCCATTGCTGCCAACATTGCCGAACCGGCCCGAGAGGCCCCGCGCGGACGCGGGCGGAGTGGGGTGGGGGGGGCCGCAGCCCCGGCGAGCCGCGAATGACCCAGGTGGTCGACACCGACGTCCTGATCATCGGCGGAGGCGGCGCAGCCGCGCGGGCCGCTTTGTTCGCGTCCGAGGCGGGCGCACGCACGACCCTCGCGGTCAAGGGCTGGTTCGGATGGACCGGCCTCCGCGGCGCCGGCGCCACCGGCTGCGGCATCGCTCCCTGGTGGGGCTACTCGGCGGGGCGTGGCGTTCCGGGCAAGCCCGACGAGGAGACGGAGCTGAACGTCGCCCTGATCGTGCAGGCCGGCCTGGGGATGGCCGATCCCCGGCTGGTCCGCTCGATGGTCGCCGGCCAGGAGGGCGCCCGTGAGGACCTGGAGCGGTTCGGTGCCGTCGTGGCCGGCGGCTTCAAGGCCTCCGACCGCCGCCGCCTGGTCCAGGTGATGCCCGGCCTCGCGTACCACGTCCGCGGAAGCACCGTCGAACTGCGCGACCACACCATGATCGCCGACCTGCTGGCGAAGGACGGCGCCTGCGTCGGCGCGGTCGGGGTGGACGAGCGAAGCGGCGAGGTCACCCTGTTCTCGGCCAGGGCGGTCGTCCTGGCCACCGGCGGCGATGCGCAGCTCTATCGGTACAGTTGCCACCCCCCGTGCATGACCGGGGACGGATACGCCATGGCGTATCGCCTCGGCGCCCGCCTCATCAATATGGAGTACATGCAGGCGTTCCTGGGGACGGTCCACCCGTCGCTCAACCTCCTCTGGGGCGGCTGGTCCTGGCGGCGGTATCCGCGCGTCGTCAACGCCCGCGGCGAAGAGATTCTCTCGAAATACCTCCCCGCCGGCATCGCGGCGGAGCAATGTCTCTGGGAGCGTGGCGGACACAACCCCTTCTCGACCCGCGACCGCGCCTCGCGATACCTCGACGTTGCAATCGTGAAAGAGGTGTTGGCCGGGAACGGGACGCCCCACGACGGTTGCTACGTCGAGGGCATCGACCCGGAGCGCGTCTCCCCCGAGCACCGCGAGTGGATGCGTTACCGGGGCATCGATCTCGGGGCTCCTCTGGAGGTGAGCAGCCTGCACCAGTGCTCCGACGGAGGTCTCTACGTCTCCGAGACGGCGGCCACAAACGTGCCGGGCCTCTTTGCCGCCGGCGAGGTGGCGGCTGGGATGCACGGGGCGGATCGGCTGGGCGGGCATATGATGGTCTGCTCGCAGGTGTTCGGCAAGCGGGCGGGCCGCGAGGCCGCTGCCCTCTCCCGCGCGCGGGATGCGGTGCCGCTGAGTGACTCGGTGACCGGCGCGGCGCTGGAGCGAATCGAGTCGCTCCGTGGCGCCCGCGGCGACCTCGCGCCGTCGCAGCTCCTCGCAACGCTGCAACGGAGCGCCTGGGAGAACGTGCTCGCGGTCCGGAGCGACCGGGGACTCACCGAGACGCTCCGTCTCATCGGGCAGCTTTGTGCCGAAAGCACGCCCCGGCTCTCCGTCACGACCCCGTCCGACCTCATCCGGGCGCTGGAACTCCAGAACCTCCTCCTCGTGGGAGAGATGGTCGGGCGGGCGGCGCTCCTCCGGACCGAGAGCCGCGGCGGCCATTACCGCGAGGACTACCCGGAGCGGGATGACGCCAACTGGCTGCGAGCGATCGAGATTCTGCGCGATGGGGACCGGATGCGGCTCGAGACGTTTGTCATCGACCCGCACTGGCGAGATCTGCCGGGTGACCTCGGCGACTGGTTCTGGGGGTGACGGGCCGCCCGGCCCCCCCTCCCGGCCGGCTCGAAAGGAGTCTGTGATCGTGCGTCTCACCGCCGAGCAACGCGGCATCGCCCGAGGAGAGGCCGGTCCGCTCCTGGCCAAGTACATGAACTGGCTCGTGGCCTGGGGCGCCGCCATGGGCGCGGAGCGCCTGGTTCCGGTGCAGAGCGTCCACGCCATCCTGCGGACGCCTACCACGCGCGGCTGCTCTCCCCGGACCGTGGATGCGTACATCGCCGAGTTGCGGCAGGTGTGCGCCCACCGGTTCCGGTGCCTGACGACCACGCAGGTGGCCGGCGCGGGATCCAACTACTGGAAAGAATCCGGGGCCAGCCCGGAGGAGGCCGCCTTCGAGGACGAGCTCCGGGTCCTGGCGCGGCAGGCGGGATTTCAGCTCACCCGGACCTGCACGCCGTACCTCGTGGGCAACGCTCCGCTGCGCGGAGAAACCTGCGCCTGGACCGAATCCTCGGCCGTGGTCTACGCCAATTCCGTCCTGGGCGCCCGGACCACGCGACACGGCATGGAGAGCGCGCTGGCGGCCGCGCTCCTGGGCGTGACGCCGGCCTTCGGCGAGATGCTGGACGAGAACCGCCGGGCCGCGCTGCAGATCGACGTCCGGACGCGTCTCGCATCCGTAGCCGACTACGGGGCGCTCGGGTTCTACGCCAGCGCGGTGGCCAAGTCGCACCTGCCGGTCTTCACGGGGATCCGGCGGATGCGGCCGGAGGAGGCCAAGCAGCTCTGCGCCTCGCTGCCCTACGCCGAGAGCGCCATCAGCATGTTCCACGCCGTCGGCATCACGCCCGAGGCGCCCGACCTGCGCACCGCCTGCGGCGGTCGCGCGCCGCGTGTCCGCGAGGTCTTCACCCCGCGCTCGCTGCGAAAGGTGTTCCGGGAGATGACGGACCTCGCTCCCGGCGAGCAGGTGGACACCGTCATCCTCGGTTGCCCGTTCGCCTCGCTCTGGGAGATCCAGCAGATCGCCGAGGCCCTGGGCGGCCGGAGGACGGCGGACGACGTGCAGCTCTGGGTCGCCACCTCCTACCAGACGGCCATGGACGCGGAGCGCCTCGGATACGCGGAGTCGATCCGGCAGAGCGGGGGGAGGCTCATGTACGATGCCTGTCCTGGCTCGGCGGGTATCCTGGGCGCCCGCCGCGTCGTGACGAATTCCTTCAAGCAGGCCCATCACGCCGCGACGGTGCTGGGCAGCCGGGCGGCCGTCGGCTCGACCGAGGCCTGCCTCGAGTCCGCCCGGACGGGACGGTGGCACTAGATGCGTCCGATACGCATGGTCGGCAAGGGGCTGGTGAGGGGGCAAGCCGAAGGCGAAGCGGTCGTGAGCCGCGTCCCGCTCTGCTTCCGCACGGAGTACGATCCCGCGACCGGACGCGTCACCGGCCTCCGGCATCCGCTGCACGGCCACAACCTGCGGGGGAAAGTGGTGATCATCCCCTCGACCAAGGGCTCCTGCGGGAACTCGGTCTCCTTCGGCACCGGCTGCAAGGAGGGGAACGGCCCCGCGGCGCTGGTCTGCGTGCGGCGCGAGCCGCTGGCCGTGCTCTGCTGCGTCGTCAACAACGTTCCCCTGATCTGCGACGTGCCAGAAAAGATCTTTGCGCAGGTCGCCACGGGCGACCGGGTCGCGGTCGACGCGGACGTGGGTGTGGTGCGCATCACGAGGCGCTTGACCCCGCCGGCGAAAAAACATCGGGAGAGGTGACTGCCGCCGGCACCGCGCCCGTCCTGCTGCCCACGCCCTCGGCGTGAGATATCCAGCGAGCGGCAGCCATCGCATTTGTCGCAGGCATCGGGAGTGCTCCATGGTCGAGCGGATCGAGGCAGACGTCGTGGTGGCGGGCGGTGGAATGGGTGGCCTCATGGCCGCGACATACGCTCACAAGGCTGGTGCGCGGGTCGTGCTCCTGGCTGGAGTCCCGGGCGCTTCCATCCGGATGGCCGGCTTCGCGACCGCCCTGCTGGACGGCGCCGAGGATCGGCCGGAGCGTCTCTTCAACGACATGTTCACCGCCGGGGGATTCATCAACAATCCGCGCCTCTTGGCAGCTATCGTGGACCGGATCGGCCCCGAGACCCACTTTTTGGAGAGACTCGGCGTCCAGTTTCACAGGCAGGAGGGGCGTGCCGACGGACGGTTGGCTCGCCGCCAGGCAGCGGGTGTGTCATGGCCCCGCGCTGTCTTCACCCTCGATATGGTCGGCGAGGATGCGGGGCGGCGTCTGACCGACCGCCTGCGGGCGGTAGGAACGCCCCCCGTATGGGTGTTGGACAGAACCTTCCTGCTTGACCTCAATTGCGAGGAGGGTGCGATCCACGGTGCCGTCGCCTATGTGCGGCCCGAAAAGCGGTGGGTCTATATCCACGCACCGGCCGTCGTGCTGGCGACAGGGGGCGCCGGTCGCCTGTACAGCAAGACGACCAACTTCGCGGGAAGCACGGGCATGGGGTACGCGCTGGCGCTGGAAGCCGGTGCGCCCCTCGTGGACATGGAGTTCGTCTCGTTCGAGCCCACGGTGGCCGTGGGACCACCAAGCATCGCGGAGATGGAAGTGCCGACCATGGCATTCTCGGAGGGAGCGCGCCTCCTGAACGGGCGAGGCGAACCCTTCATGACCACCATGCCGCCTCCCAGCAAGGACGTCATGAGCCGCGCCATGCTCTGCGAGATCGTCGAGGGGCGCGGGACACCCTACGGTGGGGTCTACTACGACCTGCGGGAGATGCCGCCCGAGACCGCGAGGAGCTACACGCAGATCCGCCGCGTGCTCAAGGCCTTGAACGTCGCTCCAGCCGAAGCCCGCATCGAGGTGGCCCCCACGCAGCACTACCTGATGGGCGGCGTCCGGACCGACGAGAACGCCGCCACGGATGTCCCGGGACTCTTCGCGGTGGGCGAGGTCGCCGGCGGCGCGCACGGGGCGCATCGCCTGGCGACCTGCGGCGGGACGGAGGTCATCGCCACAGGCGCCATCGCCGGTGAGAGCGCAGCGCGCTATGCTTTGGGCCGGCCGTCAAAGGCGAGCGGTTTTCCCCTCCGGCCTTCAGCCGAGTTGCTGGACGAAACCATGGATTCTGCGGATACCGCCCGCGTCGGGGAGATCCGGATTACCCTGGAGCAAGGCTGCGGCGTGCTGCGGGACCGCGAGCGGCTCGAACGGGCCGTCGGCGTCCTCCACGGTATCCTGGAGGATTTGCAGCGGCAGCGCCGGATGAAGACCTTCGCGGGGCGCGCCGCGCTCCTCGGTTCTTCCGTTGCCCTGTCGGCCCTGCGGCGAGAGGAGAGCCGCGGCGATCATTTCCGGACGGACTTTCCGTTCCGAGATGACCGCCGATGGCTCGGGAACCTGGACGTGACCTTGCGGCCGGACAGGGCAGGGCTCGACCTGTCGTTCCGGGAGGCGGGGATCGCTGCCCGCGCCGCTGTCCCGAATCCCTAGAGTCTTTCGACGAGTGGCCGGATTCGACCGGTCCCGTTGTCCGTGAGGTACAAGGCGTTTCGGAATTGGGACTCCTGAAAGGGGGTGGTTCCCTCAGTTCACGCAGGGGACTGGAATACCTGAGTGGCCCCATCAAGCGACTCATGGTGTTTGGGGAGCGGCCGTTGGCCGGCAACAAAGGAGGTCGGACAATGCGTAGGTTCGGAGCGATTCTGGGTGTGCTGTTGGTGGCGTCCCTCGTCTGCTCGACGGTGGCAGGGGCGGGCGAGGCGAAACGGATTCGCTGGACGGCCCAAGAGGTCGGGACGTTTATCATGATGGCCACCACGACGCTGAGTGAGATCTCCAAGCGTTATCTGCCCAAGGATGTCCAGGTGGATGTACTTCCCTACGGCGCTGTCGTGGCCAGCGTGACTTTGGTCGAGGACGGCAAGGCCGAAATCGGCTGGGCCAACGTGACGGCACTCTGGGCCCAGCAAGGGAAGTTCATGTACACCAAGCCTCACACGCATCTGACGTCCATCGCCGGCACTTTCGAGCCATCCAGCCTGCAGATTTTCGCCAGAAAGGAGTTCGTCACCAAGACCGGATTGAAAACCATCAACGACATCCGCGAGAAGAAGCTGCCAGTGCGCATCGCCACCAAGACCAAAGGGTCGCTGGGCCAGCTTTCGGGTCCGCTCCAACTCGAAGCGCACGGCATCACCTACGACGACATCAAGGCCTGGGGGGGGACCGTCACCGAGACCTCCGTCGGCGACATCGTGGCGCGCATGAAGGACGCGCGGGCGGACCTTTGGTTCGACAACCTGGCGCCGGGCCATCCATCGGTCACCGAGTACCTGCAGACTGCCGACGGCGTGGTGATCCCGCCCACGCCCGAGGCAGTGAAGTACCTGGAAAAGTACGGGTTCTACCCGTTCACCCTGAAGGCCGGGAGCTGGAAGGGGCAGGAGGTCGATATCGTCCAGGTTTCCGGACCGACGCTCCTGATCGCGCGCAAGGACGTCCCCGACGAGATCGTGTACGCCATCACCAAGGCCATCTGCGAAAACGGGGATGAGGTGCGCAAGGCGCACGCGCAGATGAAGGTGTTCGATGAGAAGGTCGCCTGGCGGAAGGACAAGGTGGTCATCGATCTGCACCCGGGCGCCAAGAAGTACTACGTCGAAAAGGGGTGGATGAAATAGAAGGCGCAGCCGTCTCGCGGTCATGATTCCCGCCCGCACGGACAACTCGGGTCCCGTGCGGGCGGGAATCCGCTCATCCGCTAAGGGTCGGTCGCCGTCGCCCCGGCCCGCTTCCGCGCTCAGGCGCGTGGGGTCATGTGCAGCAGGGAAGCCTTGACGAAGTCTCGAGTGGAGGTCGCATGGCTGCCGACGGTTTTCTCAACGCCATCTGCATCGTCTGGATGATCCTGCAGGTCGGTACGCAGTTTTATTACCCCCTCAATCCCTTGCTTCAGCGGTATCTTTATCTGATTTTCGCCTTCTTAGTCGTGTTCTACCCCGTGGGGTCTGCGGCGAGGAAACGCCTGCCGGAAAAGTGGCAACGCGTGACCGAGACCATCCTATTCCTTTGCTCTCTGGCGCTCGGCGTCTACCTGTACGTTCACGCAGCGCGGCTCGTGGACCGAATGCAGTTTGTGGATGATGTTTTCAGGATGGACATCGCGGCCTCCTTTCTCCTCCTCGCCCTCCTGCTGCTTGGAACGTACAGGGGAACCGGGTGGAGCCTGCCGGTCCTCGTGCTGATCATGGTGGTGTACGGGTTCGCGGGTCTGCATATTCCCGGCTTCTTCCAGCACGGCGGGATCTCAGTCCCCGATTGGGCGGAGGTCCAGCTCATGAGCTTTGTCGGGACGTTTGGTATTGCCGCGGGCGTGTGCGTGGAATATGTCTTTTTCTTCATCCTGTTCGGGGCGCTGTTCGAAGCCGTCGGAGGCGGGGATTTTCTGGTGAAGCTCGGAATGCTGCTGACCAGCAGGACGGTCGGTGGTCCCGCCAAGAGCGCGGTCGTCGCCAGCAGCTTCATGGGAACGGTGAGCGGCAGTGCCATCGCCAACGTCGTGGCCACCGGCACGTTTACGATCCCGCTGATGATACGGACCGGGGTGAAGCCGCATGTCGCCGGCGCCGTCGAGGCGGCCGCCTCGACCGGCGGGCAGTTCATGCCACCGGTCATGGGCGCCGGGGCCTTCATCATGGCCGAGGTCCTGGGGATACCGTACCTGTCGATCGTGAAAGCCGCCGCCCTCCCGGCAATCTGCTATTACGTGGCGCTCTACTTCTTTGTCCATTACTACTCCGTGCGCAATCGCCTGGAGAAAACCACGATCACCGTGACGCGCCAAGATATCCTGACGCAGGGACACCTCCTTATCCCCCTGGCGGCGTTGGTGTACTTCATCATCGTGGGGCAGAGCGTCGCCTACTCCGTGATGAAGGCGATCGCGGTTCTCCTGGTGGTGAGCCTGCTGTCGAAAAGCACGCGGCCCTCCGTATCGCAGCTCGTGGAAGCCGTTCGCTCGGGCATGCAGCAATCCGCGCTTGTCGGTGTGCCTATTTTCATCTGCGGTGTCATTATCGGCGTTGCGATTCATACCGGCATCGCCGTGAAGTCCACGGGACTGATCGTGAGCCTCGGCCAATCGATGCTGCTTCCATCGCTTCTCCTTGGCGTGTTGATCACGCTCATCCTGGGCATGGGACTGCCGACCGTCGCGGCCTACGTGGTCGCCAGCCTGTTCGTCGCCCCTCCGCTCATCAAGAGCGGTGTCATGCCGATTGCGGCCCACCTCTTCATCTTTTACTACGCCATCCTGGCCCAGATCACTCCGCCGGTCGCACTCGCAGCCTACACCGGAGCCGGGATCGCCAAAGCCAACCCCATGAAAACCGGTTGGATGGCCTTCTTCATCAGCCTGGTCGCATTCCTGATTCCCTTCACGTTCGTCTACGATTCAAGCCTGCTGCTCGAGGGGCCACTTGTCTACTCGTTCTTCAGCTTCGCAAAGACGATTTTGGGCTGCTATTTCCTGGGAGTCGGGCTCGCGGGGTGGTGCCGGTGGGGTTCGGTCGGTTGGGTCGCGAGAGGCGCGCTGGTGATCGGGGCGGTGTTCCTGATCACCCCATCGCTCATCGGGGATGCCGTCGGATCCGTCCTCGGAATCCTCGCGCTTGGGATCGTCTACAAGCGCTCGCGCGCTGCGGCGTCCGCGATATCTGGCGCACCGGTTCCCCCGAACGCCGGGGGAAGCAGTTCGTGATTCGTCGGGATTCCGAAAGGGGGACAGGGCTATACGCGCTCAGCGGCCCGGAGCAACGCCGCACGAAGTTGGGGGGGCAGCGGCCCGGACTCAAGCCAACGGAAGGCCTCCTCGATCTCCCTCGGTTCGCGAAAACCGATGATCGCGGCGGCGACATGCGGATGGTCCAGGACGAATCGAAGTGCAGCCCCCGTTAGGCTTTTGGCGGGACCGAGAAGTTCGGCAAGGCGCGTCGTGCCTCCTTGATCTCGTTCGTACAGCGTAAGCGGAAATACGGCGTCCGATGCGTGTACAGGCTCGGTGGGCGCCCAACCAGGGCGCCGCCGGCGAAGACCCGGATGGTGAAGATCCCCATGCGCTGCGCGGCGCAGTCGGCGATGATGTTGCCGTAGTCGGTCTCGGCGGAGCCCGCCGGAATCGGGTAGCCGGCGCTGGGATTCAAGGCATTGAACAGCACCTGCATCGTGTCGAAGGCGATGGCGGACACTCGAATACCCGTCTTTCCCAGCATCCGGTGCTCCATCGCGGTCTCCCAGTTGGCACTTCGGCAACTGAACAATTCGGCGAGTGGTTTGGGTTCCTGAGGGGGTGTCTCCCAATTGCCTCATTGCCCAATCGCCTGGTTGCCCTCCTCTATCCGATCCGGAACAGCCGACGCGCATTCTCCCCCAGGATCATGGCCTTGCGCTCCGGCGGGATCGTCAGCCGGTCGAAGTGCTCCAATATGGCCTCGATCTTCACCCAAGGGTGATCGCTGCCGAAGAGCAACCGATCGGGTCGAGAGAAGTCGTAGGCG
>Ga0066599_100000110_pt1 | contig 11363 bp, 9 predicted proteins | sample InisedmetaG_FD_60065 | JGI IMG/M metagenome (GOLD analysis project Ga0066599, IMG submission 60065) | Freshwater pond sediment microbial communities from the University of Edinburgh, under environmental carbon perturbations - Initial sediment | ecosystem: Environmental > Aquatic > Freshwater >...
TCTCAAACGATGGCACATGGTGTCCTCCTGTGAGGGTGCAAAGGTTTGACATTTCAGTGAAGGGGTTTGTGGCCAGTTATACCGAGGGGGGTGTTTTGGCCTTTTTCCTGTTGATAGCACGTAGGCATACCTCCTTGGTACGCCTTCAAAACTCGATTGTAGTCGGCCAAATTTATTACCATTATTGTCTCATCCAGCATTTAGTGGGCTTCGGTACCCTCCCATAGGCATGCACCTTTGGTCTGTTAATAGCAAACGCGTCCAAGCATGATCAGGGTTCGAGACAGGCACGAAAGACACAACTGACTCCTCAGGAATACAGAATCCCAATAAGGTAACACCTCTAAAGCCATGCTCTAAAATGTCCGTTTCCCCCAATTGACAATATTTAGGGTTCAGCCTCCAGGGGTCAGAACGACGGAACCCATGGTCTGTCGGGCTTCGATTCGACTATGGGCTTCAGACGCCTGACTTAGGGGGAGCACTTCGATGGCAGGGATGATGATACGGCTTTGAATTTTTGCAAAAAGTTGATGGACGAGGCGGTGAAGGAAGGGACGATCGTCAAAATAGTCAAAACATACCGGGGCCGACACGGTCAAAGACCTCTGCTTTAACACGTTCACGTCAAAAGAGATGGGCTGCCCGTCGCGGTCGCCGATGACGGCGCAGTGCCCACAGCGGGACAGGCAAGCAAGGGCGGCGTCGAGCCCCCGGGCGCCGCTGCTGTGGACCCAATAATCGACTCCGCGCCCATTGGTGATGCGCATCACCTCGGTCGATAATGAGGTGTCGTCGGCGACCACCAATGGGTAGTCGCAGCCGCGGTCCCGACTGAACTTCGCCTTCGCGGTAGTGGATACCGTGCCGATAACAATGAGATCCATGGATTTGGCCCATTGGTTGAGCAAGTGGCCCAACCCGCCGGAAACCGCCTGTATCAGGATCGTCGCGCCCGGGGCCGCCTTGAAAACTCGACTGAGCAGTAACGCAGCGGTAACACCCTTGAGCAAGGTTGAAGCGTCGATATCGGATACACCATCGGGTAAGGGTATGCATGCATCGGCATCGATACAACGGATTTCGGCATAGGCTCCGGGTTTTCGGCTCATGTAGGCGATGCGGTCACCCGGGAAGAAGCCGTTGACCTGTTCCCCTACGTCGATGATCTCACCCACGCCTTCCACACCCGGCGTCCCCGGTAAATCAAAGCCTGCAGAGATTCCCCGGCGATGCTGGAGATCTAAGTAATTGACCGAAATGGCGGTCTGGCGGATACGCACCTGCTGGGGGCCTGGAGCAGAGACTGTCACATCCGTAAGGGCCATGACCTCGGGGCCGCCGGTGGACGCCACCACCAGTGCCTTGGACGGAAGGTACTCGCAGCGAGCGGCCGGAAGCGCGGCTGTCGCCGCTTCGAGGCCTATAGGCCGGGGGAGCCCCTCTTTCTCGGCAAGAAACCTCCGCAGCCCCGAAAATCCAGCCTCGTAGACTTTCTGGCCGATCATGTTTTCAAGCTCCTCGGCGCGATTGTCCGGGGCGTGGAACTGCGAGCGCCAGTCCCAGAAGGTCTGGTTGCCGTCGGTCACCGGCTTGAGGCGGACCGTGGCCACATAGTCAAATAGAGGCAGGGGTGAGTCGAGGATACAGTAAGTAAAGGTATGATCGCGGTCGCTGTGGCGCAGCAGCTGCTCACGAAGCTCGGCACCGTCGGTGAGGCTGAATCGTCGCATACCCCCGACGACGTCGCCATCGAGATCGCTTTCCATCCGGCTGCTGGCCACGGCTGGATGCCATCGGTCGTGACTGTTGAAATCGCGCAGCACAGCCCACACTCGATCGATTGGGGCGTCGATGACGGCCGATCGAATGACGGAAACTTTCATCTTTTCCCGTAGCGTTTCTTCAATGCGTCGAACCCGGCCTGGAACACGTCGTCGCCGACGGTTTCGCCCAATTCAGCAACTTTTTCCGGCGGGCAGTCGAATTCCGCAGACCACTCGATGAAGCAGCGGTTGCCCTCGGTGACGGGAAATAGTCGCAAGGTGGCGATGTAATTGCTCAGATCCATGGGGCTGTCCAGGATGGCAGAGGTGAAGGTGTAGTCGTAATCCGACAGGGCCAGGAGTTTTTCCCGTACCCGGGTCCCGTCCTTGAGCTGGAAGTTCCTCACGCACCCGACCTTGTCGGCTGGCTGGCCATTTTCGATGCGGCTCAATACGATCGACGGATGCCAGTTTGCCATCCCGTTGAAATCTCGAAGGTCCCGCCACACCCGATCGGCCGGGGCGTCCAAAACCGTGGACCGATACGCCTTGACCATGGGTTACTTCTCCTTGGCCCCTTCGGGGCGGTCCTTTTGCAGTTTATCCAACTGTTGTGCGAGCTTGCTGGGATCGCCGATATCGATACCGATTTCGCGCAACAGGTGATCCACGAGAGGTGCCTGGGCGCGGTAGCGCAAGGCGCTGCTGACGAGCCGATCGGTGAGCCCGCCTTCGGCGTCTGGGGACCCTCCGCCGCCGGCCGGCACCGTCAGGCCTTCGAGGTGGACCACCTTGATCCCTTTGATCTTCTCCAGAGGTTTGACGCTCTCACGGATAATCGCGTCGAGTTTTTCCACCAGTCGCAGTCGCAGAGCGGACGCCCGGGCCTCTGGGCTGGCGATGTTGTTGGCCTCGGCCAAGAGGCGGACACCCTCGGATTCGACCTGGTGCCGAATTCGATAGGCCTTGGAGCGGGTCTCTTCGGCCGCAGCAAAGCCATCGGCCTCAATGCGCGCAATGTCCGATCGCTCAGCGGCCACCGCCTTTTCAGTGCCGATACGGGTTTTTTGCCTTAGTTGGTCCTTTTCCACCTCCATGGCCGTCCAGATCAGTTCCACCTGCTTTTTGCGATCCGCTTGGGCCTTCTCCCGGGCAGTAAAGATGGCCTCTTCGGCAGAAATGGCCGTCGCACGCATCTCGTCGGCCTTGGCGCGGGCCACCGTCTCGGCCTCGGAGGATTCGGCCACGGCAATACTCCGGGCGTGCTCGGCCATCTCAATCAATTTTCGCCGTTCGATCTCCATGGCCTCGATGTCGCGTTGTTGCTCGATGCGGTCCTGCTTCAGCTGCCGCTCGGAAGCGATGCGGGTCTTCTCTATCTCCTCGCCGGCTATGATGTCGGCCACCTGTGCGTCACGCTTACGCTCAGCGCGCTCGCGAGCCAACTCGGCCTGTTGCTTGGCCCGACGGAACTCCAGCTCCTTTTCCTGTGCCAAGCGGGCGTATTCGCTCTCGCGTTCGATATCCAGGCCCAGTTTTTCGGTTTCCAGATTCTTGGAACGGATCTGGATCAGGGTGTCCTGTTCGATGTCGTTGCGTGTTTTCTTGCGTTTTTCGATCTCGTCGGTCAAGCGGGTCAAACCTTCGGCATCAAAGGCATTGGAAGGATTGAAGTACTCCATATGGGTCTGGTCAAGGTCGATCAGGCTAGCTGATTCAAGCTCGAACCCATTCTTAATCAGAGACTCGGCCACCGCCTGCCCCACGGACTGAACGAACTTGCTGCGTTGCTCGTGTAGCATTTCCAAAGTCATGCCGGCAGCTGTGGCTCTGAGAGCATCGACGAATTTGCCCTTCATCATCTCGCGCAGCTCGTCGGGCTTGCCCGTTTTGCGCCCGAGGGTCTGAGCGGCGATGGTGACGCTGTCGATCTCTTTTCGGACACGAATGTAAAAATCCACGGCCACATCCGCGCGCATGCGGTCCTTGGATATCAACGATTGTTCTTTTTCACATACCACCGACAGCCGCAGGGTGTTGAGATGGACTTCAGTGACATCGTGAAAAATCGGAAAAACAAAGGCGGCACCATCGATGATGACCTTCTGCCCTCCCAGTCCGGTACGAACAAAGGCGGTCTCCTTTGACGATCGATGATAAAAGGCCCGGATGAACCAGATCCCTACCGCGATTAGGATTATGGCAGTAATGACTGCCAAAATAGCCCACGCATAAATAGTCATGGCATTCCTCCTATGGGGGACAACCCACTCAGCGCAGCCTCGCCCAGTGTCTCTGCACCGGCGGCTTTCTTGCGAACGGTTTATCCGAGTGACCGTTAGCGACGCTTGATGTTGAGAAATTCCTTCGTTTGGGTCGTGAGGGCCTTCTCGGTGGGCAGCCGCTCCATCGAGGAGGCCCCGTAGAACCCGTTGCACTCCGGACAGCGCTTCAGAACGTACTCGGCATCCGCAGGCATTGAGATCGGGCCCCCGTGGCACAGGGTAATAATGTCTCGGCGCTTTTTCAGCGCTGCTCCGCTCCAAGCGTTGATGGAATCCACACAATCATCCAAGGTCTTGGCCGTTCCGGCTCCGATATTTCCGCCGGTGGTTAGCCCCATGTGGCAAACGATGACATCGGCGCCAGCCTCCGCCATGGCGATGGCATCGTCTTCAGAGAACACATAGGGTGTGGTCAACATGTCTTTTGCGTGTGCCATCCGGATCATGTCCACCTCAAGCCCGAAGCCCATCCCGGTCGCCTCCAAGTTTTGCCGGAAGATGCCGTCGATGAGGCCCACCGTTGGAAAATTCTGCACCCCGGCAAACCCCAAGGCCTTGAGATGGTCCAGAAAGAAGTCGAAGATGCAAAAGGGATCGGTGCCGTTGACGCCCGCCAACACCGGGGTGTTACGAGTAACCGGAAGCACTTCCCGGGCCATTTCCATCACGATGTCGTTGGCGTTGCCATAAGGCATGAGCCCAGCAAGCGATCCTCGGCCGGCCATTCGGTAGCGGCCTGAATTGTAGATCACGATCAGATCTATGCCGCCGGCCTCCTCACATTTGGCCGAAAGTCCGGTGCCGGCGCCGCCGCCGACGATGGGCTGTCCGCTACGAATTTTTGCGTTGAGTCGATCTAGAACCTGTTGTCGAGTAAAGTTGGCCATGGTAATCTCCTGAAAATCAAGGTCCGGAAGAACCGGAAGTAATAATTTCCAAAAAGTGATCGACCAGCGCCTTGGCGAAGGCCGGATCGTTGATGTTGATGTCGAGTTTGATCAGCCGGCGACTGGGCCCCGGCCGAAATTCGTTTTCCAAGGTGTCGAACAGCATACGGTCGGCCGCCGGGTCGTGGAAGGGTTTGCCGGGGGCATCAATCAGCGAAACCCCTTTCAACGGCAGCAAAAAACGCACGGGACCCTCCATCTGGTTGAGCTTGGCGGCGATGAAGCGCCCAATTGCCTGATTTTCCGCCACGGAGGTGCGCATCAAAGTGACTTGGGGGTTGTGTTGATAGAGGTTGCGGCCCTTGAATTGATGTGGCACCGTGTCCAGGGCTTCGAAATTGACCATGTCCAGCGCTCCACAGGAACCGATATAGGGGATTTGACTGCGGATGATGGCTCCCAGGCGGTCCTCGCCCGCGCTCATTACACCGCCGACCAGAAAATCGGCGACCTCGGTGGTGGTTACGTCGATGACACCGGCCAGCATTCCCGAATCGGCCAGTTTCTCCATGGATTGGCCACCGGTGCCGGTAGCATGGAACACCAGGCAGTCGTATCGCATTTTTAACGCTTTAGTAACCGCCTGGACGCAAGGCGTAGTGACTCCGAACATCGTCAGCCCGATCGCTGGCAGCCGGGAGCTTTCCACCTCCTGTCGAAAGCCGATCATGCCGGCTAGGGCATGGGCGGCGTTGGACAGCACACTGGCTGAAATACGGTTGATGCCGGCCACATCGGTGACCGAATAGATCATGCAGATGTCCGAAGGGCCCACGTATTGCCGGACATTGCCGGAAGCCACGGTGGAAACCATTACCTTGGGTACACCCACCGGCAGGCTTCTCATTGCCGGGGTCACCAGGGCAGTGCCACCGCTTCCTCCCGCCGAGATGATGCCGCCCACGCCTCGGCGTCCTGCCATGAAGCGGGTGAAGGCCTGGGCCATGCCGGCCACTGCCGTGCCGCGGTCATCGGTAAACACGGCCCCGGCGCCTTCCGGATGGTGGCGGGCCACCTCCGTGGGGCTGATGGCCGCTGGGGAGGGTTTCCGCGAAGTGGACAAATCCACCGTAATGGTGCGCACACTCAACCGGTCCAGACAGGATTTTATGAATAGAAGGTCCTGGGACTTGGTGTCGAAGGTCCCGACGATGTAAGCGGCCCGGTCGATCGTGTCGGCCACCGCCACCTGCAACAACGCCGATCGCGTTTTGCTCACGGGGGAAGCGGGCGAAATCCTTTCCGGGGCCTGGACCTCCGGAAGCCTGGTCCCGCTCCAAAGCGTTGGGGCCGTGGCCCCGACAACGGTTTCGGGGATCTCTTCCCCTGCGGACTTCTCCGGTGTCGCTTCCGCTTCCGGTTCCACGCGCTGCTCCGCCGGGGGCTCGCCGCTGCCGGCGGTCACCCCCAGCAACTGCTGCAGCAGGTGCTGGTTGGCCGCCAGGGTGCCGGCCGGCAATTCCCGGGCGATTCGGCCGTTGACGAAAATGTAGACGCGGTGCGCCAACGATTGAGCCATCGCCAGGTTCTGCTCTATCAGCAAGATGGCCATGCCGCTGGCACTCAGGTGGCGGCAAACCTCCTCCATCCGTTGGATGACCAACGCGGACAGGCCTTCGGAAGGTTCGTCCATGAGGAGCAGCAGCGGATTAGTGACCAGCGCGCGGCCGATGGCCAGCATCTGCTGTTCGCCGCCGCTGAGGAGGGTGCCGGAGATATGGGTTCTTTCTTTTAATTCCGGGAACAGCTCGTAGACCGTTTCGGGTGACCACGGGGAGTTCGCCCCGCTTTGGCGCCAAGAAAAACGCAGGTGTTCATCCACTGTCAAAGAGGGAAACAGCATCCGCCCTTGAGGAACATATCCAATGCCCAGGTTGGCAATTTCATGGGTGGGCATATTGACTGTTTCCTGGTTTTCGAAAAGGATCGATCCCGTCTTGGATACCGGCGGCAGCCTCAGGATCGATTTTAGAAGCGTGGTCTTCCCCATGCCGTTGCGTCCGACGACGACGACCAGCTCACCTGGATTGACGTATATATTGACTCCCTGAAGGGTATGGCTTTTGCCGTAGTAGGCATCAAGGTGTTCTATTTTCAACAGGGGCTCAGGCATACTGGGAACCTTTATCAATGCCGGCTCAGGGTGTAAATCTGCTGAACCTTGGGATTGGCTTCGATCTGCGCAGGGGTGCCCTCGGCAATGATGGCACCATGGTGGAGCACCGAAACCCGGTCGGCAATGCTGAATGCCACATCGATGTCGTGCTCGATGATCACCACCGTGATCTCGGATTTCAGGCTCATGATCAAATCGGTCATAAACCTCCGTTCAGCCGCGGAAAGCCCCGCCATGGGTTCATCCAGCAGCAGTATCCTGGGTTCATGGGCCAGGGTGATGCCCAACTCTAGCTGGCGGTGCTCACCGTGGGAAAGCTCATCGACCACGATGTCGAGCTTGTTCTCCAATTCAACCCTACAGGCAATCTCGGCGATGTGTTGACGCTGGTTCCGAAATTTCTGCCAGGAACGAAACAGCGTGGCGGCGATGGAGGCTTTCTTTTTCCATGCGTGCCAGGAAGCCAGAAAAAGGTTCTCCTGGACGGTCAACTGCCGGAAAAGGTTGGATGTCTGATATGTCCTGCCCAGCTGTGAGTCAATGCGTTTTTGGACGGGCTCATGGGAGATGTCTTTGCCAAAGAGAAAAATCCTGCCCTCGTCCAGAGAAAGTTCACCTGTGATCAAATTAAAAAGGGTCGACTTGCCGGCCCCATTGGGCCCGATCAATGCACGGCTCTCCCCCATCATGACGGTGAGGTCGACTTTGTCGACCGCAACGATTCCGCCGAAGGATTTGGATATTCTTTTCAGCACGAGAGCCTGCATATGATCGAGCCCTATAGAGACTCTGCCTTTTCGGTCACGGCGGATATTATTCCGGCCAGCCTTGGTTCTTTTCCAGTTTGTCCACGTACTCCTTACCGAAGTACTTTTCGATTTCCTTAAAATAGGAGGCCTTGTCTCCGGGCGGGTAGTCACGGGTCGTTGCAGGAGCCGCCATGTATTTCTCCGGCATGTCGGCATAAGGCCCGAACTGGGAAACATCCTTGTAGGTTTTCACCGCGGTGTTCATGAGCCGTCCATCCTGTTTGACGACTTTCTTGATATAAATGCTCTGCACAGGGTTCCCGAATTTGTCGAAATAGAAGGGACCCCGGGGGGATTCATCCGCGGTCATTTTAACTTTCCGGATAGCCCCAATAAAGGCCTTGGGGTCATCGACTTTGCCGTCAATCGCCTCCAAGGCCTTGAAGGCCACGTTCACGGCATCGTAACCTTGGACGGAGATGACACTTGGATAATACCCGTAGGCTTTGTGGTAGCTCTCTCTGAATTTCACATTCGCCGGCGAGGGGTTGCCGTCATAGTAGTGGAGAGAAGAGTGGACGCCGAGCAGCATGTCGCCCATCTCCGTCAGCATGGGTGTGATGGGAACGTTCGCCTGCCCCAAGATCTGCGGATAAAGCTTGTCTAGACCGAATTGCTGCCACTGCTTGAAGAAAGCCAACACCTGCGCTCCGCCGGAATTGCAAAGCACGGCATTATATTCCTTGGCCATCCCCGACAGCTTGGCCATGATGGAACTGAAGTCCACGGCCTCGACCGGATGCCAGATCCGCTCAACCTTTTCGCCGCCGTTCTCAAGAAACCCTCTGATGAAGCCTGCGGCCTGATCCCACGGATAGGAATAATCCTGGCCCACCATAATGATTTTCTTATACCCCAGATCTTTCGCGCAGAATTTTCCGAAGTTAAAGATGACCTGCGCTCCGGTCCAGCCTGGGCGAACGAGGCTCTCGGTGGCTTTGCGCATGGTCATATCCTCAGGTGCGGAGTACCCCACCAGGATGGGCATCTCGGGATTCCGGGCCGCCCAATCCACCGCGGCCATCCCCTCATGGCCGAGGCAAGGGCCGATGATCAGGTGCACTTTGTCCCGGTTCTTCAGAGAATCCATTTTTGTCCTCATCACTTCAACATCCGCCTTCGTGTCTTCCGTGAAAAGCTTGATCGGTGTCCCTTTGAATTTGTAGTCCTTTTGGGAAAGCGCCAGTTTGATCCCATCGAGGTTGTTTTGGCCGAACATCGTCGCCCATCCCGTGGTAGGGCCAATCACTCCGATTCGGATTTCGTTGACTCCATGCGCTGGGCCGAATGCCAAAATGACGACGAAGAAAGCCACCATCAGCTGAATAATCCTTTTGCTATCCATCGCTCTCCTCCTTTGGGATTTAAGGGTTTCTAAGACGTCGGACTTCTTTGGGGGGCCTCCGGGCCTCCCCTCCGGATCCCGAACCATTTCGGGATGGAAAGAGCCAGTTATCCCAGTACTTCATCGTGGTTCCAACGATACCCTGCCGGGCGAACATGATCACAAGCAAAAACATGACGCCCATGATCAGCATGTAGCGTTCGGTTATTCCGCTGAGCACCACATCCAGGGTCTTCAGAATGGCGGTACCAACCACAGCCCCGACCAGGCTGTTGATGCCTCCCAGAATTCCGGCCAGAAGAGCCTCCACGTTCGCGGGCAGGGAAACCGAGTGGGGGTTGATCAGTCCAGTGAAATACGTGAAAAACACACCCCCAAGGGCAGCCACGAGGGACGCGAACACGAATGCGGCATACCGCAACAGGTGCACGCGATATCCCAACATCGCCATCCGAGATTCACTGTCTCGAACACCGCGCAGCATGAGACCAAAGGGGGACCGCTTGAGCGCCGCCATAAAATATGCGGCGCCGCAAAAGAAAATGAGTTGGAAAAAGTAGAATGCCGTTTTTGACTTTTCAGTCGATATTCCCAAAATGACCGGTGCGTAGATGTCCATGATCCCTGTGTCCCCTTTGGTGACCGATGACCACTGGCTGGCCAGTGCCCAGACAAGCTGGCCAAGTACTAGAGTCAGCATCAAAAAATAGATCCCACGCACCCTGACGACAAGCAACCCGAAAAGCCCCGCCGCAAGGGCTGCAATGACCAGTCCAGCCAAAGGGGGGATGGGAAACGGGAACCCATAGCGGGACTGCAAAAGAGCAACCGAATACCCTGAAATTCCGAAGAAAGCGGCCTGCATGAGAGAGACAGCTCCCAACTCTCCAGCCAGGTAGGTTAGACTCATCGTGAGCATCCCAAAAAACATCACCCGTATGGAAATCATCACGAAGTACTCGGAGCTTATCCAGGGGATGGCGATGACGATTCCGCCTACGAGGGCACTGAGTAGCGTCTTCCTGAGACGGTAGCCGCGTTCTTTTGTCATCTTTCCTTCCCGAAAAGCCCCCGCGGCCTTATGGACAGAATGATGGCCACCGGGAGAAACAGCACAAAAAGAGAGAACTCCGGGATGAAGGCCGTCGAGAAGCTGTAGATCAACCCGGTGATCAGGGATCCGAGAATGGTGCCGCCCAGACTTCCCATGCCGCCGATGATGATGACGATGAGAGTCAGCGTGAGTATTCTCCAATCTTCTCCCACGACCAGCATCAGGCAGGTTCCGCCCACCACCCCGGATACACCCGCCAGGAAACCGGAGAGCGTGAAGACAAAAGAAAAAAGGCGTCTGACGTTAATGCCAAGCGCCGACACCATTTCAAAGTTGTCTACACCGGCGCGGATGGTGACGCCCAGTCTGGTCTTCTTGAGGAAAACCCACAATCCCCCGATAATGACCAGGGCCAAGCCCAGCATGAAGATCCGATACACAGGATAAATCGTGCCGAGCAGAGGAATCGAAACAGTGCCATTCAGGGATTCGGGAATGGTGATCATTCTCGGATATCCCCCCCAGACGACGAGGACCAGATCGCCTACGATGATCGCCACAGACAGCGATATCAACGTCTCGATGAGGTCGTTGCCCCTCGCCCAGCGCAGCAGGAACCGTTCTTCAATGAAAGCCAGTGCCGACGTCATCACCCCGCCCGCAAGCATCGCCAGCAACCAACTTCCGCTGAACTTCAGAACGGACAGACCGATGAATCCGCCCACCATGTAAAAGGCTCCATGTGTCAGATTTACCACCCTCATGAGACTGAAGGAAAGAGTCAGACCGCTGGCTGTTATGAACAGCAATGCTCCCAGAGTCAGCCCGTTAAGCAATGACATGATGACGAGGGTTGACATCAAATCCCTTTACAGCCGTCCTTTCAATAACATAGCCAAGAGAATAGGGATTCCTGTAAGCATGGGCATTCGGCAGCGGTCTCCCAGAGGGTCGAAAAAACGAGGAGGACTCAGAGCCTTGGTTCCTAAAACAGGATGGCCTTGCGCTTCTCCACCTATTCTCTGGTGACATTTTCCGTGG
>Ga0066599_100000111_pt1 | contig 11344 bp, 8 predicted proteins | sample InisedmetaG_FD_60065 | JGI IMG/M metagenome (GOLD analysis project Ga0066599, IMG submission 60065) | Freshwater pond sediment microbial communities from the University of Edinburgh, under environmental carbon perturbations - Initial sediment | ecosystem: Environmental > Aquatic > Freshwater >...
CAGGCTATTTCAGATCTCTCAAGGCTTAAGCCAGCTGGGACGACCTCTATTGGCGGGGCCCTGAGTACAGGAGCTGATTTGCTGATTTCCTCACCAGATTTACGTAAACAAATTATGGTTCTACTATCCGATGGAAAGGAAAACACTCCACCATATATTGAAAGTGTATTGTCAGGGATAATCTTAGCTAATCCAGATCTGAAGATCTATAGTATTGGCTTGGGATATGACATTAACCGTGAGGCACTCCAATCTGTTACAACTGTGGGAAACGGCTTTTATCAGGTTACTTCTGACCTCTCAGGGACTTCCCATTTTGCCCTTGAAGAGTTCTATTTTAAAATATACGCAAATGCATCAGGTGCTAATCTTATTATTGATCCGACTGAAGCTGTTGATATTTCAACTTTACAAACAGTTATTGTAAATAAGGCTAAGGTCGTCTCGTCGGACAGATATGCTGTTTTTATGGTACTTGATGATCCGGTATTGTCGGGTTTTTATAATCTGGAGTTCGTCGCTCCTGATGGTAATGTTATTACACCCGGTTCCTCTATTGGAAATATTCCTGTTCAGGTAATGAAACAATCAGGGTATTCACTTTATAAAATAATTTTCCCTGATGTTTCCCAATCCACCACATACACTGGAGACTGGATATTAAGGTTAATACCAAACGGTAAATGGAACTCGGAATATGCCAAGAAGGTAGGGTCTATGTATGAGGTCAATGGTGAATGGATTCAACCTTACCGTGGACTGGTGCCAATTGGTTTCGGGGCCGCAGTAAAAAGTGACTATAACATGGAGGTAGAGATTAATTTTCCATCAAATGAACCGGGCACCAATATATCTCTTAGTGCTAAACTGACTGACAGAGGATGGCCAAGTATAGGGGGAAGTGTTTATGTCGAGATAACAAGACCTGATGCAAGCGTTGAGATTACCCAACTTTTTGATGATGGGACTCATAATGATTCAAGGGCTGGTGATGGTATATACACTAATAACTATTCATACACAGGGTTGGAAGGAACTTATAAACTCTTCTTCAACGGAACAGGGAAAAACTACAGAGGAGAACTAGTACCCCGCCAGGCTACCAGATATATTGAGCTTACTACCTCTGTCAATTCAAAAGATTGTCCTTGTATGTGTTGTCCGGCATGGCTTAAGTATCTTATCGTCATTGCTTTGGTTATTATCATAATACTAATATTAAACTGTTGTAGAAAGTTGAAAACAAGAAGTATTAAACCTAATGCTTCTTAAACTTAGAATGTGCCTATCTGAAGGAAACAACCGGATTTAGTTTGCTTTGATGTTTTTTGGATTTGCTGGTGGTTTTTAGGTGGTCATCCTCTTGCATTAACTTTGGATGACCATCTTTCACAACGATTGAATGACCGCAAAGACTGGATTAGTACATTTTGTTGACCGAACTTAAGGGCGAAGTAGTAATGGACAGACGACTATTATTAGCACCATCGACAGACCGAAAGATATTTAAGATTCTATAGTACTGAAGTTGTCATGGTTTTAGCTTGTCTGCCTGCCTGCGGCAGTCAGGCAGGTGCTCCTGCTCCCAAGACAAATTCGTAATGGTTCTTGCACCCGGACACCCAACTTCGTCCCGAGGACTCGGGACTACATTGGGCAAAGAGCGCATCCTTCACTAAAATCCCGCACTGCAGGATTTCTTAACGCCCGGCCCCCTTTATTTCCGGGCCGTTATAGACGATTTTACAAGATCCAACAACCCAGTACAAAACCAGACAGACAATTTAAAAATAAGTCATCATGACAAAAGGAATTTCACTTCACATTGGGCTTAATTATGTAGACCCAAATCATTATTCAGGATGGGATGGCAAACTCACTGCGGCTGAATATGATGCAAACGACATGTATTTAATAACAAAATCTCAAGGACTTCAACCAACAAAACTTATTAGGAATGAAGCAACGAGAAGAGCAGTTATTTCAGCTATTAAAAATGCTGCAATTACATTGACAACAAATGATTTGTTCGTGATCTCCTATTCAGGGCACGGAGGACAACTACCAGATATGAATGGAGATGAAGACGATGGATTGGATGAAACTTGGTGCTTATTTGATGGGGAGCTGGTAGATGACGAATTATCTAATCTTTGGTCAACCTTCCAACAAGGCGTTCGTATTTTAGTTATTTCTGATAGTTGCCATAGTGGGACGGTCGTTAAATTGGATAGAAGTATAGACAGACCCAAAACTGAAATTACACCTAAGTTTATGCCAAGTGAAATTGCCCATACGACATATTTCAACAACAAAGAATTTTATGACAAAATTCTTGAAAATGTAAAGGATGTGAATTCTCAAAACATTCTAGCAAGTGTGAAATTAATTTCAGGATGCCAGGACAACCAATCTTCCTATGATGGAACTTTTAACGGTCAGTTTACTGGTGCATTAAAAAAAATTTGGAAAGGAGGTAGATTCAGCGGAGCTTACTTTTCATTTTACGAACAGATAATGAATTTAATGCCACCTGAACAAAAACCTAATTATTATAATATTGGTCAATTAAATCAATCTTTCGACAATCAAAAACCATTTAAAATCTAATAACCATGAAAAAAGTACATTTTATTTTTGCAGGACTTTTCATAATTATTTCACAAACCTTTTCTCAAAATAGCAAAACTGAGGAAGGCAGAAAAGTTAAATTTGGTATTGTATTTATCGAATTAGACACTTCAAGCAATCAACTTACTTACTTTACTGATGCGAAACATCCAGATAGCAGAAAAGTATTAAATCCTATGACTTTTTCACTTGTTGATGATAACTCATGCAATTTATTAATAAAATGGTTAAATCCATTAAAATATAAATTCACATGGAAGGATACTACATTTATTGATGAAAGAGATAAAATTGTAAGTGATTTTGTTAAGCAATTAACTGCCCAATTTGGTTTAGGTCAGGTATCTGATAAAAAATCTAAAGATTTTGCAGCGACTAATGACTATTTTATATGCCAGAAAGATTCTTCACTTTGGATTCCAGGTAATGGGAATGGATTTAATGACCGAAGTTTAAATCAAGTTCTTCTCCAAATTTTATCTGTTAAGGACGCTTTAACAAAAGTAGAAATCTATAATATCAATAAACTCAATAAGGAACTTACAGAACTGGACGAACTAAACTCAATACCTGTCGCTGAGAAAGTTAACAATATCTTTACAGAATATTTTAATATTAATAGTCCAACGGATGTCAATACTATTATTGAAATTCAAAATGCTGAGATTGAAAAATTTAATGACATCTTTAAGACAACTGAAGATTTACAAAAGAATATTCCAGGCCAAATAATATCGTTAAACCTGACTCTTAAGGTTTTAGAGCGGTATATAAAAATTCCATTATTAGACTTTATCTATCAAACAGAAATCAATCTTAAGTCAAACAGAGAGTTAACTAAAAAATTAGAATCTATCATAATAATAGTCAAGAAATCCATTTTAAATGAATCCAGGGAAATGCCCGGGTACTTTCTGATGAAGAATATTGCTTTTGGAAATGGGGAAAAACTGGAAAGTTTAATTCAGCTAACCGAATTTAAAATGAAAGATAATAAGAGTGATATAAAAGATTTGGTAAAAAAATCGGAATTGGTAAAATTGAATCTAGTTTTCCAAAAATACGACCCTATTACAGTTTGGGTTAGTACAGGTGTTTTCTATACAAATATTACAGAGAAAGAATTCGGAGTTTCAAATGGTGCAGATAATAATCTTACAATTACGGAAGAAAATATTAAGAAAAATCGTTACGGAGCTGCGGCTTATTTAAATTTCAAATATAACTGGGGTTCTCGATACCTTGCACCGTTACTTCAAATTGGAATTGATCCAACTAAGAAAAAACCGTTTCTTTTATTGGGTGGAGGATTTGTAATACCCAGCTCTCAGTTCTCAATTACAGGTGGACCTGTTTGGACTTGGAATGCAAGTCTTGGGAGTCTCAAGGTCGGAGATACTGTTAATTCAACCACTGACATTGAAAAGGATATTAAATATGAATTTGATAGTAAGCCCAAAGGTTGGTATTTAGGTATACAGTATAATTTCTAATAACCCATTATGCAAACTTCAAGCAGACATACTACACAGGAGCAATAGCACGCTATCCTAACAAGGACAATAAAGGTAAGCAAATGCCCGCCTAGCGTGACAGGCTATCACATTTTTTACGCCAGAGGTGGCGGGGTTTGGCTTCGCCGAGCTCCGCTTCGCTCCGGTTCCTCTTCCGATTCACTTCGTTCTCGGGATTTCGTCGCATTGCTCCTCAAACTTCGTTCGTCATCTTATGTCTTTTGTCTTGGGTCTTCCTCTCCTTGTACCGTGAACCTTGAACTTCTTTCTTGGGTCTTTTATCTTGTGTCTTTTGTCTTCTTATATCCTGTGCCCTTCCGCTGTCGCGGAACTGCGTCGCTTCGCTCCTTGTGTGTCCTGAGCCCTGTGCCCTTCGCCCAGATACCTCCTTGTTAACAACTTCTCCAAAAAAAACTCTGATTTCAGGGTAACAAAATACCCTCTATCCTTATTAAACAATATTTATGGACTTTTTATGACTGTTATATCGACAGACTTGTCTTGAATTGGAATTTAATAAAGAAGAGGGCAAGGGAGATTGGGGTTGCTTTATAACGATCAGATAATAAGTCTGGTAAGATGTGCATCTTTCACTTGGATACGCATTTTCTCAAGTGATTGACGGGGCGAAAGCATTAAGAAGAGTACAGAATACTTGATGAAATTTTATATATGGACATTATTATTCTTTGTGCAATCATTGGTAAGAGTTCGGTTGCTCATACCTGTTATTTTCTCAGAACATATTTCAGATGACTTTTTTCAACGACAGTCAATAATTTCTTAACTAATAGAGCCAATCATCTCTCTTATAATATTATAATCCAATACAATCAAAAATGAAAGAAGATTTAGATCCTTTTATTGAATCTCTGCCCCTGAAAGTTAAAACCCGCCAGAAGGTTGCTGATGAGTATGGAATATCAGTTAAAACTCTGGTAAGCAGACTATTAAATAACGATGTTATTATCCCGTCAGGAAATATTTTCCCAAAATATTGTAAAGTTATTTATTATACTCTGGGGGTTCCTGCTTCAATTAAGCTTGAATATAAGAATAATTCAGATAATGGAAAAAAGACCGAATCCGCATTAGGATATTGATATTAACCAGAGAGCATGACTCTTTCTTCAGTTTCTGCATAGGAACGTCAGAGTTCTCATTAGGGAGGTAATTCTTGAATGTGGTTCAGACTTACAACAATACTTGTCGGAATAATCGCCGGACGGACAGGGAATACTCTCTGGTAAGTTGGAAACAGGAATTAAACGCTAAATTAGAGATTGCTGGTATACGTAAACCTTTCTATAAAATCATTCTGTAAGCTTTAATTTCAATCTTGCTTGTTTGCCTCTTCCTAAAATGACTAATTCTTACCTATTCTTGCCTCTTTTTACCTGTTTTTTCCTATGTCTGGTCATTCCCGGTTCATTATGTTTAACGAAATTAGCTTAAATCTCTGAGGAGATGTGAAAGTCGTTTCAGATGAATAAAAACAATACGGAAAGATCAATGCAGGAAAGGATTGACGATCGTCTAAGGCGGATTGCAAACTTTCTTCTGTTGAATGCCATCTTTATTGATAATCTTGGGGTACCTAATAGTGAAAAGGGGAGTGTCATTTTCGTATATCAAAATGCATTTTATACTGAGAACAAAATGCATATAGATTATTCCGGAGAATTTATTGATGAGTTACTCTATTCACAAGGATGGTTTAATCATCTATTAATTGGAAACAATAGCTGGTTCTTATAGTAATAACTTGAAAAGGAATAGGCTGGAATTTCAGAAAATTTGCAGATCAGAATTAAAGAAATTATTGTAATGATTTCTCTGTTCATTTTTAAATCAAATTCACGTGGTATGCAATATGGCATGGGCACATATATGAATGAACTGGTCTGCTCGTTGCAAAGAATACAATTTCTGAAGATTTATATTATTGCTTACCGTTCTGGCGATTGTAAAGAATTCACTACAAATAGGATTTCAGAGAAAACTACGGAGATTTCGATACCAGATACTGTTTTGCCAATGTCCAGGGGGAACAATTTTGAAAAAAAATATGCCTCATCTGTAGTAAGATTAGTTTCCGGTCTTATCCGGGAGAATGAAAAAGTTATTTTCCAGGTAAATTATATTGACGATCTTGAAATTGCTAAGAAACTAAAAGATTCTTTCAGGCATCCGGTCATCAGTATCGTGCATTTTGCACAATGGCAACAGCTTTTTAACGGTAACAGAAAGAAACTTATTGGATTGAATATTAATGAACCTTCCGACAATATTGAGTTCACCTTGTCACAGGAACGAGAACTATACAGGATTTCAGATCATGTTATTTCCGTAACTCGTTATATGAAGTATTTTCTTATCAATGAGTACAGAATTGAACCGGACAAGATTACAGTTATTCATAATGGTATCGATGCAGCTAAGTTTATAAAAATCTCAGCCGATCAAAGAGATTCCTTAAAGAAGAAACTAGGGTTCAATAAAGAAGATATAATAATACTTTTCTCTGGCAGGATCGATCCATGCAAAGGAGTTATCTTTCTGATGGAAGCGTTTGAGAATGCCTGCAAACAAAATGACAACCTGAGGCTTGTCCTGTTAGGCCAGGGTAGTATTTACGACTGTCAGAAAAAACTCAGATCCTCTTTTGGAAAAGTGACCTATACTGGATTTGTTGAAAAGGACCTTGTTACTTCTTTTTATAATGTGGCGGATATTGGCATAGCTCCTTCAATATATGACCATTGTCCGTATACAATTCTTGAAATGATTGCCAGCAGGGTTCCGGTTATTGCCTCACGCACAAATGGTTTGGATGAATTGCTGGATGAAAGCAGTTGCATCTTTATAGATCAGCTTATTAGTGAAGAGGGAGAAATATCCTTTTCAACCGATGACATTACTACTGCCTTGTTAATACTGGCAGAGAGCAAAAACTTGAGGGAAAAGCTGTCTGCTGCTGCATATGATCTGCTAATCAGGAATTTTCTCTCATACAGGATGGCACAAGAGATGACCGATCTCTATTCATCACTTATATGCATTAAAGAAATTGTCATAGAAAATGAAGAAACAATTAGAAGATAATACAGTTTCAGTTATTCAGAAAGCTGTAATGTATTATAAGATTCCGGTGACAAAGAGCACAGTAAAAGAAGCTCTTAAATCACACTCTTCTTATCCTTCTTTTAAAAGTATCTGTGATACATTAAATGAGTGGAAAATAGAAAATTACCCATTAAAATATAAGCCTGAAGAATTGCGGGAAATTACTGCTCCCTATATTGTACATTTTGAAAATGGCGGCGGACAGATTGCTTTTGTAACAGATTTAAAAGACAACACTGTAACTTATTACGATTCGTATAATAGCAAAAGAAAAACTGTAATAGACGAATTTTATAAGAAATGTTCCGGAGCAGTCATACTGATGAATCCGGATGAAAAATCAGGAGAAAAAGATTATCGTAAGAAATGGCAGAATGAAGCTATAAGCAGCGCTGTACTTCCGTTGGCAATAATTGCTGTGACTATATTCTTAATGAAGCTGCTCCTGGAATCTTTTGGATCACTTGTTGACAGATTTATTGGTTTAGACGGTATTCTCTTACTGACAAAAACAATAGGTATTGTTCTATCGTTGTTTCTGGTACTTCATGAATTTGAGATTCGTACAACTTTTACAGATAAACTCTGCCACCTTAACAAGGCAGTTAACTGTAATACTGTTTTAAATGATAAAGTGTCAAAGATATTCGGGTGGTTCGGCTGGGCCGATGCAGGATTCATATATTTTACCGGAGGACTCATTTTTCTGGTACTAGGTCTTAGAGAATCCGGACTTTCGTATCTTGCTATCCTGTCAGCCTTATCATTGCCATATCCTCTGTTTTCAATATATTACCAGGGTTTTGTTCTTAAAAAATGGTGTCCGTTTTGTCTTGGAGTACAAATAGTTCTGATTTTTGAATTCATTTTATTGCTTCCCGTTTTTTCAGAACTGTTTTTTTCTTTCGTTAGACTATTGGAATTCTTCGCAGTATTCCTTTTTACGGGAATTGCATATTCTATGTTTATCCTGTATACAAGAGAAAAAGCATCGCGTGAGAATTACTTTTTTAAATATATGAGATTCAAGAAAAATCCGGAGATTCTGAAAATACTTATTTTAAGACAAAAGCATTATGAAATTCCTGTAACAAATACAAGCCTTGTATTTGGTAAAGAAGATCCATCACTAATGATAACTGCTTTTTTAAGTCTGCACTGTTCTCATTGTGCAAGAGCCTTTGAAAAAATAAAAGATATACTTGATTCAGAGGCTAATGTAGAGTTTAATCTGGTTCTGGTAACTTCAGAAAGGAAGATAATTAATACTTTATATCAGTATAAGAGTTTGAATATAGGAAATGAAGCTCTTGAACTCATTGGCCGGTGGTATGGTATGGATCCCTTTTCAAGAAGCAAAGTCTCCGAAGCACTCTGCATCCCCGATGCCGGAGAAGTCTCGGAAGAAGTCGGAAATGAGAATAATAAGCTTTTTAAGAATTGTGGCGTTATTGGCACCCCGACATTTTTTATTAACGGTTATAAGTTGCCTGCTCAGTACGATATTGATGATATTATTTACTTTCCAGAAGTCTTTTCAGAACGCGAGAAGGTTAAAATATAGGATAATTTGCCAGTATATATTCATAGTTTATGGACCCATTATATTTATAAGATATTATTAATCTGAAAGAGAAGGGCAGGAGGTTTTCCCTGTGCCCTGAGCACTACGCTCTGAGCCACTGCCTCCTGCCTGGACCTTTCCTCAAAAGAAAGGGGGTGTACCCATGCGAAGATAATAATTTTTCTTGACTACGGTTGCGGACTGTGAAATGATACATCAGGGAAATCTAAATGAATATTTATCATCCAAAAATTAAAATAGTATGAAAACGATAAGAAAACTAAATATCAATCCCCAAAAAATTATGAGAGATAAGGAATTAGTAACTCTTAAAGGTGGATATGAAGTGAACGGTTGTAGCGAAGGTTGGGATCAATGGCTTTGTTCATATTATGTTTATGGTGTAAAACTCTCGGGAAATTTTTGTGTACCAACTGGTTTGGATGCACAAGGTGCCCATGACTGGATTGAGGGAAACACTGAATACAAGCAGGTCAATTATTGTGTATAAATAGAGATTAATTAAACCTTTGAATAGGACTTTATAAAACCTTCTTATCCTTTTTGAAGGGAAAGAAAGCCAATTCTTATTAATTGGATTAAAACCTCCATATCCTTATTTAATCAATCTTGAAAGGTATATGGAGGTTATCTTTAATTTCAAATCGTTGAATACTGACTAATTCTTACTTTTATCTATTCAATCATTTATTTAAAACATTGACTATGAAAATATTTGAAAAGAGAAATATACTCATAAAAATTTCTTATCAAGTTCTTCCCGTTTTATTCGTATTTTATAATATTAGTTGTTCTTCATCCACGAGTAATGAAAATGATCTGATCACAATAGACCTTAAGAAAGTAATTCAAAATGAAACAGAGGTTCCTTTAAGTCTATTTGTTGATACGTTGGAATATATTCAGTTAGAAATGACATCAGAATCTGCAATTACTCATATTGAGAAATTATATCTGACAGATAAACAAATAATTATCAGATCTGATAACCTTTTAATGCTATTTGATAGAAAATCCGGTAAATTCATTCACCTTTTGGGCAATTTAGGGAAAGGACCTGAAGAGTACTCAAATCCTCTGAATTGTTTTTATAATTCACTTGATAAAAGAATCTACACATATGGGTATATGAAAAGTTCTGTTAAGATTTTTAATCTAGATGGGAAATTTGTAGAGTCTTTTGAAACGCCAGGAGCTACTGAAGTCTCAAGTTATAAAAAATTACCTATTGATGCATTTTTAAATTCCTCTACTTATGCGGGGTACATAAATAATTGGACAGGTCAGATAAAAATAAAGTTAGTTATATTCAATAAAGATAAAATATTTGCCACTTATCCTAATTATGAAATATGGGCATCAGATCAAGTAACTATAGATCAAGATCCAGTATTTTTCTCTTGGGGAACACGAGTCTCTTTTAAAGAAACATCAAATGATACTATTTTTTACATATCTAATGATAAACTAATTCCTCGAATTGTTCTTTTTTCAGGGGATTTAAGGTCTCCCTATAAATTATCAAGAGAAGAAGCAATAGAACAATTAACTAAACCTAAAAACTATTTTAATACCCGTAACATATTTGAAAATTCTAATTACTTGTTTTTTGATTTGGATTCAAAACTGAAACAAATCGAAAATAGTTCTACAGCGTTTCAGATTTTACATAATCTATGCATTCTTGATAAAAGGACGAAGAGTATAATAACTTGTAACAATAATGCAAATAATATTTCCGGTATGACTGACGATATAAATAATTTTATGCCAATTGAGCCTATATCGATTACAGAGAATAATGAATTGGTCGCCGTGTTATATGCTACTGAAATAAAAAAATGGAAAACCAACAATCCCAAATTATCTGAAGTATTAATATCAAAACTTCCTTGGCTTGATAAAATAGGTGAACTGGACAATCCGGTTATTGTAATTGCTAGATGTAAAGAATAGTTTGAAAATTAGTTTTAAAATTTAGGTGTCTTATGTACAGAAAAAAATAATGAAATTTCCTCATTACAAACAGCTTGATTCCATGGATTGCGGCCCATCCTGCCTCCGCATGGTGGCAAAATACTATGGGAAAACTTACTCGTTGCAGGCTCTTCGTTCAAGTTCATTCATTACAAAATCTGGTGTTTCTATGCTTGGCATCAGCGATGCTGCCGAAAGCATAGGTTTCCGTACCCGCGGCTACCGCCTTACCTGGGAACAACTCCGCGATGAGGTGCCGCTACCTTGTATTGTTCATTGGAATCAAAGACATTTTGTAGTGGTATATGATATAAAGGGTCGTGCAAGTCGTGCAGGTCATTCAAGTCGTGCAAGTCGGAAAAGACATGAAAGACTGCAAGACTCAAGACAAACAGTTTACGTTGCCGATCCTGCTTCCGGTCTTCTGAAATACACAAAGGAAGAATTCCTTAAATGCTGGTACAGCACTAAATCCGATGGTGTTCAGGAAGGAACTGCCCTGCTTCTTGAA
>Ga0066599_100000112_pt1 | contig 11306 bp, 5 predicted proteins | sample InisedmetaG_FD_60065 | JGI IMG/M metagenome (GOLD analysis project Ga0066599, IMG submission 60065) | Freshwater pond sediment microbial communities from the University of Edinburgh, under environmental carbon perturbations - Initial sediment | ecosystem: Environmental > Aquatic > Freshwater >...
CTAAGGCAAACTCCATGGTTTTTATATTGTCTCCAACAATCCCAAATAGACTATCATCTTTAATACTTTTCTTTTTAAGTTCAAGTTTACTTATAACATCCTTAAATATATTTTCCTTTTCTGCGTTTGGTACTTTATTCCATTCAATTTTCAATTTTTTCTTAATCTGCTTTATTATTTCAAAATTTCTCACTTCAACAAACCATTTGATAACATTTTCTCTTCCTTTCAATCCCGTTTCGAGAGGTTTTCCATCATACTTGAATTGTGAATTTTTTGCATCAATAATTCCATAGTATTCAGCTAAAAGGAAAACAATCTGTTTAGTTGATTTGCCTGGTTTTATCCGAATATCTGCAAAAGACTCGTACTTCGTTAATTTTTCATAGGCTGGTTTGAATACATTATTATATGCAGCTACTGATTGAAGTTCAAATCCGCTTATCATTTTTACCATTGTTACTTTTTCCAAGTCTGATTTCTCAATTAAACTACTATTACTTAGAATCGTTCCGATGATTTCATCCTTGCTTTTTAAGAGTTGATTATCATTTCCGTACTTAATAAACAGTCCTTCCAGATCATTCTTGCTGAGTATAAGATTAGTAATTGGAGTTCTTGCCTTTAATTCATTACTATCTTTTGCCTGACCTAAAATCACAAATGGTTCAACCAGCTTGTCCAAATCTGCTCTTTTTTCACTTAGTAATTCTTTAAATTCTCTGCGAGCAACTTTAGCTTCTGTGTACAATGCCTCAACTGCATTCTCTGGCAGAAAATCTTTTATATAATTCTTAAAATCACCATCCATCACATCACGAAACATACCTTTAAGGTAGTTCTTCAGATCTTCCCTTTTATTATAATTAAGTTCATCCGGATTATTTTCCTGAACTGTTTCATCTTGCCATTTTGGCTGTATTTTATAAATTTCGAGTAAACTGCCAACCCCATTGTTTGTATCTGATACAGCTTTTATTATTTTGTTGTTCAATTGATTCAATAACTGTAATTTTTGGTTTCCCTTATCCAGACTAAAATCGGCAAAAATAGTTTTATACTTATCGACATTCCTTTCTATAGGTAATGCATATATTGTAAACGTGTCTTTGTCATATTCCGAATAAGTTCCTAACTGCAATCCCTCTTTAACCATCCTGAAATGTTTTAAGACCGATTTATCTACTGGCTCTATAATTTCATTTACCGCTTTCAGGTAACATTCTATTTGCCGGCTTAGATTTTTATATATTTCAAGTTTTGCCTTAGCCTTTAATACCAGTTTCTTTATCTCAAAGTACTTTTTGAAAAAAGTCTCCCTGAAATCTTCCAGGGCTTTTCTATTTTTTTTCTTCTCTAAATTTTCTGTTTTATCTCTGAATTCTGTTTCTTTTGATTTATAATGAATGTTTTCAAATACTTTTGGAATATCCTCTTCCAAACCTTTGATTCTGCTATCAATTATCATTTTTAACTGACCAAGATATTCCCTGATGTACGATATGGATTGTTCTTTTGTCTGATTGAAAAACAAATGCGACTTTATCTGACTTCTTATTTGATCATACACGTATCTCTTTTTGACATTCAAAAAATCAACAATCTCAATATCCAATGCTTTAATACTTCTCATAACAGACTGTATATTTTCATGTGTTATCTTTGTATCGAGTTTTGTCGTCGTAATAAATGGGAAATAGATGGTTAGTTTTCTAGAATCTTCATAGGGTTCTTCCAGGAGTTTGAACACACTATCTATCCTTAGGGAATCGAGACTATTTATATTTCCTTTATAATATGGTTCTTCTTTTAAATACAAAGTTTCAATCTCTTTTTCAATGTCATTCTTAACTTCCTCAGTGCACGGTCTTAGAATTTTCATATTTATTGCTTCTTCCGCTAAATGTGAAAATTCGTAGAGTAACCCGTCCTTATAACGAAAATGTATAGAACCAACACCTATACTGCCATACCGTTTCATATGAGTTAGGATATTATCAAATACGGTAGTGAATGATGTCGTACTTATTACCCTTGCCTCAATAACATTTATTGTATCTGCAAGATATTTTATATAATCGCTGTACTTTGCTAAATTTTTATTTATACCATTGTCTTGACAAATAATGCTAGCATGCTTAAATACTGGCGGAGAGCATAATGTTTTACCATACTGGGGATAATCTATATCCAGAGACGACGAACTATCATTTTCCCAATAATCTAATTCTGATAAAGCTGCGAAGGAATTCGCTAATGCCCACTGATAAGCATCAGAATTTTCAGCCGCCCGTCCTTTCATCGATGCTTCACCTGTGACTGTAAATAATATTATTTCAAGGCTTGCATTAACTTTACCGATAACCTGCTTTATCAAAGTTGCAACATCAATGAATGAACTACTTCCGGTTCCACCTGCAAGTGAATTAAAAATTATTATCCGTGGAGTAACAGCGTTGACGTCAACATTGATAGACCTGGATGCAGCAGTTAATTCATTATTAATCACGCTTAGAATATTATCCGGTTGGTCAGTTAAATGTTTAAAAAAACCTAGGCGTCCAAACGGACGATATTGACCCAATCCTTTACCGCTCCATATTAAATCACTCGTAGACCATAATAATTTTTCCGATTTATCCAGCCATATTCCCGGCCACCAATTTCTAAAATTTCTATATTTTTTTCCGCAGTCATTCAAAAAATTTTGTGGTGTATCCGGACTTGCTTTCATAAAATCCACTGCGTTTGGAAATTCTTCTTTCTTCGGTTTTTCGTGCATCGCAGAATCATAGGTGGCAAATCTTAAATAAGGAGGAATGTTGCCTTTGTTTTCTTCTTTGACCGTTTTATATAACTGTTGAACAACAGAAGAACCAAAACCACCTAAACCGACAAAAATTCTTATGTATGACATTATAAACCTCTATTTTAATTAATTAAATTTTTTCTATTTCAAAAACATATTTTTTATCATACTGAACCTTCATACTTTGCAACGATTCAAAGTTAATTACGTCTGTAGGATATGTTTTATCTTTATCATGCCACTCAAGTTTCAATTTTTTATCGAAGGGTGTTTTCAAATCAGCTTTAATTGTAAGAACACGATTACCAATTGAGTCGGAAAAAATATCTTTACCTATAATAATTTTTGTCGCCCAGAATTTTTTAAAATCGTTTATATTTTCGTTCATTATACCCATGCCTGAGATAGTATATTTTGAGAACTCTCTCTTAACTGAGTAGAAGTATAGATATATTAATGCCGAGATAAGTAAAGCAATCAGAATTAAAATAATAATTAATATAATTAGTTCCCAGTTAAAAGGTTCAGTTATTATGAGCGTGACCGGAATCAATTTCTCTATTCGTACCTCCTGAGCAACGGGTCTTAGTAACAATGTATACGAATATTCACCAACAGCGATTGGATTAACTTTCAACTCAAAATCTTTTTGAAATTCTCCCTTAATTAACGTAATAGGCTGACCTTCATAAAATAAGTACTCATCGGTAGGATTTAGCAGTGGAACTACTTGGATATCTTTCGAAGCTTTATTATTGCCCTCAATTTTTATCTGAACTATCCCCCCCTCTGTCGATGATTCTACAAACAATGTATCTGTTGTTAATACAATGGATGTTTCCAGAAGCTCCAGTTCTATTTTTATTTCTTTAGGTATTACTTCAAAATTATCATTAACAGGTACAATGGCAAATTTTAATTCATGTTTACCAGCCTTCACATCGGAAGCGATTTTTAACGGGATGGAAAAACTCTTACCTGATGAATTCAAATTAAAACCAACTTCACCTTGAACAGCATTTCCTATTGAACCCGCAATTCTATTAAATTTTATTAACCCCTCATTAATATTCTTAATTGAAAGAAATTGAAATTTGGCTTTAATATTTTCCAAATTAGACGAGCTGACTCTGATTCGTTGATCCGATGGAATAATACTGACTGATCTCTTAGTCAGATCCTTGTCCTCCGAGGTTTCATAAATGCCACTTGTCGGATCGTTTACAACATCCTGAAGTTCTTTATCTAATTTAGTACCTAAAGTAATTATATAAGTATAAGTATAGGGGTTCTGAAAAGTAGCTTTGTGTTTATTCAGTATATCAGCCAAACTTAATGAACTTACTCCGGATGGCGGGGAATTCTTACCATCAGTGAAGAGAAAGGTTTTTATCGGCATATCTTTGTATTGCTTCTGAAGTGACTCCATTTGGCTTGCAAGAATATCGATTGCTTTGGTCAAAAAAGTGTTATCATCAGTAGGTCTCAACTTATCTATAAATTGTATCAGTTTTTCGATATCCTGTGTCCCAGTTACTTTGAAATTAATAGCATCGGAAACTATCCGTACGTCATCTCCAAAGGAATATATTGTCACCAAATCATTTACTTGCACATCATTTTTAATGAAAGTTTTGATTTGTTCTTTAAGTGTATTATAGAATCCTTGTGGCTGACGCATGCTTTTGGAGACATCAATTGAAAATATTAATGCTTGATTTTGTGTTTGTGGTTTTGAATTGAATGGTAGCACAAGAATGGCCCCAAGTATAAAAGTAAAAAACTTTTTCATTTTGACTCCGAATTATTTTGAAAATTAATTAAATATTTCTTAACATATCTTTAGTAAACTTTTTCAAAGTATATGTGTTGATTCTTATCATTTTACCTGAAAACTGCCATCATATTTTCTTAGCAACAGAATTAATGTACTGCTGATCGACTATTAAATTTTTAATGTCTCTGTTCCCTAATTCATACATCGGTAAAATTTGCTCGAGGATTTTTACCAAGCCTCTTGCTCCTATATTTTGCTCCAAAGCTATCTCTGCAATTTTTCTAATACCGTCATCAGAAAATATCAATTCACATTCGTGAAATCTGAAATAGTCTATGTATATTTTTAAAATAGAGTCTTTAACATTTTTCAGTATGTCTATTAGATTTTCAACTGTTTTCTGCTGGAGAACTGTTATTATTTGAAAGCGAGCAGCCAGTTGTTTTATCAGTCCATAACGAGTAAGGTCTTCTACGGTAACATCATCATAGAATCGATTTTTTTCATCTGTTGTAAATCCCATTCTTTTATTTCGATTACTGATAAGTTCTTCAATTCCTTCAAAAGCTCCCCCTGCGATAATCAGTAGGTTCGATGAATTAAATTTTAAATCCTTCTTTGCATATCGATCATCAGAAGCCGAAAATTCATAATTATCTCCTTCCATAAACTTTAGTAAATCCTGTTGCGGACCAATAGTGCTCACATCATTCTGTGATGTAAAAGCTCCCGCAGCCAGTTTGTCAATTTCATCGAAGAAGACAACTCCGCCTTTCATTTTTTCAACTGATTTTGTTTTATTATATAAAAATCGAAGTGTATCCTCCACTTTTTCCCCTACTATCCCCCTTTGAGTTAGTTTTGATGCATCATAAATTATAATTGGATACTGCACAATTTCAGATAGTTTCCTGATGATATAGGACTTACCCGACCCTGAAGGACCTAATAACAGAAGGTTTCTCTTTGGAAGGATTTGCTTCCCAGACAATTGTATCGATAAATTATGCTCATAAAAGATTCTGGAAAGTGTTGTTTTTACATCATCCGAGCCGACGAAATACTCTTCCAATCGCAACTTGATCTTTTGTGGCGAATCGAACACATCTTTATCGGCATTACTCTTTGATTCTTCGATAGATATAGCTAATGACTGTAAGGTAGATTTGAATAAACCATTATTGTAAGTACTTAATAATTCCCCCCATTCAACAATAGTACACGATACATCATCAGCCTCTTTTGCAATTGGACTGCTGAGTTTCATCCACTCGAGTCTTAATTCACCTATAAGCAATACTATTTCTGCTGGACTTTTATCTGGTAAGCTGGCAATAATCTGTAATATTTTAAATTTTGGATATGAAGAGCTGCCGAGACCAAAGAGAATTCTTCTGAGTTGAACTAGTGTTGCTGTTGGTTTAGAGCTATTGAGCAGCCTATTTAAGTAGAAGTTCTGAGCAAATTGTTCAGTAACCTGGACAATTGGAACTTCTTTAAATTCTGGTTTTGGAAACAACTCGGAGTTCACAAGGGAATAAAAATTATAACTGCTACTCTTTTCCCAACTCATATTTTTTTGTTTTTATTTATAAAACCATGAAAGAATAAAATAACTAGAAGTAATAATAGTTAAATTATTTTATTCGTATCAATTATTAATATTTATTTACTCGGAAATTCTTCCTTTAATCTATACTTATCACCCTCCAAGATCATATTACAGATATATCAATTTGGAGGATTTTTTAATTCTTCAAATTCTTCTACAGTCCAATGGTACAAGCGCATTAAAAATAAACGCATCAGCATGCCATGTGTTATAATTACGACATTCTCTGGATAATCCGCTTTAATAAAATTTCTATGAAGGGTGTAAAAGAATGTTGCAACTCTATCATATACATCGGCTCCGGATTCTTCGTTTGTAAAACGATAGAAAAATGCGCCACATCTTTGATAATCCTGATTTAAAGTCAGATCAACGAATTGATCTCTCGGATTTCCAAAATCCTGTTCTCGAATCCTTGGTTCTTCCCTTATTCTACTATTAACAACTCCGAGCTGACTAGTAATTCCCTCAAATGTTTGTTTCGTTCTTAAATACGGAGACAAGTAAAAAAATATATTATTTGAAAATAATTTGTCTCTTAGAATTAAACCACATTTTTTAGCTTGAGCTTTTCCATTATCAGTTAATGGAATTTTGTGACCTGGTAATGTTGAATAGATATTACGATCGAGATTGGCTATTGATTCACCGTGTCTAATCAGAAATATTCTTTGGAGCATCATTATTAGCCTAAGTTCTCTAATAGCTTTTGCAAGGCTTTAAATCTCATTGAATATTTATTTTTCTCTTCAACAGTTTCCATCTCAGCGAAAGTCTTGCTAGAGCCTTTGGGAATGAATATTTGATCCCATCCAAAGCCAAAATTACCTTTAGGAGTTACTATCATTCCTTCAATTTCTGCAGAATAAAATGAAATGACATCAGTTCGCGAATCGTACACTCCAAATGACGTAATTGCTTTAGCTTTGTACTCACAAAGTTTATCACATAAATTAAATATTTCTACATTATCGATTGATTTTAGCATAAACTTTATAAGCGGACCAGGAAAACCATTCAGCGCATTCAAGTATAGTCCCGTATCTTCAACCATAAGTCTAAACGAATCTTTATTAATCCGCTTCTTTGCCTCTAGCAATTTAGACTTTATAATCATATTAATATCAAGACTTTGTATTTCATGAATATCCTCAATATCTAGTTTAATCAAATCAAGAACATAATCGGTAATTTCTTTATACTTACCTTGGTTTCCAGTGATGAAGTACGTTTTCATATAAATGTTTGTTTCGTGACATACTGGAATACCTCATCCTCAATTTCCCTCATAAGCTTTTCTTTTTGAAATTTATCAGTAGAAATATTTTTAAATCCATTTTTAATTAATTTAAGAATGTCCCATTTAGATAGTCCACCCGACATCTTTGCAGCAAACAAATATTCTTCTGTTAATGTCGAATCTGAAACTGAGGGGTTATCTGTATTTATCGTAACATTTATATTTTCATTAAAGTATAGGTGCAAAGGATAGATGTTTATTTTATTTAGATTTTCCAGCGCCTCTTTTCTATTTGTTTTGGTAGCAACATTAAATACTTTTAAAGAATCCTCGATACTCGATTGTTTAACTTCATATTTTTCTTTTCGAGTTAAAAAATTACTTAATGGACATAATTCGATTGCGATATGTCTGTCCCTCACCATATCTAATAATTTTTCGTCTTGTCCAAGTGATAAAGCATGGCCAATTCGATGTGAATTAACTAAGAATATAGCTTCCCATATTGATTCGTAATCATCTTCTTCACCTGCATGAATAGTTATCGGAAAACTTTCTTTAAGTAAAGGGTAGAATTGTTCATAAAATTTATTTACTCTATTACCCTTTTCATTTCCGGCTAAATCGAAGCTGACAACCTTTGAGGACGATTTAAAGAATGATTTATTAGCATATCTTTCATTGCAAGTACTTATATCAAGCCCATTACGATATTTAAGAGCCAGTCTTACATTGTTTTCAAATTCTTTTATACTTTTATGTCTCTTGGCTGTAATAATTATATCAACATGAACTTTATTTCCCTCATTTAAGGCTGTGCTAGAATAATAATTAAATCCACGTAGAAGGGATTCCACTGCTTCTTCTTGTGTTACTAATCCGAATTTGGAATAACCGTCAACCGCACATCTAAGACCTAGATATCGAATATTCTCAGGAATTGCATATTCATTGATAATGTATTTGCATATGTAATAAATTGATAATTTTGACTGCAAATGCGGAGCACCGCCATATTCGCAACCACGTAGGTAATTAAATAATGATCCAATATTTCCACATCGCTGTTCAGAGCGGGCTGATTGAAGAAATTGAAGGATATTAGAGTCCTTAGATTTTATTTTGATTTCTTCTAAGTCTTCATAGTGGAGTTTATATTTTTCTATTATTAATGATTTGGTGATTTCATCAAGTGTTGTTCGAAAATCTTTGATTGCAACACATTCTTTTTTCTCAAAGGAATTTTGATTTATGATTTCCAATGATGGATCTATGTTTTGAGCTTCCCCAGAAATATATTCTTTTAATTCATTAATGATATCTTCATTAATGATATTTTCTCTAAAAGCAACTAAGTAAATAAACACTAAAATTATGGTGTCATAATTAACTTTTTTGTTTTTTCTCAATTTAAGCTTTAGTCGAAAATAATCACCGCTGAGTTTATCCGGCTTAATAAGCCTTTCAAGGGTTGTATCACTAGAGTCTAATAACACAACTTCCGGAATAAATCCCTTTTCGATTAGATTATATTCCTTATCAATTATTTGAAAGATACTTTTATTGTAATGTTTACTTTTTGAAAAAGTAATTTTATATGTTTTTAATTTCTCAAAATCACCGGATATGGCTTCAGACTCCTTAATATAAGGATCAAATGCTATCGGAATCAGAAATTCTATAACTTCATTCAGAGAATTTTCGTCAATTATTTTATTCCTGAACAAATCATATAAAACTAACATTGCTGTTTTAGGTAAAATATTTGATTGGAGTATTGTACCTATATGAATGTGTAAATCTGCTTTAGGTAAGCCTTTAATCCATTTATACTCAACAGAATATTTTAATTTATCTTGTATCTTTTTATCATGATAAAACTTTTCGACGTCATTGCCAGTAATCCTATTTTTATTGTTTTTAAGCTTCATTTTGAGTGACGGCTCGATCTTGTTCAATGAATTCCATGAGGAGAAGTCATTTTCTTCAAAAGCTTTGTTTTCCTGTTTTTCAAGTTGAAATAATTTATAAATAACTCTGTAGAACCGTGATTTGTTGATGTAGTAAACAGCACCGGTATTAACAGCTTTCCTTATAAAGTAGGGATCTTCATATCGGCTGAAAATAATTGGGTAAACATCTTTTAATTTATTCCGGTTGTGAGATAGATAATTATTTAAATGATATAAAAATCGAAATCCGTTTATTAATCCGTTGAAATCAAGATCAATGAAAATAAACAGCTGATTATCCTTTTTATATAGAGATTGTTCTGAGTTATTAATAAATTTAATTTTGCTATAGTTACTTCCAATTTCTCCTTTTTTCTCATATTCGATTACACTCAAAGTAACATCATCAGATAATTTCTTCAATTGATTACAGTACACTTTAAAAGAAGTAGAACTCGGATCTGCAAAATAAATAACGGGTTCATCAAACCACAGCTTTATAATTTCAATCTTGTTTATTAAATACTCTGGTTTATCATCTATAAATAAAAAAATTGCTTTCTTAATTCTCCTATAATAAATCATTGCATTAAAGAATGAAGACAAGGCTTTTCTTAGATTATCAAGAAATACATATTTACCAATCAATTTCACATTATTATTATCATTATTAAGTCCATTTTGATTCATAAATAAATCAGCATACAATTCGTCCAATTCTCTAAGAGTCTGATGCGTATCTTTAGGATTAAGTAATTCACCAATGTTTTCTTTATAAAATTTAGTGGAAGAAAGTCCATCACTATACTCATACCTATTTTTATTAAACTTATAAAAATGAATAATATCCTTCTTCCTAGTGAATATTTTTTCAAAGGGGATATTTGTGAAAAGCTCAGTTAAAGAATCTTTTAAATTTTTATTAAGTTTGTTAAACTCTTGACTCGGATTTATAACCTCCCTTTCCTGCTCTATAAAGTTTTCTATCTGATATTTTGTTCCCTCTAAATCAGCATTCTCAAAAATTGAAATTTCCTGGGCAAGGTTTCTTGCTTTGAGATAGTCTCTTAAAAATCTACTATGTCCGAAAGATTTTCTATTGTACTCAGCGTCACGTTTCCAATCCTCGAGCTCTTCTTTTTTTTCGAATTGAGTTAGATAATAGAAAATGAAACATCCATTAAAATTTTCGAGAGTTATAAATTTCTCAAACCATTCCTCCCAATATTCCTTACTTTCTTTATCCAGATTTATAAAAAATATCTTGTCGCTGCCATCTTTAAGTTGAGCACTCGATAAACAAATTTTATTGTTTAGTCTTTCCGTAACAACTTCATCATAGAAGCCTTTATATATTTCAGTATAAATTTTGATGTTTTCTTTAAGAGGTTTTTTATTTTGAATATTTAGTATCGTTTCATTATTCTGTAGAGCCTCTAAAAAGAAAGATTTATTTTTATCCGTAGGGGAAACTTGATCTTTTATTGATTTTATTTCTTCTAATAGAGTCAACTTCCCGTCATATGATTCCGAAACAAAAGGAGACACATCCTTTATATCTAAGACATGAATAAAAAATCGTCCTAGTGATTTTTTTAATTGGGTCTCACCGAGTGATTCTACTATATTGTAATTATCAAACATTATCAGTATTTAAGATATAGTATTTAAAGATTATTGGATATTTTTCTTCAAAATTATAAACATATTTATAAGACTTTTTAATATTATATCGTAACTGATCTAAACTCATCCTAAGCATCTTAGCTGCCTCACTCTTCTTCCCATTTGCCTTCTCAAGAGCTTTTTCTATCTCCTCAAGTTCCAGCATTGCGATTTTAGTATTTTTATCAGGAATTTCTTTAGATTCGGAAATTTTTTCACGCTTCTGGGATTTAATTTCTTTACGAATATGT
>Ga0066599_100000114_pt1 | contig 11284 bp, 8 predicted proteins | sample InisedmetaG_FD_60065 | JGI IMG/M metagenome (GOLD analysis project Ga0066599, IMG submission 60065) | Freshwater pond sediment microbial communities from the University of Edinburgh, under environmental carbon perturbations - Initial sediment | ecosystem: Environmental > Aquatic > Freshwater >...
CGGCGTGCATGTATACGCTACCGCCCCGACATGGTGGTGCGCCATGCAGTGGAAACCTGGCGTCTGCATCGCCGCTACTTTCTGAAGCTTCACTACCTTGCGGGGGTGCGCAAGCGGCACGAGATGCCCGCTTACCCGCGCACGCTGTTTGGCGTACCGCCGTTTTTATTTGGCCAGTTTGCCCGGCATTTCTACCAAGCGGCGATGATGTACGCATTCAACAAACCGGGGAAACTGCGCCAGATGATGAATGCCACCCATGCGCTTGGGCTCATCATGGGCCTGCACCAGCGCGCCCGTGAATAAATGGCAGCCATCGTGAAATTCACCCTCATCGCCACTGTCCGTAACGAAGCCAACACGATTCGGGATTTTGTCGAATCGCTGTTGTCGCAGACCCGGCGCCCCGACGAAATTCTCATCGTGGATGGCGCCAGCACCGATGGCACACGCGAAATTCTTGAAGACTACGCAGCGCGAGGGGTGCTCCGCGTAATTTCGCAGCCATGCAATATCGCGGAAGGACGCAACCTCGGCATCGCCGCTGCAACCGGTACGCATCTCGCCGTAACCGATGCAGGATGCCAGGTGGACCCGGACTGGCTGGCACAGATTGAACGGTGTTTCGCATCGGACTGCCAGCCTGATGTGGTGGCGGGCAATTTTCGTTTCGACACCCATACGCGCTTTGAAGAGGCGGTAGTGCACGCAACATTTCAGCCGAATCGCGACCAATCCGAAACAGCGCGTTATTTCCCCTCCAGCCGTTCGGTAGCTTTCAGCAAAACGGCCTGGCAAAAGGCCGGGGGCTATCCGGAGTGGTTGTATGCCGCCGAGGACACCTTGTTCAACATCCGGATGCGGCAATTGGGACTCCGCTTCGTTTTTTGTCGCGATGCCATCGTGCGCTGGCGCCCTCGCGAGACCTGGCGCGCGCTGGCCAGACAGCGGATCAATTTTTCGCGTGGTAATGCGCGTGTCGGGATCGGCACAACGGGGTATCTGACCAATCTCCAGGTACATGGTCTGTTCATGGTGTTGCTATTCGGAAGCCTGTGGGCTTCGTCCCTTCTGACTCTGGCGCTGGCTGTCGCCATCTGGCACGCTTACCGGCATCTGTGGCCGCAAGCCCGCAAAACCACGGCCGGCAAAGGCTGGCGGATGCGATTGCGCGTGCTGGCCGTGATGGAATTCGTGCGCATCGTCAATCTGTACGGCTTTATGCGTGGGCGCTGGGATCGCTTTTCCGATCCGTCTTACATTTCACGCCAGACCGATTACATGGGGGTAGCCTCGGTGGACGATCTGGACCCCTCCGACCCCCCGGGTGCCTACCGCAAAAAACAACTGCAACTGCCTGCCGACCGTGGCAGGGTGTTGCTCGAAGTGCTGACCCTCTTCACTGCCGCCTGCGGATTGATCGCCTGGCTATCCAGCGGCGAAGCCAGGTGGGCGGGGGTCCTGCCTGCCCTGGCCGTAGCCGCGCTGGGCACCCTGGCCTTGCTGGTCAAGTCGCTGACTGATTTCTCGCAAACCGGCCCCCGCATTCGCAAGGAGGTGCTCACGCATTACCGCCGTTACACCCTGTTTGCCCTGGCGCGGCTGTCGGCATGGACGTTTGCCATCATGCTGTTCACAGGGGGGGGCGGTGTGCTGCTTTATTTCATGGCCAACACCATCGCGCAAACTCCCTGGTCGAACGGGCTGGCGATGGCCGCTGCTGCCCTCGGCATTCTGGGTGCCTTCACGCTGCAATTTATCCGCAAGCTGCATTTCAACCCAGGTTTGCTCGTGGCCTCCATGCATTACCGCATGAGTCGGCTGTATCGAATCTGGCACTGGATGACGCCAGGACGGATCGCAGTCTGGCAATCGTTCTGCATGCTTGCCACCGGATTGCTGTTCATCGCCGCCACCTGGCAACTGGCAAAGGCAAACCAAACCGGTGACCTGATCGCGTTGTGGGCAGCCACCTTGTTTTTTGTCGGGGCTATCACCTGGTGCGGCTGGCAACCAGAAGCGCGCCCGCCACGCAGGCACCCCTCGCGCCACCTGGATGCACCGCCCAATATCCTGATGGTCGGTTCCGATACGCTACGGGCAGACCGCCTCGGCGCTCTGGGTTACCGCCGGATGCTCACCCCCCATATTGACCAGCTTGCTGCCAGCGGCGCCCTGTTTGCCAATTGCTATGTACCGTGCGCGCGTACCGCGCCCAGCCTGATCTCGATGCTCACCGGCACTTGGCCCCATACCCACGGCATCCGCGATAACTTTGTTTCAGACGAAGACACGCGCCTTCAAGTCGATGCCTTGCCGCAGCTACTGAAAAACCGGGGATATCGCACTGCTGCGTTGTCCGACTGGTGCGGGGGCGACATGGGAAAATTCTCATTTGGTTTCGACTACACCGATCTGCCGGAGGACCAGTGGAACATCAAATACCTGATTCGCCAGGGGCCCAAGGATTTGCGCCTGTTTGTGTCCCTGTTCACCCATAATCGCCTGGGACGATTGCTGCTGCCCGAGATTTATTACCTGGGTGGTGTTCCGCTGACCCAGTCGATGGGCAGACGGGCGCGGCGGCTGGTGTCACGCCTGGCGGAAAGCGCCGAGCCGTTCTTTCTCAATATTTTTTACTCCACTACCCATCCTCCGTTTGCGTCGGAATGGCCGTGGTACACCCGTTTCACCGAACCCGACTATGCAGGCGAATCCAAGTTCGCAATGGCCCGGCTGACCGATCCGTTCGAGATCATCCGCCGCCAGGGCGCACCAAAGGAAGAATTCGACCTCGACCAGATCATCGACCTGTACGACGGCTGTGTCGCGGAATTCGACGACGAAGTGGGAAAAATGCTGACGCATCTTGAATCCTGCGAGCTTGCCGACAACACCATCGTCGTCGTCTATTCCGACCACGGCATGGAGTTCTTCGAACACGACAGCTGGGGTCAGGGCAATTCGGCGGTCGGCGAAGCCAGCCCGCGCATTCCGCTGGTGATCCGTGATCCCCGATTACCCGCCAGCGGTAAAATTGACGATGTCGTCCGCTCGATCGACCTGGCACCCACGCTTCTGGAACTATGCGGTCACCCGCAGACAGGCAACATGGATGGGGTGTCGCTGGTTAATTGCATGAGACCGGATAGCCCGTGTCCCCAGCTCGATGCCTTCAATGAAACCGGCATCTGGATCGCCGATATTCCGGGTTTGCCGGAAACGCACCTACGCTACCCCAATCTGCTGGAATTGATCGAGGTGCCCAATCGTGGCAGCGGCACGCTCACCATCAAATCCGAATACTGCGAAGCCATCTTCGCGGCAAAAGATCGCATGATTCGCCACGGCCGCTGGAAACTGGTTTATCAGCCGCTCAGCAACGGCCATCTGCTCCAGCTCTTTGATGTCGTGGCCGACCCAATGTGCAAACAGAACCTGATTGATCAGCATGCGGATATTGCCGACACGCTCTGGCAGAATCTGCGCGAGTGGATCGGCCGTGTTCCCGACATGCAGGACAAACAGTGAGATCAACAAGAGGGAAAATCCAGATGCGGCTCAAACCCTTTGCCAAGGCCGTTTTGCGCAGCCTTGGGTACAAAATCGAGAAAATCGATCCGCTGGAGGAAAGCATCCCTGCCGACTACAACCATTCCCCTTTTCTGCCCCGCGTCTATCGCGGCGCACTGGATCGCTACCTGTATTTCAAGGATATGGTCGAACGCGTCCATCCCGTGGAGGGGGATATCGTCGAATGCGGCGTTTCGCTCGGACATGGCGCCCTGCTGTTCACCCTGTTCAGCGACTATATCGGCAGACCGCGAACGTATTACGGCTTCGACTCCTTCGAGGGTTTCCCCGCCCCGGTTGAAAAAGACGAGATCACGCCGATCAAGGGCAAGGGGTTCTGGGCCAATCCACCCGAAACCGTGCTCAAGGTTCTGCGCGACGGGCGCTTGGGTGAAGACGTCATCCGCGAACGTATCCGCCTCATAAAGGGCTGGTTCGACCAGACGCTGCCGACCTACGAGGGCCGCATCGCCCTGTTGCATCTCGACTGCGATCTCTATGAGTCCTACAAGCTCTCCCTGGAAACGCTTTACGACAAGGTTCAATCGGGTGGCGTGATCATGTTCGACGAATATGGCGACACGCGCTGGCCAGGTGCGACTAAAGCGATCGACGAGTTCTTCCGCGACAAGCCAGAAACAGTTCAGCCGCACCCAAAATGCAGTTGGAAATATCACGTCGTCAAACAGTGACCCCATGAACCCACACGAACACCCACCGACTCCAGCCATTCAGGATGCTGATTTCCGCAGACAGCGTAGCCCGATTTTTATTCTGGGCATCGTGCAGCGCTCGGGCACCAACTACCTGAACAATCTGCTGTTGAAGCACCCGGATGTGCGCTCGCCCGGCATCGTGTGGGAGGATTTCTACCTGGCGCCTGCCGATCATTTGAATGCTTATGCGGCCAGCCTTCAACCGAGCTGGAACACCAACTGGACGGCGCAACTACAGGCGGCGCTCGGGCCCGACGCTGTGCTGAACCATTTGGGTGAAGGCCTGATTCATTTGATGGAGAGCCAATATCGATATTGCGTCGAGGTGGGCAAACAGGCGCCGCCATCGGGTGAACCCGTCTCGCTGGTCACCGCCACTCCAAATACGCGGAATCTGGATCAATTTTTCAGGCTGTTCCCCGAAGCGGCACCTGTGCTGATCGTGCGCGACGGTCGCGCGGTGGTCGAATCCGGCGTGCGCAGTTTCAACTGGGACTACGAAGAAGCGATGCGCATGTGGACGAGTAGCGGCCAGCGCATTCTCGACTTTTGCCAGCGCCCCGAGCATGCAGAACGCTTTCTGCTGACCCACTATGAAACGCTTTACCTGGAACCCAAAAATGAAATGCGCCGCATTCTGGATTTTCTGAAACTGGATTGCGGGCGCTTCGATTTCGACGTCTGCGACACACTGGGAGTGATGGGGTCGTCCGAACTGAAACAGGGTGAAGCGGCATCGCTGCACTGGAAATATGTGGAAAAGCCGAAAGACTTCAATCCACTGGCCCGTGCCAGTCACTGGCCCGAGGCCATGCGACAGCGCTTCCTGTATGTCGCTGGCTCAACCATGGCGGCGCTGGGCTATGCATTGCCCGATGCGGATATGGCAAACCGCTCACGCTGGTCACGCTGGAACCATGCGATGGACTGGCTCTACACCGCAGAACTCAAGCTACGTCGCACTTGTCCTGGCAGCGCCGCACTGCTCAAGCGCCTGCGTTACCGCATGCTGAACGCGCCGAAGACCCTTCCTGGCCCTGCCACTCAAGCCGCATGACAAACATGACCCCGGCATCCCATCAGTCGCAGAAACCCGTGGTCTGCTTTTTCACCAACAGTTGCGGAGACTGGGGCGGCGCAAGCCGGGTGCTGTACACCAATCTGTGGCAGATCGACACCGCCCGGCTGACCCCGCTGCTGATTTTGCCTTGCCAAGGGCCGATCGAACCGGAACTGAAAGCGCATGGATTGCGATACGAGGTATGGGGCCATTTCACCGAACCTGGATCGCCTCTCGCGTATGTGCGCGCCTGGTGGAAAGCCTGGCGGTTTTTCCGGCACGAGCGGATCGATGTCATACACGTCAACGGGTCGAATGTCTGGCGCCCCGCCGAGTTGCTTGCGGCCAGGCTAGCAGGCATTCCGATCATTGCGCACTATCACGTCATCAACCATCATCCTTCGCCGGCGATGCAATGGTGCCGCGCCGCCATCGCGGTGTCCCGTTATACCGCTGACCAATCGGGCCCGCCCGGCCTGGCCAAACCTGTGATCTACAACCCGGTCAACCTGGACCGGTTCGACAGTGGACACAGCCTGCGCAGCGAACTGGGAATCGGCGACACGGAAGTCGTGGTGGCGTTTCTCGGACAAGTCCGGGAAATCAAGGGGGTGGCCGATTTCATTGCGATGGCGCGGAAAATTGACGATCCCAATGCGCGTTTTCTGATTGCCGGCGAGTGCCGTGACCGCAGCAAGTACCCCGACAGCTACACGCCAGACGACCTGACCCGCATGGCGGGGGGTGATCCGCGCATCCGCCACATCGGTTACCGCAAGGATGTCGAAAACGTCTACCACACCGCCGATATCGTGGTCGTGCCTTCACGCTGGCAGGAGCCGCTCGGCCTGATCAATCTGGAGGCCGGCGCCTGCAGCAAACCGGTCGTCGCCACGCGGGTCGGGGGCATCCCCGAAGTGGTCGAAGACGGCGTCAACGGTTATTTGGTGCCACCGGCCGATGTTGACGCCCTGGTTGCGCGGGTGGCCACGCTGATCGCGGATCCCGTACTGCGTGTTCGCATGGGGGAGGCTGGGCGCCAGCAGGTGGAAACTCATTTCACCTCCGAACCCATACGCGCGTTTGAAGATGTACTTTGCAAGCACGCGAAACCGGTTTCTGTCGTCTCTGCCATTTGATCGGGCGCGGGCTGTGCCGCGCCGGCAATCAGACAAACACCGCCAAGCCTAACGGACTGTTTCGGGGGGTGGGCAGAATCGACAATATGGATTACCCGGTGTGCCAATTTCCGGCTTCGTCTCGACGGCGTCAGTGGAGGTTGGCGGAACGGGCGGCTCACTCGCAACGGAGGGGGGGGAGGCGTCATGAGGTGCCGATGTTGGAGCCGCGACCGGGGGCTCGACCACCGCAGTTGCGGGGGCAGGAAAAGGCTGCTTGCCTCCCAGTTCCAGATAATGCCTTTGCAAGGCTTTTGAATCGGGGATCTGCTTCAGTCCGGCGACGGCAGCATCCATCGCCTGGGTGTTCTGCTTGCCATTTCTGTAAACGGCAACCAATTCAGAATACGCCTTGGCAAGTTTTGGATTGATCTCGATTGCCTGCTGCATATCCTTGATCGCCAACCCTGGTTGCCCCATCAGTTTCATGGTGATTCCGTGTTGAAGATACAGGTCGGCTCGTAGTGAAAACCCGGGCGATGCTGCTTTTATCATGTACTCGAAGTTGCGCTTCGCGCCCTGTAGCATTCCGCTTTTTTCGGAAGGCTGGACTCGGTAATAGCGATTCAGAAAATTAAGTCCCGCACAATAGTGGTGAATGTCGTTGAAATTCGGTCCCAACTGATTGCGCCAGACTTTCCACTCCGGCGAATCCATCTTGCCACTGAACTTGACCGCGCAATAAGGCGGGAGTTGCTGCATTTCAGCCTCATTGGGGCGAAAGCCGCGAACCTCAGCCTGTGCCTGCGCAGCCTGAATTCCCGCCATCCATAACAACCCCGCCAGCAAAATTGTTCTCATCGTATGTTTTCCTCAATCCCTTCCAGTAAACGGCTTTGAAGCCGTCCCAACACCCTTGGCAAGCGTCGCAATCCAACTCCCCTGCGGAAAATGATCATGGCCCGTCTTGTTCCACGCCTGCCCGCATGTCCGTCCTGATCTGTGAAACAGCCAGCCAATCAAACACCGTATCCAACCGTCGCCAATGCACCTTCAAAGTATCGGCATACTCCGGATACAAACTCCGGATGCAGCGGGGCAGCGCCTGAAATCCTCCAGGCTGGATGGCTCGCCCCAGCATTCTGTTCTGATACCCCCGCACGCTGTAGCGCACGCGCCGCCGGAAGTATTTTTTCCATTCGCGCGGCAGCCAGGGCGACACCGAATCGAACTCGAACCCGGCCTCCCGAGCCACCACCACCCTGTTGTTATCCCAGCGCGTATCGCCGCGCAAATCCCATTTCAGCATCGCCCCGATCAATGCGTCCTCGCCTATGGTCCCTACAGGCATGTTGATAATCTGGGCACGAATACGTTCAACGAAGGCACCGCGCAGACCGTATAAATTGCCTGCAACGCCATTGTCTTTCAGCATGTCCCGCTGAAACGCTGCGACACCTCGCCCGCTTTTGGGCAAGGCCGACACGCCGTTGGCCTGTGGATGCTGAGTCAGCGTTTGCGCCATGGCATCGAGTGCGCCCGGCGTGGCGCGCACGTCTCCATCAATGAAGAAATAGTGCGAGGCCCCACGCGGTGCAGCTTCATGCACGAATACGTTCCAGGCGTTGGCCTTGTCACCCAGCATGATCGACAGCAGACGCACGTTGGGGTGGCTGGCGCTGTATTCTCGCACCAGTATTTCGGTGCGATCGCTACAGGCATTGGCCAGCACATGGCATTCCAGCGGATGGCTGGAAGCGGCCTGCAGGCTGTCGAGGCAGGCGATAATGTTACGCGCCTCATTGTGGGCAAAGACCGCAACGGGCCAAGGTTGCGTGGTGTCAGTCATGGTCATCCATCAAGCTCGATTCGCGGTCTTGTTCAATTGCCGGGTCTTGTCGGCCACCCGCTCCCAGGCAAATTCACGTTCCACACGCAGCAAGGCGCGTTGCCCAAACTCCCGGGGCAACTCCGGCTGCGTCAGCAAGCTGCGCAAACCGCCAGCCACTGCATCAACCGACTCGCCATCCACCCGCAGGCCGGTCTGATTGTGCAACACCGCCGATCCGGTGCCGCCAGCCTCGCCTGCCAGACTGGGTTTGCCACAGGCGGCCGCTTCGATAAAGACCATGCCGAAGCCCTCGTTATCACCGTTTATGTCACGGTTGGGCATGGCAAACACGTCGCAGGCATTCAGCCAGCGCGGCAGGTCGGTTGCATTGACCGCACCGATCCGGTGGGTGATGTCCTGCACCTGATGTTCAGCGATCAACTCGTCAAGATAATCTGCATCTTCGCCTATTCCCGCGATGACGTAGCGTAGCGGAATACCTTCACCGCGCAGTCGCGCCACGGCGCGGATCATCTGGTCGAAGCCCTTGCGACGCGACAGTCGACCAACCGAAAAGACAAGCTTATCGTCAGGACAGATACCGAGACTGTCACGCATACTGCGTGCATCCAGTCCCGGCCTGAACACGGTCACATCAACGCCCGGATAAATGATCGTGATGTGCGCCGCGTTGACACCCATCGCCAGCAGCGTAGCGCATGTATGCTCACTGTTGGCGATAATCTGGTCAGCGTGACGCAAGACAAAACACATCGCCCTGTATTTTCCCCCGTGCCCCCAACTGGTGAGCTCTTCGCCGTGGGCATAAATCACAACCGGACGAAACGTCAGCCGCGCCACAGTCCATGCCACGAAGCCTTCGGGCAGAGCACGAAAGGCGTGGACGGCATCGAAGCGATGCGTGAATGCCAGGACAAGCGATTTGAAAAAGAGCCGCGCATACATCGCCAGGGACTCTGGGCGCAGCCAGGCGACCCGCTGCAGATTGAGGCGATGAATGGTGTTGGGATGTACCGCATCGACCATCGCCGCACCCGGCACATCTGCGGTGACGACATGAATGTCTTTGCCGCCGAGACGTTTGTATACCTCGGCAGCCCACACGGCAGTGCCGCCTTTGGTCGGCAGGAACAGTTCTGTCAGTACCAGCAGGCGGCTCACGCCAGTCCCTTGTCGATGAGCTTGTGGAAATACGCAATGGTATGTGGCAAACCCTGAGCCAGTTCAATCGAAGGCTGCCATCCCAATGCACGTTTCGCCAGCGCGATATCCGGCTGCCGCTGGCGCGGATCGTCCTGCGGTAGCGGGCACGTGACAAGCACGGATGCCGAACCAGTGAGCGCAATAACACACTCGGCAAGTTCGCGGATGGTAAATTCGTTAGGGTTGCCCAGATTGACCGGACCGGTGAAATCGTCGGGCGACTCCATCAGTCGAATCAGTCCATCCACCAGATCGTCCACGTAACAGAATGACCGTGTCTGTGAACCCTCGCCGTACAGTGTGATCGGCTTGCCGCGCAATGCCTGCATGATGAAATTGGATACGACGCGACCGTCGTTGGGATGCATGCGCGGCCCGTAGGTATTGAAAATGCGTGCAACCTTGATGCGCAGGCCGTGCTGGCGATGGTAGTCGAAGAACAGCGTTTCGGCGCATCGCTTTCCTTCGTCGTAGCACGCGCGCGGGCCGATCGGGTTGACTTTTCCCCAGTACGGTTCGACTTGCGGATGCACCTCGGGGTCACCGTACACTTCGCTGGTAGATGCCTGCAGAATGCGTGCCCGGGTGCGCTTGGCCAGCCCTAGCATATTGATCGCACCATGCACGCTGGTCTTGGTCGTCTGCACCGGATCGAATTGGTAGTGAACGGGCGAAGCAGGACAAGCCAGGTTGTATATTTCATCCACTTCCACATAAAGTGGAAAAGTCACATCATGCCGCACCAGTTCGAAATGCGGATTTGCCAGCAAGTGCACGATGTTCTCGCGTGTGCCGGTGAAAAAATTGTCGACACAGAGGACTTCGTGGCCTTGCGCCAGCAGTTTTTCGCACAGGTGCGAACCCAGAAAACCCGCTCCGCCCGTCACCAGAATCCGTTTACGCAAGCTAGTCCGCATACCCTGCCTCCCCGGCGTGATCGCGCTCGATACGATCCAACTGTTTTTCAAGCCCGCTGATATCGACCGCGAAGCTGCTGTGCCGATTGGATTCATTCGCACAGAGGGCATGGTAGCGATGCCCCATCGCACGCGCCATAAAATAATAATGCGGCATGATGGCTTGGGTGGGATGCAGTTCCACCAGGTCGATCGCCTTGGAAAACAGGGTGTTGGTCAGCCCCGCGCCGTGAGGCGCGACGACGACCCTGGCATCGTAAAACAGGTCGATCTGCTGCGCGATATCGAGCGTTTCCAGCAGATATATTCCAAATCCACGCGCTTCCATGCAAGTCCGCACGGCATCCTCGTTCAAGATCCGCCGTCCACCCGGTGCCTGGCGGCGCGAGATATAGATACGGTGCCGGCGCTGACGGGGTCGAGCCGGCAGTACTCGCGGCAGGAAGAAATCCAGGTAGGCGCGTGGAAGTGCGCCCGACATCTGCTCGCTCAAATATTCGCCCACAACCATATGCTCGGCGCGCCATAAATAGGCTGGATCGATCTGGTTCAACTCAGCGTGTGAAGGTAACAATTTCGACAGAAAATACGCCTCCCATGGATGGGGCGTACCCGGCATTAGCACGCGCACCGGCGTGTCGCGCAGCTTCTGCTGATGCAACCAGTACAGGCGCGGCAAATTGTCGATCAAGGTGTGGTAGTAGTTGTTGGCAGGCGAACGGAAGGCCATGCAGATGCCATCGAGGTCGCGGCGTGGCCTGGCATAGTGATAACGCCAGTAATAGCGTCGATGAAACGATACATCCGGAAATTCACGCCAGACATTCTCGGATTCCCGCAGCACG
>Ga0066599_100000115_pt1 | contig 11256 bp, 10 predicted proteins | sample InisedmetaG_FD_60065 | JGI IMG/M metagenome (GOLD analysis project Ga0066599, IMG submission 60065) | Freshwater pond sediment microbial communities from the University of Edinburgh, under environmental carbon perturbations - Initial sediment | ecosystem: Environmental > Aquatic > Freshwater >...
AAATAGGAAGGACTGCGAAAACCCGACTTGTATGCAATTTCAGATACAGTAAATTCTTCATTTCGAAGCAACTCCAAAGCCTTCCGCAAACGGAGCTCACGGATAAACTGGCTGCATGTTTTCCTGTTTATTGAATGCAGTCTGCGGTTTAAGCGGTAAAGGCTAACACCTGATTCACGGGCAAGCTCCCCAGGACCAAAATTTTCGTTATTCAGGTTAGCCAGGATAATATTAGTCAGCTTCCTGATAAAAATCTGATCGTTGGGAAGAGGTTCTGACATTCAAGAAATTCTAATTAACAGGTTCTCTGATAAAAAGGCCTTTTATCAAATTTCATAAACTTTACTCATTCCAGCAAATTTAATTTTATAACATGCCTTTCCGAACAGCTCTGGCTATATAGCTGTTATCACAAGAGAAGCCTCTTTTAGTCCTTCAGATGTAGCCGTGACAATTATTCTTCCGGAAGTTGTTTCCGGGCGGATTATTGCCAGACATATTCCCTGGTAAGCTTTTTTCTTTGGCTTCTGAAAACTTGACATGTCTCTCGGATTGCCAGTACGCCCAGCCAATTCCATGTTTTTCACAAGTGCATGCAACATAGGAGGTATAACTGGCGCGTGCTTCCATATCTCCTTTATAGTTTGCATTTTCCTTTGGCCAGGGAGCTTCCTGATGAGTAAATTTCATATGTTGATAAAAATGAACTGTAACTATGATGTTTTTATCCTCCTTTGGTAAAATTAGTGTTGGTAAAGTCTCAATGCCATTCCAATTAGCCGGGCCAATTATAAGTGTCCGGGTTTGGTTGGTCTTACAGATTGTTTTTATGGCATCATTCAGGAATTTGTCCATCTGTCTAAGTTTTGGTTATTGGTGGTAGGCTGCTTTTCTTTTTCCGTGAAAAATGCCTATTTTCGTTTGATGATCAATTCGAAAGAAGATATTACACGAAAGATTATGAGAATCTGGATTGTTTCAGAATTCTATGAATCGTTTACCGATACTGTTGGTGGTTATTATGTAAAAGGTGTTGCGGAGAAGCTGGCATCTACAGAGAAAGTTGAAGTAGTATTTCCGTCTAATAATCGATTGTCAGGTGTTGACTTAAGTAGCAGAGTAAAAATCAATCATATTTATCAATTCAGTTTTAACCGAAAAAATCTAATAATCCGAACGCTTGCACAATTAATTATGTCTTTTCAATTTCTTGTTTTCTTACTGCCAAAAGTAAAAAAAGATGATATAGTAGTAAGTTTTACACATCCTGTTTTTTTAATTTTTGTAAGTATCTTCCTTAAGAAACTGAAAAAAATAAAAGTGGCAATCGTAAATTACGATCTTTTCCCTGAAATTATGGTTGGAACCGGAGTTTCAAAAAGCAATTGGTTTTATCGTTCATTACTGGAAATGTATGACAGGGCTTATAATAATGTTGACACTATAATATCATTAGGTGATGATATGACGAAACTCCTTAAAAATAAAGTTCATAATAACTTCTCGAAGATTCATACTATACCTAACTGGGCAGATGTTGATAAAATTTTTTTTCAAACAAAAGAAACCAATGATTTTATTTTGAAATATGGCCTTGAATCAAAACTTGTTTTCTCTTATGCTGGTTCAATTGGAAGATGCCAGGGAATAGATAAATTATTAGACTTAATTGACAATATCGATTATAATAACAGTATTCACTTCTTATTTTTCGGAAAAGGAGTTGCTATAAATTCCTTCATGCAACAAATATTAAAAAACAGAAACCAAAAGTTAATCACATATGCAGGTTTTATTGTTACGGAAGACAGAAAGAAATTTATTAATGCCTGCGATGTCGCCATAATATCACTATTAGACGGTATGACAGGAGTGAATTTCCCAAGTAAAACTTATAATATTTTAGCTTCAGGCCATCCGATTTTGTTTGTTGGGAAAGCAGATTCTGAAATAGCAACAATGATAAACACATTTGATATTGGCTGGGTATGTGGCTCTTCTGATTCAAACATGTTTCAGAAAATTATAAATGAGATTTTAAATAATCCGACAGTAATAAGACTTAAGGGTGAAAGAGCAAGAAAAATTGCTGAAAAATACTTTTCGAAAGAAGATATCCTGAAACAATATTATGAAAGTATTACTAATTAAACCCTGGGAAAACAGCTTCAACTGGTACCATTCGCATATGCTCAGTATTGCCTACCTTGCAGGTTATATTCGTCATTTGGGTCATAAAGTTGAAGTAATAGACGCCAGTTTTGACAGATTAAATCAGGAACAATTAATAAGCAGAATAAAGAATACACAAGCCGATATTGCAGGTGTAACTTCAATGACTCATGAGATTCCAAAAGCAAGAATAATCTTCGAATACATTAAATCAACAAAACCAGGCACACATACGATTATCGGGGGTCCTCATGTTAGTGCACGACCAAAAGAGACTCTGGAAGAAATACCTGAAATAGATTTCGCGGTTGCAGGAGAAGGAGAGAAACCTTTTGAATTACTATTGCAAAAAATTGAGGATCAAAACAATAATTATAATGATATTAAAGGATTAGCATTTAGGAAAGGAAAGGAAGTTTTTTATAACGGAAACCAGGATTGTTTTATTGATCTTAAGAAAATTCCTCAACCTGCTGTTGATTTATATTACACCAAAGACTGGTTTAGAAATAATAAAAACAGCGAATACAGAATCTTTGCCAGCAGAGGATGTCCGTTTCGTTGTGCTTATTGCATGCGGGTACTTGGAAATAAAGTCCGCTGGAGAAATACAGATGATATAATTGAAGAGTGGATAAAAGCTGTCCGATATTACGGGGCAAAAGTTGTATTCTTTCATGATGAGATTTTCCTGTATGACAATGCCAATACACATGCAATCCTGGACGGTATAATAAAATCCGGGATCCAGAAAGAATCCGTGTTTAATGCCATGACCCATATAAGCCTAATAGATGACGATATTCTAAAAAAAGCTAAAGATGCAAATTGTTACAAAATATGCATCGGGGTTGAATCAGGTAATAATGAAATTTTGAGACGCATTTATCGTAATTATACAATTGATGAAGCCTATGAAGCGATACAGAAAATTAAGAAATATAATATCCGTCCATTTGCATTCTATATCCTAGGCCATCCTGGCGAAACACATAAAACTATCCGAGATACTATAAGATCAGCTATAAAAATAAATCCGTTTGAAATGGGGATGGGAATAATGGTCCCATATCCTGGTACAGAGATTTACAAATTAGCACAGGAAAATAAAGAAGGTTATAAACTCACTAATGCTGATTGGGATGGCTATAATCGGTATGGAAACACCGCTATGACATTTGACAAGTTTAGATACAGACAACTACTCTTTTATCAGATTGTTGGAAATTTGCTCTTTTTTATCCTGAATGGAAGGTTTCTGGGAATGATCAGGTATTTAAGCCCTAAAATCAAAGCTATATTCAGATTATTACTTGGAAAAAAACTATAATTCAAATGAATGATTTAAATGTCAGGGTTATAGTTCCCTGTTATAATTCAGATTCAACAGTTGAGAAATGCATTTCATCCATACTCGATTCCAAAGGAATTGAGTTTGAGTTATATGTTGTAGACGATGGGGAAAATAATAAACTAGCTAAACTAAAGCATGACTATCCAATAAAAATTATTAAAACTTCAGGTCATGAAGGAGCTGGAAGGGCCAGAAATATAGGGACTTATGGGTTCAAGGGGCAAGTGGTGGTTTTTATTGATTCTGATGTACAGATATATCCTGATACACTGGTTTCCCTGATAAAGCCAATTTATGAAAATCTAGCTGATGCAACAGTTGGCAGTTACGTTAAGGTGCGGAGTAAAAATTTCTACGATGCATATAAAAAAATTTATTTAGCCTACAGATACAGTAAACATAATAGATATCTCTGCAACACTTTCTGGAGTGCAATCTCTGCACTAGATTACAAAATATTTACAAAAATGAATGGTTTTAAAGAATGTTTTTCAGGAGCAGGTCCGGAAGATATTGATATAGGAGTGGAACTATCTTTGCACGGGGCCAGAATTCTATCTGTTCCTCAAGCCAGGGGAATGCATCTTTCAGCTTTTAGCTTTTATAAATTATTAAAAAATGATTTAAGAAAAGGGAGCGAAGATATTTATATCCATTGGACCAGAAAAGTCCCTATTTTATATAATCGTCACGTTAATAAGGCTGATATTATTGCAGTATTAGTGGCATGTTGCATACCTTTGTTAGTTCTTTTTCAATATTATGTTGGTTTTACACCTTTATTGATATGCATTTTATTATATATTATTGTTAGAATAAGATTGATTAGGGATGCATTTGGAGGAGAAGATATCCTATTCCTGATCCGCGCCTTTTTTTTAACCTATATATTAGATGTAATAAGAGGATACGCCGTATTCAAAGGAACAATATTTTTTATTCATGAAACCATTAGTTCAGGTAGATATAAACCATTTGCTAAAATGATCCGCTAAACAAAATTTTTCATTTCATGAAAACAGGGGTTATCGGTACAGGATACTGGGGTCCAAATATCATTAAGAATTTATTGGCACTGAACCAGGAAGTGATAATATATGACATTAACAGATCAAATCTTCAAAAAGCCTTTCAAAGATTTCAGGAATGTAAAGCAGTCAATTCACTTGAAGATATTCTTCAAAATTCGGATATTGTAGCCGTTACCATCGCAGTACCTCTGAGGACCCATTATGAGTTGGTAATAAAATCCCTTCAGGCAGATAAACATGTCTTTGTTGAAAAACCATTATGCTATTCGATTGATGAAGCAGAAAGAATACGAATTAATATAAAAGAAAAGATCTTAATGGTTGGCCATATAACCCTGTTTACTCCTTCTATAGTAAAAATTAAAGAATTCATCACAAACAGGTTTATTGGAACAATAACTGATATTTCGTTAACAAGGACCCATTTAGGTCCAATTTATCCGGATGTTGATGTTGCTTCAGAAGTAGCAGTTCATGATATTGCAATTTTACTGTATCTCATACCTGACCTGCCAGCTACCGTTAATGCATGGGGATCATCAAGATTAGGATCGGAGTATTATGATCAGGCTAACATAATTATTGGATATAAAAATCAACTGAAACCTTCAATCAATGTCCAATGGACCAGTGTAATAAGAGAAAGAATGATTGTAATTGAAGGAACATCTGGCACAATAATTTGTAAAACAATTAAAGGGAAAGAAGAATTAACATTATATGATCAGCAATCAGCATTTGAAGCACTAAAAATGGGAGCGAAACCACAGAATGAGTCTCTTTCAGTAAGGAGTGAAGTTGTTTTATTACAGGATGAAGAGCCATTATACAACGAACTAAATAGTTTTTTGCATTGCATTGAAAATAACCTGGTGCCCTTGACAGACTTCGAATTCAGCATAAAAGTTGTTTCTGTTTCAGAAGCAATCAGAAAATCAATGAAACAAAATGGGAAAACTGTAAGAATTGGTGGTAAGAAGGATTATTGACATATTATTGAGCCTGGTTTTTATGCTATCGTCATTGCCTTTATGCATAATAATAGCTATTGCCATCAAACTTGATGACGGGAAAAATATTTTTTATTCAAGTCAAAGAATCGGATCAGGCGGAAGAAAATTCAATATGCTAAAATTCAGAACTATGAGGATTGACAAGATTCTTCCTGATGAGCAATTAGAAGAGTTAAATAAGAATTTCAAATTAACTCATGATAACAGAATCACAAAAGTTGGGTTATGGCTGCGTCGATATAGTTTTGATGAGATTCCTCAATTTTTAAATGTTTTGAAAGGAGATATGTCAATTATTGGTCCACGACCAAAATTACCGGAAGAAATAGATTTATATGAAAATAATAAGAACGAGTTACTTTCTATTTTGCCCGGTATAACAGGATATTGGCAGGTTTACAGAAAAACCGCTAATTCTGACGAAAATATGAGAAGTATGGATCTTTATTATATAAGAAATAGAAATATTCTCATGGATTTTAAAATCATCTTTTTGACATTTTTAACTCTCATCTCTAAAAATAATTATTAATGAAACTATTGAATACAAACAACATACAATCCATTTTAACTTTTTTATTTCTGCAAAACTATAAGCCGACTTATTTAATATTCTTTTCAACAAACAAATGTGAAGCCCGGTGCAAACATTGTTTCTACTGGAAAGAGACTAATAAAAATATATCCGAACTTTCAATAATCGAAATTACCGAATTAGCCAGAAAGCTTGGTCCAATGATTCAAATTACAATTACAGGAGGGAGTCCTGAATTGAGAAATGATTTATACGATATACTTTATGTATTTATAAAATATTGCGCTCCTATAAATATTACATTGTGCAGTAATGGTAATTATCCGGAAATTCTTTATAGAACAGCTAAAAGAGTGTTATCAAATTTTAAAAATCTTCATCTGACAATAGATATTTCCTTAGATGGGTTGAATGAAAAACATGATTCCATCAGAGGAATAAATGGTTTATTCAGGAATGTAACTCATTCGTACTCTTTATTGAAAGAATTAAAAAAAGAATACCCCAATTTAAGACTTGGATGCGGATTAGTTGTTTCCGGCTTAAATAAAGATACAGCCATTGATACTGCAAAATGGGCAATAAACAATCTCCCAATTGATAATTTTACTCCGGTTTTAGTCAGAGGTGAACCGAGAGAAAGAGAGGCATTAAATGTCCTCCCTGACGTTTTCAAAAAGATTGCCGATGAAGTTGAAAAATTATTAAAAAACGGCGATTTAAAAGGCTATTCCAGTTTTACAAAAATTATTAATTCAAAAGATATTATTCAAAAACAGCTTATTCATAAAATATATAATGAGCAAAAATCAGTTGTCCGATGCAGTGCCTTGCATGAAACTGCAGTAGTTTATCCTGACGGCACAGTCGGCTGTTGTGAACTAAGAAATGAATCTCCTGGAAACCTGAGGAATTTTGATATGAATCTTAAGCATTTATGGAAAAGCTCCAAAACCAAAAAAATAAGAAGATTAATTAAAGAAGATAATTGCTATTGCTGGCATCAATGTTTTTTAAGTGCATCAATAATAAAATCTTATAAAATGTGGATGAACTTCTTAAAAACCTTCATTAGGGTAAGATCATATGGGTAATAAAACAAAACACTTTTTTATATATTCTAATTCAGGAGGATGTCCTCAAAACCAATTAGACGGGGGAAGAATAGTCAGTTATTTACAGAATAACAATTATATCTGTACAAAATACGTTAATAATAGTGATATTATTATCATTAACTCATGTTCTTATAATAACCTTAAAGAAAAACAATCATTTGATGAGACTATAAAATTTAATAATTCAGGCCAGAATAAAAAACTGATCATATTAACAGGCTGTTTACCAAAGATTGCGCCACACTTATTACATGATTTACCAAAAAATATCAGAGTCATTCCGGGTTGCGAATTAAATAAAATTGAAGACATTATTCCACCTGTAAGAAGCAATTGGGAGCAAATTAAAATTAACTACATACCTGAGCCTTTATTCCATTATTCAAAAATCTTCAGGCGGCTCATATATAATATTTTATCATCCATAAGGCACACTTTACCTCTGAAAGCAGTCTGCCATTTAGATCATCTTTTAATGTATGATCATACACCCAGATCATTTATAGTTGAGATTTGTAAAGGGTGCCTGGGTAGTTGTACTTATTGTGTCATCCGATGTTCACGGGGAAAACTGAAAAGCCGGCCAATGGATGAGATTATTGAAGAAATCAAAACCGGGATTGAAAAAGATGTGAAAGAAATATTACTTACGGCGACGGAATCAGCTGCTTATGGAATTGACATTGGAACGAATCTTTCAAGTTTATTAAAAAAAATTATTGAAATAATAACCCGCCAGCATCTTTTACTATTCTATGCTAATCCCAGATGGCTGATTAAAGACTGGGGTAATTTGAAATTCATATTTGCCACCGGGAAAATTCACTTTATACATTTATCTCTCAATGGAGGTAGCAATAGTGTTTTAGAACGGATGAAGAGAGGGTATACTTTGGAAGAATTTGAAAATTTAATAAACTCAATAAAGAAATTAAGTCCTGAAACTATACTTCAAACGCAGGTAATAACAGGTTTCCCGGGAGAAACGGAAGATGATTTTAGAACTACACTAAACTTCTTTAAAAGGAACTATTTTCATAATGTGCAAGTCCATGCCTTTGATTCAAGAGCTGGTACCGAAGCAGCAACAATGCCCGATCAGATATCAGATGAAGTAAAGCAAATAAGACGCCGATTATTATATCGCTTGACTTTAAGAAGAAAAGTTACTTACAACATAAAGTATATTTTTAGGGGTTTTCAACCATTTCAATACTAATGAAAATTGTCTTTCCATACGATGGTTATGAAAGTCTGGGAATTGGATACCTTGCTTCTATCGCTATGCTACATGGACATGAAGTTGGCTTACATCCCTTAAAATTTGGAGATTATATCAGAGGATATTCACCTCAATCATTCAAAAATATTGAAAAGGAAAGGAATGCAATTTTACAGCTTAAACCCGACATTGTTGCATTCTCTCTTAATAGCTTTATGGCTGGCTCTTTGATAAAGTTAGCACATTCAATCAACCAAAGCGGTATTAAAACTATAGCAGGGGGACCACACTGCACTGCTGAACCTGTATTAACTGCTGAAACAAATGCATTTAATGCAGTTATTGCCGGGGAGGCTGATGATGTTTTTATATCTTCTATTGAGGGTATATACAGAGATAACTACAATCTGCCATATTTGTTTACTCCTGAAAACAAATCTGCTGACTATGTTTCTGCAGATGATATTGATAGTCTCCCTTTTCCGGCAAAGAAGCTTTTTTACAATATAAATAGCTATGAGGCTAAAGACTACAAAATAATAACCTCAAGAGGCTGTCCATATAATTGTACTTTTTGTGCCCATTCGAATCCCAAAATAAAATCTAAATATAGAAGAAGAAGTATTGATAATATAATTGAAGAATTGATTTTAGCAAAGCAGAATTTTGATATTAAATCTATTTACTTTTTAGATGATGTCTTCACTATTAATGAAAATTGGGTAAAGAATTTTGTGAAAATATACAAACAAAAAATTGATTTGCCATTTCATGCTATTAGCCATCCGAATAATATCAATGGTGAGATAATAAGAGATTTAAAAGAAGGAGGGTGTTCTGCCATAAGACTTGGAGTTCAAACAACAACAGAAAAAATAAAAAGAAGAATCGGAAGAATAGAAGATAACCAAAAAGTTATTGACGCAATAGACAACTTTAAAAAAGAGAGAATTAAAGTTGAAATTGATCATATTGTTAATCTTCCGGGGGAATCTCTTATTGAGGCCAGAGAAAACATAAAATTTTATAATAATACAAGACCAAATTCAATTAAAGTATATTGGTTAATACCACTTCCTGGTACAGTATTGTTTAATCAATCTATAGAACAGAATTTGATCACCAAAGGACAGGCTTTTAAAATAAAAACCGGCCAGGCTTTTGGAAGACATTCTTACTTATTCTTTAACAAATCATTCAATTGTTCAAAATGGTTAGGAATCCACTTGATATTATCCTATTTACCGATTTTACCCAAAGCACTTGTTTCATTATTAATAAAAATCAAAGCTGATAGATTTTTAAGAATCCCCTCATTCTTTTGTATTGTTGGGATTCCAAGATTAATAAATATGTTCGGTAAATGGGATATGGTAGGTAAAGAACATATAAAACGAATTATATATACAATTACCAGACAATCAAAAACTGCAAAATAATAAGTATGAAAGTACCTTTCTGTGATTTAACGATTCAACACAAAAAATTAGAGAAGGAAATTAGCTCTTCGATAAAAAGAGTTATCAATAATTCGGCTTTTATATTGGGCGATGAAGTAACCTCATTTGAACAGGAATTCTCAAATTATCTGGGAGTCAATCATTTCATTGGCACTTCAAGTGGTACCTCCGCTCTCCTGGTAGCTTTGAAAGCTTTGGATATTTGCATTAATGATGAAGTAATTCTTCCTGCAATGTCATTCTATGCAACTGCCGAGGCAGTGGCTTTTATTGGGGCAAAACCTGTTTTTGTCGATATTGATCCATCAAACTGTAATATTAATATCAGTCAAATAGAAGAAAAGATTTCCAATAAAACGAAGCTTATTCTGCCGGTCCATTTATATGGATATCCTGCAAATCTTGACGAAATCAATAAAATCGCAAATAAATTTAATTTAAAGGTATTGTCTGATTGTGCCCATGCTGCGGGAGCAACTTATAATGGGAAAAAAGTTGGTGCAATTGAAGATATTGCAGCTTTTAGTTATTATCCTAGTAAAAATTTAGGTTGTATTGGTGAAGCCGGAGGGATTGCCACAAACGATGAAAAACTTGCAGATTTATGCCTGAAATACAGAGATCATGGTTCGACCAGAAAATTCGAACATACACATATTGGTCTCAATGCAAGAATGGATGGACTAAATGCTGCTGTACTGTCGGTTAAATTAAAATATCTGGATGATTGGAATCGAGACAGAAAAAGAATCGCAAGTATGTACACTGACATGCTATCCAACTTGAACTTTGAGACTCCGATTGTTGAAAAGAACTCAAGTCATGTCTATCACGTTTATCAGATTCAGATTAAAAACAGAGATTATGTTTTAACAAAAATGCAGGAAAAGGGGATTGGAGTCAATATTCATTATCCTGTTCCCTTACATCTCCATAAAGGATTTTCATTTTTAAACAATAAAAAAGGAGATTTCCCAGCTGCTGAAAAATTAGCAGAAAATACATTGTCCCTGCCGTGCTATCCGTATATGAAGGATGAACAAGTGGAATATGTCTGTAAAGTGTTAAAATCAATAATTTCACTGAGATCCTTATAAAACTTGTGGTTAGATAATGCGGAAAATTCCTCTGAAACCCACGAGGAAAATTGCTATTTATTAAATTCGAGATCCCATTTCAAAAATATCTTTTACTAACTCATCTACTGGATTTTTCAATTCAATTAACTACAACTTGTAGCTATATCGTTGATTATGTATATATTATAAAATTGGTATGAGTTTTGCTATTTATACTATGAAGAAATGATTCTTCTAATATTTACTGAAATGAAAAAGTTCATAATTACCTC
>Ga0066599_100000116_pt1 | contig 11219 bp, 10 predicted proteins | sample InisedmetaG_FD_60065 | JGI IMG/M metagenome (GOLD analysis project Ga0066599, IMG submission 60065) | Freshwater pond sediment microbial communities from the University of Edinburgh, under environmental carbon perturbations - Initial sediment | ecosystem: Environmental > Aquatic > Freshwater >...
GTGCCGCCCCTGGTGGTCCTCGGCACCACACTCGGGGGCATGACCTCGGGGGAGCAATACCATGGAATGTATCTCCGGAAGGGCCCGGCCCTGGCGCGACCGTCCCTGGTGGTGGGGCACCTCGCCCAAGCGCAGGTCCTCCAAATCATGGACGAATTCTCGCTTCCGGGCGTGCCGCGCATCTTTTTGAACGCGTGCACGTCAAGCGCCAACGCCATCGGCCATGCGTTCCGCGCGGTTCGCGGCGGGCGGGCCCAGGTCGCGCTGTGCGGAGGGTATGACGCGCTGTGCGTTTTCGGGTTCACGGGGTTCCACTCGCTCCAGGCGCTGACGACCGACGTGTGCCGGCCGTTCGATCGGAATCGCGACGGGCTTTCGATCGGCGAAGGGGCCGGGATCCTCCTCCTCGAGTCGTGGGACCGCGCCCAGGCGCGTGGGGCGCCGATCCTTGGAGAGATCGTCGGGTACGGGGAATCCACCGATGCGTTCCACATGACGCGCCCGGAACCCGAGGGTTGCATGGCGGCGCTGGCGATCCAGGCCGCCATCCGAGACGCCGGGATCAGCGCCGCGGAAGTGGATTACGTGAACGCGCATGGAACCGGGACACCGTTCAACGACCGGTCGGAGACGGCCGCCCTGGTGGCCGCCATGGGGGAGCGTGCCCATTCGATTCCGGTGAGCTCCACCAAGGCGATGATTGGCCATCTGCTGGGCGGGGCCGGTGCCGCGGAAGCGATTCTCACCGTGTTGGCCCTCAGGGACGCATGGCTTCCGCCGAACGGGAATTACCAGACGCCCGATCCCGACTGCGCCCTACGGATCGTCCGGCAGGCGGAACGGCCGACACGCATGCGGTATGCGCTCTCGAATTCCTTCGGCTTCGGCGGAGCCAACGCCACCCTGGCATTCCGAAGTGTACGGGCGGACTCCTGATGGACAGGGTCGCGATTTCGGGTATCGGCATCGTGAGCCCCGGGGCGTTCGGGCGAGAGGCGTTTCTCCGGACCCTCTCGCCCGACTGCCGGACGGATCCGACCTTTCGGGTTCCCGAGTTTGCCCTCGAACACCACCTGGACAACGCGCGATCGTTCCGCCGGGTTGCCGATGCGACCAAGTTCGCCTTGACCAGTATGGCGCTGGCGATTGCCGATGCAGGATTCCGTGCCGCCGACTTCGGGGGCGAGCGAGCGGGTCTTGTGGTCGGGGTCAGCCACGGCGCGGTGACCTACGCCGTGGAGTTTCACCGGACCCTCTTGCGGGAAGGGGCGCTCTCGGCGTCGCCCCTCTATTTTTCCGAATCGGTTCCGAATGCACCGGCAGGAAACGGAGCTATCGCGTTCCAGATCCGCGGCCCGGTGCACACGCTGATCGGGGACGAACCGGTCGGGACGCAAGCCATCGATCTTGCCTCCACCCTGCTCTACGACGGGTGCGTGGATCGCTGCGTGGTGGCCGGAACCGAGGAATGGAACGCGGTGGTGGCGCACGCGTACGCCCAGATGGACCGCGTCCATCGGACCGGCCGGGACCGCGGGGACACCCCTGCGCTGAGTGATGGGGCCGCGGCGCTGGTGCTCGAGCTGGAAAGTACGGTCGCGAGGCGGAAGGCGACACCTCATGCGGTCATCGGCGGATGGCACCTTGGGCGTTCCCTGGCAGGCTCGCTCGAGGACGCGATGGCGGATACGGTGCGCGTGGCGTTCGGACCCACTGGGCATCCTGCCGCGGAGGCGGATCATGTCGTGCCTCCCACGGGTCGGCACCGTCGTGCCGCGATGCGCGGCGTGGTTGCGGCGCGCGGGACCGCACCGGGACAGCCGACGTGGCTTGACCTCCTTCCCGTCCTGGGCAACCCGATGGGCGCCTCCAATCTGTTCCAGGTCGCGATCTCGGCGGCCCTGATCTCGAACGGAACGATGGCAGGGCCGGGCCTGGTCGTGTCCACGGGTATCCAGCGTACGCTGGCGGCCATCGTGATTTCGGCAGCGGAGCGGGAGTGACCGGGGTGGACGATCTGCGTTGCGCGCTGCGCGAGATCCACGGCGGGGCGGTCGCAAGGCGCCTCCTCGCAGAGATTCTGTGCTGGGCGGAGCGCGACGGCGTGTTGGAGCGCATGCGCAAGCTGTCCCATTTTACCGAGGCGGGCCTCTGCCGCACCCTGCAATCCGATCTCGGGTACGCGCTCGGTGCCGGGAATCGGCGACGCATGATCCGGCTCCTCCTCTGCCTGCTTGGTGAGTGTGGGCGCCTGCGGGAGGCGGATGGGACGTGGGCGTGGCGCTCGGACGGTTCGACCCATGGCCTGGGGTGCGACGAGGAGACACCTCCGGCGGCGCGACGATCTGCCACGGAGGCGCAATACGGTTTTTTCCATCGGTGCCTGGAATCCGTCCCGACCTACCTGCGTGGCGGGAACTCTTCCGTGCTCTTTGACCAGACGCACGCGGCGGTCTGGGACAGTTTCCTGGGCTGCGCGGAATTCCAGACCTGTCGCTCGCTGCTGCTCGAATTGATGGGAATCGAACAGCACCCCTCCTGTCGCTTCCTGGATCTGTGCCACGGCCCCGGCTGGGGGATGGAGGCGGCGATCTCCCGGTTTCCGGCGATCCGGGTCACCGCCGTGGACTTCACGGATGTCTTTCGCGACACGGCAAGAGCGCGGGCGGAGCGCGCACAGGCCAGCAACCGGCAGCGGGGCCACACGGCTGTTCCGATCACCTGGGTGGGCCCCGAGCGATGGCGCGGGTTTGGGGACCCCCTCCCGTTTCCCGACGGTGCGTTCGATGCCGTCTTCTTCACCTGCGGGGACCCGTATGTTCCGCGCCCCTTGCGGGGGGCCGTGTATCGAGAACTCGGCCGGCTTCTCGCGCCGGGCGGACGGCTGGGGGTCCTGACCCGATCGTGTCCGGATCGAGGCGCCCGACACGTCCCGTCGTTTTGGCTTCGCGTCTCCGCGCTGGCGCACGATTTCGCCGAGAGCGTGTGCGCGGGATGGGAGGGTTTTGCTGAGGCTGACGACACGATCCGATTGTTGGTGAGCGCCGGCTTTCAGGGGAGCATCAACGCGTCAGGGGATATGAGCCTGCTGGATTCCTCGCTGTGGGTTCTCAGGAAGCGGTGCGACGATGGCTGAGACCGTGGTCGTCACGGGACTCGGCGTGGTGTCCCCGCTCAATCCCGAGGGTGACCTGGAACGATTCTGGGCCTCGTTGTGCGCCGGAGATACGGCACTGTGTGAGGTCCATTCCTTCGACACCTCTCGGTATCCGTGCCACGTAGCGGCGGAGATCGATCGGGATCGGTTGGGAGTCTCGGGTGCGGCGGAAGCGCCAGCGTGGCGTATGGCCGAATTGGCGTGCGATCAAGCGCTCACCCATGCCGCCGCCCGGTGCACGTTCGAGCCCCGGCGCGCCGGCATCGTGGTCGGGACCGTGCTCGGTGGTACGACGATGGGCGAGCGGTACATTCGGGCCGAGAACCGAGAACGAGGACGTGAGGTCGCGGCGCTGACACAGTATCCGCTCCGGGCCGTGGCCGCCCTCTTGGCGCGGAAAACGGGGTATTCCGGTTGCGCGCTGACCGTGTCGACCGCCTGTGCGTCGGGGACCGATGCCATCGGGCTGGCCTCCCGCCGGATCGCGTCGGGCAGGGCGGACCTGATGATCGCAGGTGGCGTGGATGCCGTCTGCGAGCTTTCGTTTTCCGGTTTCGCCGCCTTGAAGGCTCTGACGACGGACAAGGTGCGCCCCTTTTCGCGGAATCGGACAGGCTTGGCGCTCGGAGAGGGCGCGGCGTTCTTGATCTTGGAGGCGGCGCAGGCGGCGGCGCGCCGTGGGGCGTCGGTGCTCGGTGAGATCGCCGGCTACGCCTCCCGCGCCGACGCGGTCCATCTGACTGCGCCCCATCGTGAGGGGCGGGGGCTAGCCGCCGCGGCGGCGGCCGCCCTCCGCGACGGGGGGTGCCGCCCGGACGCGATCGACTATGTGAGTGCCCACGGGACGGGGACCCCCTATAATGATGCGATGGAAACGCTGGCCCTCAAGACCGTCCTGGGGAACCACGCGCACCGGGTCGCAATCAGCTCGATCAAGGGAGCCCTCGGCCATGCCTTCGGAGCCGCCGGGGCGATCGAGGCGGCGACGTGCCTCCTGGCGATGCGGGACGGCATCATCCCGCCGACCATCAATCTCGAGGAATCCGACCCGGCGTGCGATCTGGACTTCGTGCCGAACCGGGCGCGACGGACGACGGTGCGCGCCGCGCTGTCGCTCTCCGCGGGGTTCGGCGGGCAGAACGCCGCGCTGGCGATCCGGGCCCCCGCGCCATGAGCCACCCCGTTCGACTCGTCAGCATCGGAATCGCCCGAACCGATGGCGACGGGGCGGGGGAGACCGGAGGGCTCGCCGGTCGGCTCTCGGGGGCCCTGTCGGTGGTTTCGCGGGACGGCGCGCAGGTCCGCCTGGCGCACGGCATCGAGGAGGCGACCTTGATCGCCGCCTACGACGCGCTGCGTCTCGCCGGTGTGCGCACGCCGCTGGGGACCGAGGAGATCGGCGTTGCGCTGGGCGTGGAGGAGGGGATCGACGGCATCAAGGCCCAGTACTACCGGGAGATCGTGAAAGACGGCCCGCTGGGCGCGAGCCCGATCGTTTTTCCCCTGACGACTCCCAACACCGTCGCCGCACGTATCTCCATTGCGCTCGATCTGCGCGGAGAGATTGTTACCATGTGCGGCGGCACCCTCTCCGGGGCGCATGCCCTCGGGCGTGCGATGGAGGCGCTGCGCGAGGGGCGGTCGTCGGCCATGCTCGCCGGCGGCGCGACGTCCGTGGAGCGGGAGTTCCTCGACGCGGTCTCCCTCGTCGGCGGGTTCGAGGGTGGGGCGCCGGGCTGCGCTGCGTGCCTGTTTCTCCTCCGGGCCCAGGGATCGGCCGACGCGGGCAGCGTCGCGGGGCAGATCCTCGGGTATTCCGAAGCGGTCGGCGCGCACGACGTCCGGGATGCGGTCGAGGCATGTCTGCAGGACGCGGCGTTGGCGCCGTCGCAGGTCCGATCGGTGCTCGTGGCGTCGGCGCTCGATCCCCGCGTGTTGGTCGAGTCGGTCTGCGGGGTGGGTGTCGACGCCCCGATGCGCCGCTCTCCGTCCGCGTGGTGGTATTCCGCCTCGTTCCCTCTGGCCGTCGCGGAGGCCATCGGACAGGCGGCGGACGGGCCGCGGGAGCCGACGCTGGTGGTGGGATCGGACTGCCTGGTGGGGGCCGCGGCTGCCGTCGTGCGAGGGGGAGGATGCTGACGTTTTATCCGGACATCTATCATCTGCCGGCCACCGACATCGCGCGTATCCAGGACACGCTCCTGCGGGAGGCGATCGAGCGGGCCGCGCGCACCTCTCCCTTTTATCGCGCGCGGTTTTTCGGGGGTGGACCGGACCCGGCGGCGATCAGGTCGCGAGCCGATCTGACGCGGCTTCCTTTCACGTCCAAGGAGGATATCCAGGAACGCACGCAAGAGTTTTGGGCGGCACCGCGCGAGGCGCTGACGGAACTGGTGGCCACGACCGGGACGACCGGGGAGCCCATCTATGTCGCGATGACGGATCGAGACCTGGAACGCCTGGGAGAGAACGAGCGGCGGGGGTTCACCTGGCTCGGCGCCAAGCCCGGCGACCGCTACCACGTCGCCATCACTCTCGACAACCTCTTCGTGGCAGGATTGGCGTATTACCTCGGTTTGCACCGCGTGGGCGCCAGGGCGATGCGTGTCGGTGCGCAACCGGCCCGGCGGCATCTTGACCTCATGAAACAGTTGCGGCCCGACGGGATTGTGGCGGTCCCGTCGCTGCTGCTCGCCCTGGCCAACCAGGCGCGCCGCGATGGCGATGATCTCGGCGCGTTCGCTCCCCGGAAAGCGCTGCTGATCGGCGACGCCATCCGTGACCGAGGCCTCGGCCCGAACGCGCTCGGCCGCGCCCTGGAGCGGGCATGGGGAGGGGAGCTGTTCTCGACCTACGGCCTCACCGAGGCGGGGCTGGCGTTCCACGAGTGCCCGACACATCAGGGCCTTCATTCGCATCCGGACCTGGTGGTGGTGGAGATCGTAGATGACGCCGGCCGCACGGTGCCGGAGGGCGAGATCGGAGAACTGATCATCACCTCCCTCCAGATGGAGGGGATGCCGCTCATCCGGTATCGCACGGGGGATGTCAGTTTTGTGGTGCCCGGCGCCTGCCCCTGCGGGAGAGGGGGCGACCGCATCGGCCCGATCCTGGGCCGGAAGCAGCACCGGTTGAAGGTGAAGGGGACCACGCTGTATCCGAAGACCATCGAGGACGCGCTGGTGGCGGTGGAGGGAGTCGAGAACTTCGTGATCGAGGCGCGAAACGGAGACGGCGAGACCGACGACCTCCTGGTTCGCATTGGCGCCCTCCGCGACGATCCCGGGTTTCGCCGGACGATCGGTGACGCGCTCTACGCCAAGGCCCGGGTGACGCCGGACATCGTGATCGCCGCTCCCGAGGCGATCGAGCGTCTGCTGTTCGAGGGCGGCCGGCGGAAACCACGGGTATTCGTCGACCTGCGAAAGACCGAGAGCACGTCGCGATGAGCCACGAACTGGAATCGGACCTGGGATTCTCGCCGGCCGAGATCGCCGAATGCTTGGCCCGGGAGGGGCTGCTCTCTCTCGAATTGGAGTTTACCAAGAAGTGCAACCTGCGCTGCGTGTACTGCTACGCCGCCGCCGGGGAGGCCCTGGAGGGGGAGCTGTCGCTGGAGGAGATCCTCTCCGTCATCGAACAGGCCCGGGGGCTGGGAGCGCGAAAGGTCGTGCTCTTGGGCGGCGGGGAACCGTTCCTTTTCCCCCAGGTTGCGGAGATCGTCCGCCATATCCATTCCGTCGGTCTCTCGCAAGCCGTGTTCACGAACGGGATGCTGCTCGACGCGGCGCTCTGCCGATTGCTTTTCGAATGCGGCGTGACGGTCGCGATCAAGCACAACAGCTTCCGGCCGGGGGTGCAGGACGATCTCGCCGGGGTGCCCGGCGCCCACCGATTGATCCGGCGTGGGTTGCGCCTTCTGATGGAAGCGGGATATCCGGCCGAAGGACGCTCCCTCTGCGTCCAGTCGATCATCTGTCCCCAAAACCGGGACGAGATCGAGGCGCTGTGGGTTTGGGCCCGGGAGCGCGGGATCACCCCGTATGTCGAGGTGCTGACCAACCAGGGGCGGGCGCGGCAGCATCCGGACCTTCACCTGTCCTCCGAGGAGCTCCATACCATCTTTCGCCGACTCGCGGAGCTCGACCGGGAACGATTCGGCGCCCGATGGGTCCCACGGCCACCGATCGCGGGATTCACCTGTCGGCGCCATCTGTATAGCTGCCTGGTCAATTCGCAGGGGTGCGTGCAGCCGTGCATCGGTGTGGATCTGCCCGTCGGAAATATCCGCGAGAAACCGTTGGCCGAGATCCTGCGAAGCAGTGCAACCATCCGCGAGCTGCGCGGGATCTATCGGCGTATCGATCCTGCCTGCCGGGCGTGCGAGTTCGCCGGGGAATGCTACGGATGCCGGGGGAGTGCCTTCCAAGCCACCGGCGACTATCTCGCCGCGGATCCGGATTGCTGGGTCACGCCCCGCCCTGAACCGGGACCGGCGCCTGACCGCACCGCGTGAAGGGATACCCATGCGGATTCTTCTCGTCTCGGTGAATCGCGCGTTGGCGCCGTATGCCGTGGCGCCGTTGGGGGTCTCCTATGTCGCCGGCGCGGCCAGGGCGGAGGGGCACGACGTGGCGTTACTTGACCTCTGCTTCTCGCAGGATGTGGCGGAGGACATCGCTCGCGCGCTTCACCGGTCCCCTCCGGAGCTGATCGGCGTGTCGATTCGGAACGTGGATAATCTGACCTTCCCTGCCTCGGTCTCCTATCTCGAGGAGATCCGGGCAGCCGTTGCCGCCCTGCAAGCGCAGTCCCGCGCCCCGATGGTCCTCGGGGGCCCCGGCTTCTCCATCTTTCCTGAGCGGATGCTGTCCGTGCTCGGGGTCGAGTTCGGCGTGATCGGGGAAGGGGAAGAGACCTTCTGTCTGCTGGCGCGGCATCTGGCCGAGGGCGGGGTTGTCCCCGAACTTCCGAACCTCCTGCGACGGGGCGGGGACGCGCGCCGTATTGCCAGAGTGGCGGCCCCCTTTGCCGGCAACGGGAGACCGGCCCGCGACCTGCTCGACAACCCCCGATATCTCACGCTCGGTGGAATGGCGAACCTGCAAACCAAGCGCGGTTGCCCGTTTCAGTGCACCTACTGTACGTATCCTCACATTCATGGCGAGTCCCTCCGGCTGCGTCCGCCCGCCGACGTGGTGGATGAGTTGGCGTCGATGGTCGAGGAGTCCGGCCTCGATGAGGTGTTTTTTGTGGATGACATCTTCACCTGGCCCTCGGACCATGCCCTGGGGATCTGTGACGAGATCGCGCGTCGGAAGCTTCGGGTGGGGTGGACCTGCTTCGCGACGCCCCTCGGGATGACTCCGGATCTGGCCCGGGCGATGAAGCGCGCCGGTTGCCGCGGTGTGGAGTTCGGCACGGATACGGCATCGCCGCGCGTGTTGCGGGCCCTCGGAAAGCCGTTCCCCCAGGAGCAGATCGGCGCGGCCTCCCGGGCGTGCCGAGAGGCCGACGTGCCCGATGCCCACTACCTGATCTTCGGGGGACCCGGGGAGAGCCCGGACACGATGGCGGAGACGTTTGCCTTCTTCGACGAGATCGCGCCGCGAGCGGTCCTCGCGTTTCTCGGCATCCGGGTGTATCCGCACACCGGTCTTCACGAGGTGGCGGTGTCCGACGGCGTCGTCGACGCGAGCGATGACCTGCTTGCGCCCCGATTCTACGTCTCTCCGGAGATCGGGGCGGACGCGTTGCAGGCCGCGGTCGATTCGCATGCCGCGGGCCGCCCGAACTGGGTTGTGCCCGGGTTGGGCGTCCGGTCGGACCCGGCACTCCTCGCGGCGCTACGGCGGATGGGATGCCGCGGTCCGCTGTGGAACCTGTTGTGACGCCCACCACTCGAGACGCTCCTGCAGGGACGATCGGCGGGTGTCGCCCGGGAAGAAAGCCCGTGAGGGAAAGGCAGGCGGGGAGATGGGGCAGGTAGTGCTGGTCACCGGCGGAAGCCGCGGGATCGGGCGCAGCGTTGCGTTGGCGTTCGCCGACCCCGGCGCGTTCGTCGGTATCAATTACCGGCGTGAGGCGGACGCCGCCGCGGAGGCTCTGGCAGAGGTCCGGCGTCGGGGTGCCGACGGGATGACGTTGCAGGCGGATGTCACCGATCTGAGTCAAGTCCGCTCGATGGTCGGCGCGTTGGCTGCCCGCGGCGGCGGGATCGACGTCCTGGTCAACAACGCGGGGGTCAACCGGGACGGCCTCCTTGCCATGATGGACCCTCAGGATTGGGATACGGTCCTCGATCTCAATTTGAAAGGCGTGTTCCACTGCTGTAAGGTCGTCGGGCGCGTCCTGATGACGCAGCGGCGCGGCGCGATCGTGAACGTGTCCTCGCTGAGCGGGATCATCGGGTTACCGGGGCAAACCAACTACGCCGCCGCCAAGGGGGGCGTGAACGCCTTGACGCGGTCCCTGGCGCAGGAAATGGGGCGGTTCGGGGTTCGCGTGAATGCCGTCGCCCCCGGTCTGGTGGACGGCGAGATGACGGCGAGGATTCCTGCCGCTCAGCGTGCGCGGTTGATGGCCGGCATTCCGATGGGTCGAATGGCGACCCCGGAGGAGGTTGCCGCCGTGGTCAGATTCCTTGCCTCCGATGCCGCATCCTACATCACGGGACAAGTCCTTCCGGTGACCGGTGGAATCTGACCCGATCGCGCACACGTCCCGTGCGAACGGGCGCGCACCGGCACACGCCGGGCGACGGATGCGCCGCAGCAACATTTCCCCTGCAAAACAACTTTGACGGTCTGCTCGGGCCTTGGTATTCTCATCCGTCATGCGGCGCCACGCAGGGGGCGCAGCCGAGCCGAGTGCCTCGCGCGAAGAGGTGTGCGGCCACCTCATACGGTCGCGTGTCGCCTTCCACCGCGTTGTCCCATCGGAGTGTCTGGCGTATGAATGAGATTGTGCAGCGGGTCAGGGCATTGCTTTCGACGCGACTCAAATTGGCGACGGCGGTCGCGGGGATCACCGACGATACGCCGCTCTTCGGCCCGACCGGTCTTGGGCTCGACTCGATCGATGCGCTGGAGTTGGTTTTGGGCCTGGAGAAGGAATTCGGGGTCGTCGTGGAGGATCGGGCGACGGCCGTCAAGGTCCTGGCCTCCATCCGGACGATCGCGGAGCATATTCAGTCGCAGGGAAAGGGTTGAGCGTATGGTCGCAGATCCCGCCTCGTTTCTTCCGCATGGCCTCTCGTTCCGGTTCGTCGATCGGGTCCTGGAACTCGTTCCGGGAGAGCGGGTCGTCGCGCTGAAGAATGTGACCGCGAACGATCCGCATCTGCAGGATCATTTCCCCGGAAATCCGCTCATGCCGGGCGTGCTCTTGGTGGAGTCCATGGCGCAGACCGCCGGACTGCTCCTGCCGGAAGGCTCCTCCGCCTTTCTGGCGCAGATCAAGGAGGCGCGTTTTCGCGCGCCGGTGATTCCCGGCGATCAGCTTCGGATTGAAGCCGTCCGCCGCGGCGGCCTGAGCGATCTGCACCGCTTCGAGGTTGCGGCCTTGGTCAACGGCACTCCGGCCGCGGAGGCAGAGATCGTGCTGGCGGTCGTGAGGGCGAACGCGGGGGGCCGGCCGTGACCGTTCGCGAGACGCGCGAGGGGTGCGCTACCGCCACCCTTGGCGACGCGTCGAGTTGGCGCGGTACGACCGCCGTTCTGGGCAGCGAGACTGTGGCCTGCAATCTGTGCGGGACAGCGGACGCCGCCCCGGTGGTGGGCGGGGCATTCGCGATGGTGCGATGCCGCACCTGCGGACTGGTCTATCTGAATCCACGGCCGACGCCCGATGTCTTGCTGGCCTTGTACGTGGACTACCATGCCCGGTTCGGCCAGAACGAGACGGTCTGGGATCGTTTGATGAATCGGATCTTCCGCGAGGCGGAGGATCTACTCTGCGCGTCGGTCCGCGGCCCGGGACCGCAGCGTCTTCTGGATGTGGGATGCGGGTTCGGTGGGTTCGTCGCCGCGATGCGGCGCCGGGGGTGGGACGTCGAGGGGTT
>Ga0066599_100000117_pt1 | contig 11217 bp, 24 predicted proteins | sample InisedmetaG_FD_60065 | JGI IMG/M metagenome (GOLD analysis project Ga0066599, IMG submission 60065) | Freshwater pond sediment microbial communities from the University of Edinburgh, under environmental carbon perturbations - Initial sediment | ecosystem: Environmental > Aquatic > Freshwater >...
TCCCAGTCCGGCCTGAGAGTCACCTTCCTGCCGAGATGCTTTGCCTTTCCTGACGTAGTCGCGTTTCGAATCTTCTCCCGCTCAGCTGGAATAACGGTCTTAGCAGCTTGATATGCCTTCTCTACGGAGTCGTATGACTCGCCGTCAAGCATCACATCTCCGCGAGAGTGAAAGTTCGACAGGAATCGGTACTTTCCAATGAACCGATCGATTCCGGTAACAGGAGTCTTACTTCTCCGAGTACTTTCGCTCATTTCCGTTGCTCTTTCCTATCGGGTTGTCAAACCCATACTTGAGCGCTACCTTCTTGAACAGCGGGAGCCCGTACTGGGCATAAGACTCGTCGTTCTGAAGAGGGTCTTCCAGAATCCATAGCCACATCTTGACGCAAAGGTACATGAGTCCGGACGATATCCCGCGCTTACCGAGGGCCTTCTCAAAGCCAAAGGCAACATCGCTTTCAAGTTGATGAGTGACGTTCTTGGTTGTCCACTCAACCGGGACAAACTCCTTGGCATCTTCTGAAAGCGTAACCCCAAAAGCACCAAGATCCTTCTCGTCAAAAAATTCCGCAAGCCGTACGAAGTCCCGGCCGTCAAGGCACTCTGACTTCTTTCCGTTCTTGACCGCTTCTAGTACAGCGCTCTGTGATAGCATCTACTTTTCCCTGCGAGCTTGACGACAACTCTCAAGCATTGCTCGCTTTTCCTTCTCGATCTTACCCATGTCTATCCGAAAGTACGCTGCTAGCATGTCGTCTATCGGCCCAAGATTCAGCGCGTCCATTTTCCACCTTGATCTCGACTTCAGCCAGTCGATGAAATCCCCTATCAGCTGGGACTCGTCCTGTATTTTTGCCATCTTTTCATGCTCTGGATACAAAGCCTTACTCACGAGTTCTCCTCTCGCAGCTCTTGCTCAAACTATATGGTTGAGTGAGTAGGGTTCGGCCGTATCAGGAAAGCAGATTCCACAGCGCCAGCACGATAGTAGTTGCGCAAATTCCAGTAGTGATCCCGATGATCCAGCCCCGAACCCATGCCTTGTCTTCAAGTGTCGAGATAATGTCGGCCATCATCCGGTGATTCTCACGCTGAGCCGATATAGCCGCTATTCGCAGCTCGGCAGTCTTGCTGAGGTCGTCTACGACTTCGTTAGTCTCGGGATTAACCGTAGCCATGCAGTTCCACCAAACTTGATGCTGACTTGACTATTACGGCTCAAAATTCCGGAACTAGCTCTTCTTGTTTTTGCGCGCGTCTTCCGCGTCTTCGAACGCCCCGAGCACCTTTTCAGAGTAGTCGGGGTGTCCGACTATGATTCCGTCACAGAACTCGTTACCGTCTGTATGAACGTGAATATCCCATCCAAGAAGATCGGCCGCATCGGATATCTTCTTGAGCGCAGCTTCAAGAAGCTCGTCGGATATTCCCTTGATCTCGGGATAGATCATCATCTCGACACATCGGTTTATCATAGCAGCCACTTTGCTCTTGTCATCAGGATACGGCGGCTTATCGGGAGATCCTCCGCAAGCCCTGACATACGCGTCCACTACGCCCCAAAAACACTTATCCTGCTCTTCCGTTGGTCTCGTCACTTGGTGGTCCTTCCGAGGTTCGGCGACTGCTAAATGGTACCGTGCTTTTCGAGAAAATCCACAGCTTCTCTGGCGGCTTCACCAATACGGTCCTTGTCGAGAATATGCAGCGCAGAAAACAGCCTTGCAAATCTAGCGAGAGCCATATTCTGGTTCATTAGGTCTACTGCCCACTTTGCGTTCGGATCGGCGACCATCTCCTTTGCCCATTGAGCGTGATCGGCGACTTCTTTTCGAAGACTGTCGACAATGGCCTCAAGATCTTTCAGCTTACCAACGGCACTGTCACGTTCAGCCAAAATAGCGTCGTGGTCGGCCTCATGATCTTCTCTCGACTGCTTCATGCGACGACACTCTGTGCCGATCACGTCGCAATAATTTCCGGCCATTTACTCGTCCTCTTCCTCTTCAGGCAGCTTCTCTGACCTGTCTGGAATCCATTCGTCCAGCTCCTCTTCGATCATCTTGATGCACGAAGAATTGCCGTGGCTTCCGAGCATTCCCTTACGCCGCTCCCACATGATCTCCCGGACTTTTCGGGCAAAGTGAGCAGCTTTCTCAAGCTCATCGAGCCCGGCATATACCGGCTCCGACGTTCCGATCAGCACTTTCCCGTTGTCCCAATCGAATCCTGCGCTGACAGACTTGACTGAGACAGTATGAGCCGCCCCGATAGCTGGTGACGCCCGGCTGACGAGTACGACGACTTCGGCGTCTCCGTGGTTGTTCCCAGTCGGATTCCCGGGAGTGTATCCCAACAGCTGGTACAGCAGGTCGTTCACCTTCATGGCAGCCTCTCTTAATGAACCAGCGTCTTCGCCTCATCGGGTATTCGCATCACTTTTATCATGGTCACAGCCCCGTCGATTGTCTGAAAACTGTACAACCAGCCTTCGTCCGGGTTGACTAGGTGGTCGAAGAACTCAAACGTGAACTTACGTCCGTTTATTTCGACCGTTCTTTCCGCGTCGTCCACTTTTACGCGCATGCTTTTTGACCCCCAGAACGATCTCCGAAATACGGTTCCATTCTCGCTGAGCTTCTCTCGCAAGCAGCCTAAGTGGACCCACGGCTCCGCACCGATCAACGTCGTCGCATGCTCCCTGCCACAGCGGACCGCTAAGATTGTCCCGTTCGATCGGGAGTATATCTGCGCCTTTTCCACAGTACGGACATGGAAGAGCAACCGTCCCGTCTACGTATCTCTTGAGACAATCTCCGCTATTGTCGAGCTTCATTGTGGGTTTCCCTATGTTCCAATGTCCCTGAGCATGTAGTTGATCGAGTTAGCGACGCACAAGGCCTTCTTTCTCAGATCCTCGCCGGGATAGTAATGCACCGTGCAGACAATCCGATTTCTTGAATCCTTGATGTCGATCCCCGCTCCCGACGGACTTCCGTCTACAGAGACTGGTGCTGAGATCCCGTCAACCGGGGTCTGCTTCCTGCTCTCCACGGTCTCAACCTATCTATAGCGGATAAGGCCGCTCGTCCTGCTCCTGACGACCCGCATCTCGCCGCCAAGGCTGTTGATCTCTGCTCTGAACGTGGCAATATCTTCCGTGAGGGCAAGAATCGATTCAAGTATGAGCGCCAGATGCCGGTCGTATGGCGACTGCTCTTTGGAGACAGTCTCAAGAAGCTCGGTCAGCTTTGCTTTTCTCTCGTCACTTGTCACGGATACGCTCCTATTCATCATTCTTAGGTGATTTTGAATCTGTATCAAGAAGCTTGAACAACATGCCGACAAGTCTCTCTGACGTTGCTGTCCACTGTCGGCCGTCGTCAGGATCATCCATCCGGGTCGACTTTTCGAAGGCCGTAAGAGCCAGCATCAGGTCTCCATAACACCTGATGCATCGACCCTTCTCGTCTCCCGGAACGTGCCAGATCGCCGACGAGTGCTCGTGGCATCTCGGGCATTCGATAGCATTCGGGGTCTCGAATTCTATCTTCCTGAGCCGCTCTTCTAGATCGAACACTGCGCATGATTCGTCGTTGTTCGGAGGAACCAGATGTCTGACCGAACAACCTGTTTCAGAGTTATGATGGCAGTTTCCGCAGGGAGTCACGTTCACCTCTGTCCGGCTGCCCGAAGCTTGGCGAACCTGATCTTCCGGCTGAGGTCGATGTATCGGCGCTCGAACTCCTTAGCCTCGGGAGAATCCCACTTGGTCTGAAGAAGCCCGCTCCAAGCCTTCTCCTTCTCGGATTCAAGCTCGGCAACCACGTCAGTGTCAGTCTCTGTCATGATGTCTCCGTTGCAGGCTATCCGTGTATCGGAAATCCAACCACCTTGAAGCCATACCGACGCTGGAGATCCCTTAGCCACATCGCATTTCTGTAATGCTCCGGGGTCATCTTCATCCCGAGGAACATTCGTCCGCTAAACAGCGATGTTCGGCCGTTCCGCCTCGGAGCCCGGAAGAAGAACTCGATAAGCCATATCAGAAACACCGGAATCCCGAGAAGCCCGGTAAGGGCCAAGTGTGACTTCATCCACTCCTCGACATAGCTCATCATGCTCCCCTAGTCATAGTCAGCATCGTCCCATCGCTGTCGTTCCTTCTTTGCCCGCTCACGCTTCGCCAGACGCTTCGCCTTCATGCTGTCGACTTCTTCTCCAAGCGTGCCATCCGCAGTCTTGATCGGCGTGGGGGTTAGCCCGCGCTTGAACCTATCGACAGCATCCTGCGACATGTTCGACCTTCCGCCGTTCGGCGGTACGGAATTAAACGACCTGCTCACTTCAGCAATCCCTTCATCCACGGGCTCCACTTCTCAACCCTGCCACCAAAGACGCTTCTCAGATATCTCAGCATACGCTTGTCGTCTTTGTCTTTCGAGCTTCCCGGGATAACCTGTCCTACCGAGACCCCGCCACGGCACTCGGCGAATCTCTTCGCGACATACTTTGCCTCCTTGAGACCGGGAGCCACGATCTTGATCGCGTCGTTATCCCGGCGGTCAGTCCAGTTCTCGATCTCCGCGTAGAATATCATGATCAAGTCTCCCATTCAATCAGTCCTCTATCTTATAGTCAGACAGAGTAGGGTCTACCTCCAAGACAGGGGTCCGCTTTCAACGAGACGCCTGCAATATTCGACAGAGTCCTTCGTTCCCTGCTGCATGTTGCGAAGAATCTCGTCACTCTTCTTGACAAACTCTTTTAGCGCCTCTCTCAGATCGATTCGGTGACTTGACAGAAACTCGCGGGCGTCCTTTGCTGAGTGCTTGTAGATGCTTACCGAAATTCCATAGTCGCAGATGCGCGCATTCACGAATTTCTCAAGGTGAATCGCGCTGAATGCGTTGATATAGAACGGCATTCCCATGAACGTTTTTACGATCGCCTTCGCATCGGCACTCGTCCCGGACTTCGAATCACCGGTTATCGTGATCCAGTCTCCGTTGCACACCTTCGGGGGAGACACCCCGGAGATCTCCCAGCACATTCCGGTGAAGTCGGCGGCGTTTATTGCATCCGCCGCAAGCTTGATGATCGCCTGCACTACGGAAGGATCACAGGCATATGCGTCACTCCATGTTGTCGCACTTTCTACGAGCTTCTTGCTCGCAGCAATCGCATCGCGGACTTTCGGGCTCAGCTTGCTATTCCGGCGTTTCATCGTATCTCCATTTCGTCTTGTCGATCCCACGGCTGATCTTCCCGAGAACTTCCAGCGTCTTCTCGTGCCTCTCTCTCGCCAGTCGGGACTCGTTTTCAAGATGGCATATGTGTATGAAGACAGCCTTCCCGAGGTTGAGTCTTTCGGCGGCGAACTTCGTGATCGCATCGATCCCGAGGAGCGTCAGCGACAGGTGTGACTGGAAGAACACGCCGAGTCTGACGTTGCTGGTCAGCTTGGTTGACCCGATCGGCTTCGCCGGGGAAACGATTTCGGCCTCTATCCGGTTGACGACCTTGTGAATCAGGTGAAGATCACCCTCGATAGGCCACGTAGCAGTCAACACGAGCCGAACCGTTGCCAAGTCCTCTGGATACCACATCCTTTCGATGAACCAGTCAGCTTGACTGAGATCGGCAGCCCGGAACGCGTCTCCAGTCTTCGCGTACACGTCCTGCATCCGAGCCACCGACTCGGTAAACGTCTTCGCCTCAGGCTTGTCCAGAATCTTCTTGATGCCCGAGAGAATCCGGGCAAGCTTCTTGTTTGCCGTCTTCTTTGCCACGGTTAACTCCTGTCCAGCATGCTTCGTTCGTCCAGTCCGTTGTTCCTGTTCCGACCGTGCATCGTGTCGCGGGTCTTTGCAGGATCTCGGGAATCAGCCAGATCGATCCGGTGATCGCACGCCTCTTCGCATTCGTCACAGTCGACCCAGTACAGCCTGCCCCAGCTGATCGCGATAAGTTCGGTCGCGTCTCTCGTATTCAGAAGAGCGTCCCGGACAGCTTCAAGGATCTTCTCGACTGACGCTTCTTTGTCGTGTGCTCCGCTGACAGGGAAACATCGTCGAAGCTTACCGGCTGCGTCATACAGCTTGAACGTCATGGGAGCACCCATCTGATCTCCTGTCCTATCCTATTGGCTGGCAGGGTAGGGTGTATCCTCGATCTTGACGAAAAAGTTGGTTACGATCTTATGCCGGTGCTATATTTTTACTGCCTGTCCATACGGCTGGATCTTGATGAAACCAATCTTGTTGGTCCTATAATATGTGCTATATGTCTGCTGGCTGGGAGCTTGACGAAATATAGTATTGTCGATCTTAGAATACTCTGAATATCTGGATCTTGACGAAACAGAGTATTGGGGATCTTATCCTTCTGGTAGTATTGGGGATCTTGTGATCATGACGATGTGTTGGATCTTGACGAAACAAGACTTGCTGAACCTATAGAGTTGGCAGCAATATTGATGAAACAAGACTTGCTGAACCTATAGAGTTGGTAGTATCATACGCGATGCCCGTCTGCTTCTTGACGAAACAAGACTTGCTGAACCTATAGAGTTGGTAGTATCATACGCGAGGACCGGCAGTGTCTCAAACGCACATGTGCAATTTTTCGATGGAAGTTGGGTCCCATCAACGACTTATGACTTTTCCCATGGTGCCTAGGTGCATTGTAGAAATCAAGTCATAAGTCCTTACGCCACAACGACTTACGTTGGCATGCCTAATGCTAATGCACATATGCTATACGAATGTGCACAGCACTTGGCATGCCAATTCTTTGGCACAGTGATTGCAAGTCCAAAGAATTCTACTAGCATAGGGCATGCCAATATAACTGGTATGCTATATGCTACAGAAGTCATATGCCCTACCCTGCCATTGCACGTTGTTGTATGCATGAGTTGAACCCTAGTACATAGGGCATACCTAGTATGCATGGGCATATCACATACGCTATGAGCATAGCCTATACGCTATGTGTATACGCATACCACATACGCTATGAGCATAGCCTATACGCTATGTGTATACCCTAGGCTATTCAGTATGAGCATAGCCTATACGCTATATGCATACGCCCTGGCCATGCTGCACTGGTACACATAACACATACGCTATACGCTATGCGCATAGGCATGATCTATACGCTATGTGTATAGGCATGATCTATACGCTATGCGCATAGCCTATACGTCATGAGCATATGCTATCCATACGCCCATAGAGTATCCATACATAGCATGAAAGTCATACCGCACGAGGATTTCGCCCTGGCACAGCCCAGTCACCACTCCGTCCCTCCACACCGCTCTCCTCTCGACTATGCAGTTTTGGTATGACTGTCCGCCCTCACAGGCATAGCGGTCCACTCCGTCCCCACACACGAGGTCGTCTCTCGTGTCTATGACATACGCGCTATACCTTGTATGCAGAGTCGTCCCTCTACCAGCTCGTTTACCACTCCGTCCCCGCCCACCTCGCCGCCCCTACCGGCCCCGCCCTACACCCCTATGTCAGTTCCACGCGTACGCGGATGTTCATCCACCCATTCCCGCATGCGGACGCCCCTGCCCAGAAAAGCATAGGCGGGTCCGACCGCCCATCATAAAAGGCCTCACCGCTCCGTCCCCGCACACCGCCACCGCCCTGGCTATCCTCTGCTTGGATACTCACACATAGCATATACGCCATGCACATAGCTTGACGCTACTCACACATAGCATATGCGCTATATGAATAGCTCTGCAATCCCTGGCACGCATAGCCTGAGGATACTCACACATAGCATATGCGCTATACGCATAGCCTGTCCGGTACCCTCATGGTTTACCTTGAAGGGTCGGCAGTTCAGAGACTCGACCGACGACGGCCGCACGTTGACCGAGGGTACCCCGAGACGGCCGCTTGACCTTGACCGCCCCGTACCCCCGTCCAGCCGTCCAGCGTACCCCGACGCGCCCGCGCCGCGCCCGTACAGGCTACGTCGTCCGGCCGGAGGGTACGCCCTGGCCAGCGCCCCTTGCGCCCGTCCCTGACCGCCCGCAAGGGCAGGGGTACCCCGTGCCCCTATCTTAAGGAGCACGTCCAAGTCCTTTGGCGACGTGCGCAATAGGCTAAAGCGTTATGGCCACACGAGTTAACTTTCGCTTATAAGGTCCGCAGAGACGCTTTCATCAACCTAGGAGTGTGGGAAGTCTACCCCCCTTAGAAAAACGCCTCTAATGGCACTGTAATCGAAAGTTATTCCCTGGCGACGTAACGAGTTACAAGGTGGACGTCCAATTGACTGGACGACGAGCACGCACCAAACGAAACCGCCCCGGGGGTACCGGGGCGGTTTGACGGCGCGTCTTGAGGATTGAGTCAAGCGTCCAGACGAGCCAGAAGTCGTCGAAGCGCTGCAGCAGCGTCCGCCGTCATATCCTCGGGCGAATCCCCGTCGTTCTCCGGACCGGCCCAACGAACCTCGGCCGAACCATCCTCGCCCCGCATGTCGTCCGCCGCTTCCTTCGCCCACACCTTGACCTGACACGGCATGCACAGAGGCGACTCAGGATAAAGACCGAGCACCGCACCGCACACCACACACTTCGCACGAGCCATTGTGTACCCCCTTCAGGGAACCGCGCGCGCCCGATGCGCTACGCACGTCAACAACGTAACGACGTTATCACATATGTGTCAAGTCGTCAACACAAAATCCAAATGGATTCGCACATTTTTTCCCGGCATGACGTCTATACCTTCCAAGCCGAAAGCCGCTCTGTTACGACTTGGATACCACTCCGTCCCCCCACACGGGCCAAAACGAACCGCCCCGGCAATGACCGGGGCGGTTGACCGTCGGAGCGACGTGGCTACAGGGTAGCCTGTTCGAACGTGGTGTACCCCGGCGTCTCGCACTCGATCATCTGCACCGGGACGGTCACGAGCGACAACGGCGTCTCGCCGTTGACCATGCCGTCGGGAGTGTTGTTGACGTAGAAGTCGTGGTCCATCTGGAAGTCAAGGAGCACTTCACTGTGCAACTCGATCGCACCGGCCGGGATTCCGATGACGGCCGACACGACGTCAAGGAAGTACGCCCGGTCCGCCCGCTCTTCTGCTTCGATGGCGTCGGCAACGTCGTCCGCCGACCAGAGCACGCGCCCGCACTTGCACGTTGCCGTCTCGTCGTCCGACACCCGGTACGTTCGGCCGCACGACTCGCACGACTCCGAATGATGCAGGCTCATGTCCTATCCCCTATCCTCGTGTCATGCACCCTGCATGACTCCACTAATCTAGACTACTGCCAGCGACGTGTCAACAGGTTTTCCGAATGTTTCGCTCATACTTCCAAAGCATTGTGTCTATGCCAGACTCGCCGCCCTCTTTCCATAGGTTGCCCGCTCCGTCCCTGCACAGGGGGCCAAAACGAAACCGCCCCAGTTTCCTGGGGCGGTTTGACTCTGAACGACCGACGGTCTACCGTTCGGCGTACACTACGCGCTGCGCAGCGTTGAATGCGTCCGGGAAGAGCGCAAGGTCAACGTTTGTGCATCCGTAGGTTGACTCCGCGTCCCAGCCGGGGTGTATGTCGTACGACGTGACGTCGCCGTTCATCCAGCGCAGTACGATTGTCGTTCCGTTGTCGGACGTCCAAGACTGTTCGCCATCCGCCGTCTGGACGTATCCGAATCCCGCGCGCGTCAGTGCGTCAGCGGCATCAACCGTCGTCATGTCCTATCCCCTATCCCCACCATGCACCATGCATGGTTCACGTACTCTAGACTACTGCCAGAGACGAGTCAACAGAATTCCCAAACAATCGTGGTGATCCGCTCCGTCCCCCCACAGGGGCGCAAAACGAAACCGCCCTGGCGACTGCCGGGGCGGTTCGTTGCGTCGTCGGTCGTCGGCCGCTACGCTGTCGCGTCGGCCGTCTCGACGGTCGCCGTGTCGCTGACCTTCGGCCGGATAGCGTCGGCCGCTTTCTGCGCGTCGGAGCACGCGCTTACGAACGTCTGCGGGTCGGAGAGAATGAACCGCTTCCAGTGCTGAATGTACGCTGCCGAGTTGTTCGCAACGTCGTCATAGAGTCCGCACGACGCACAGAGCATTGCGGCAGTGAATTCGGCGACCAGTTCTTCGCGCGAATACTCTTCGACCGGACCGCGAAGCTTTCGGTTGAGTCGCGACTCGTGCCCGGTCGAATGTGCCAGTTCGTGCAGGAGCGTTTTGTAGTAGTGAGCGCTGCTCTTGCACCGGTCCCGGTTCGGCATGGTCACCATGTCGAGACTCGGGGCGTAGCTTCCGGTGTCGGCCGTCTCGGAGTGGCTCACCATCGGCGGATTCGGCATGCCCTTGACGATCATTTCGGCCGCTTCGACGGCCGGAACGTCGGCCGTGGTGCTCGTCGGCCGCGTCCATCCGGTTACCTCAGTGTCGGGGTAGACCGTGACGACCTTGAACCGGATAGGGAACCGGTACTTCCGGCCGGTGGCGTCGTCGGTCTTGACGATGAACTTCGACGGGGCGAGGATATCGACACCGCGCGCCGTCTCGCTGATCGTTGCTCCTGCCGTCGTCCACTGACCGCGCCCGGCGCAGTAGCGTACCCCGTACATGCTGAGAATGAACCAGTTCGCCCCACGGTAGGATGCATGCGTCACGGGATTCTTGGGCATGTCGGCCGCACGTGCGTCGTCTCTCGTGCACATTTCCCACGGCAGAAGTCCCGACGCGTCGCACCGCGCCATCAAGTCCGCTACCACCGTTTCCATCGTCTTGACTGCCATGTCCTATCCCCTATCCTCGTCATGCACCATGCATGACTGTGGTACTTTACTGGACGGTCAACGTCGTGTCAACAAGTTTTCCGAATGTTTCGCACATACTGCCAAAGCATTGTGTCTATGCCAGGGCGACGCCCCAGTCAGGCTGGTGCCCCACTCCGTCCCTGCACAGGGGATACTCATAGCGTATAGGTCATACCTAGACTCTCATAGCGTAGTCGATATACGTATGCTGCATATGCTATCAAGTCTGTCCTGGTACGATGCGCATACTAGGGTAAGAGCCCCGCTCCGTCCCTGCACAGGGGCTATGCTCATAACGTATAAGCTATATCTATGCTCATAGCGTATGTGATATATGTATGCTCATGACGTATAGGCTATGCCCATAGCGTATGTGATATGCGTATGCTCATGACG
>Ga0066599_100000118_pt1 | contig 11091 bp, 21 predicted proteins | sample InisedmetaG_FD_60065 | JGI IMG/M metagenome (GOLD analysis project Ga0066599, IMG submission 60065) | Freshwater pond sediment microbial communities from the University of Edinburgh, under environmental carbon perturbations - Initial sediment | ecosystem: Environmental > Aquatic > Freshwater >...
ATTCTCAACAGATATTCAATTGTCTTCGCTTGACGGTATGCGTCACGATGGCACGAACTTTGTCGTTTGATTCACCGGCCCTCTTCGGAGGGTCTTTTGTTTTATCATTGTCCGTCACTCAGCTCACATACAAAGGGGAAATTAAAATGAAAATCCAAAACAAAGTAAACCGCTATATCAACAATACTGTCGTTGGTAACAAAGAAGTACAGCTTTCAAAAATGGTAAAAGCGATTGCATTGGCTGAACAAGAGTTACAGCAAGCACAAGCTATGCTTACTGAGTTTAATGCTACACCTATCAAAGAAGTAAAACCTGTTGTAGAAGAAGTAGTGACAGAGTATAAAGGTTTAGACTTATCGGCACCAGCACCTGTTACTCAATCTGAGTATAAAGGATTGGATTTGACGGCACCTCTTGTCAAAGAAGTCAAAGAACGAATGGTTCAGCCAAAAGCGACACCTAAGGTTCAGTTCAATAAAACTGTAGCTAACCCAACTGTTGCTTTCTTGTCTGGTCCAGCAAGACCTTCAAATGTGTTGAACAGTGGCCGTCCAAGTCATAAGCACAACACAATTGAATATGTTAACAAGCTCAAATTGTTTATCTTCACAGGCATCATCAAATTAGCAAAAGCAGGAGTCCGGGAGATTCGTGTTGCTGAACTTGATGGTGTTGAATTGTTAACAGCTCTTGTCTGGGAGAGTGTTTTGGTTAAATACCCAGATATGAAGTTAGTTGTCTTCTCTAATGGCAAAACTATCTTCAAGCAATATAAAGCAGATGTATATGAAGAGACTTTTGAAATTCACTCTCCATATCGTCTGCAACAAAACTTGTTGAAATATGCAAGTCGTGTAGTCAAGGTCGATGGTAACGCATTTGCTGTACGACGTGCGATTGCTAAAGATGCTATTGGCTATGTTCGCATCGCTCCAGTTGCTTTGGAAGATGTGACGACACCACTCTATCAAGGTAAGACTCTACAGGTGAACATTTGCCCGTGGACACTTGCTGTTGAAGTAGGTGGCGATTTACCTGCTGTCTCTGTTAAAGCAGACGGCGGGGATTACCGTCCTTTGCAAATGATTGCGGACGAGAAAGCAACATCATCGGCAGTGTCGGAAACTCCGGTTTATAAAGGCCTACTTCTTTAATTAGAGGCAGGTCTTTTGTTTATAGTTGGCTATTGGGCCTTCGGCTAGGGATTTAAACCCTTTACAACCGGAGGCCTCCGGCCATCTTCATTCGGTATTACAAATTGAAAGGAGTCACTACGATGTCACGAGAATTTATCATTTCATTATTACGTTTAGTATTACCTTATCCACTGCATTGGTTTGAAACCAAGTCCTTGTTCGAATTGAACGGGATATATGCAGACAACCGGGGTGCAATTTCCCGGAAGCGTGTCGAATTGGCGTTTGCCGCCGATGACCGCCGTCTGCAAGAGAAATTGAAGAAGACACCATTCGTTCCTCCAAAAGAGGACAATGGGTTACCCTTCTTCTAGTTCAAAAGAAAAAGGGCGGGGGACTCCGTCCTTCTTTTCTTGATTCAATCAGGTTGCGCGAACTGATGTGCCTTCGGGTGCAGAGGTCTGTCCACCCCTGTTTGAGTTTTTCTACTGATAAAACGGACAGACTTCCTGTTCTTACTCCTATGTGTTGGGGGTGAGAACGGTCAGGGGTCTAGTAGTCCTCCAACACACATCAACTCTCCTTCCTAACGGGGAGAGTTGATGGAGGCAAACGCATTACCGCTGTTCCACAATGTTAGGTCTCCCCCGTTCCACCGGGTAGGAGGGATTTAGGTGTAGTCTCGCGCAGGAGTGCGGGGGCTACGCCAGTGGATATTGTGTGACCGGGGGCTTACTCACCCTCCGGCACATAGTAAATAATAGGATTCAGGGAGGTAGCTCCTTCCTCCTATTATGTTTTATCTGTGACGCTTCAGCAGAGTAACAGGTAGTGAAGCAGGGTTGTCCTCTCCTAGACGTAGGAGGGGTTTTAATGTTAAAGCGGGGGCCTCCGGCCTTCTACATATGATTCACAAATCTAATATTAAAGGGGATTGGTTAATATGATATCTGAATTAAAAGTCTTACGTTCGAATGCTGGGTTCTACTTAGGTCGTACGATGGAAGATGATGGCTTTGATATGCCATACGACCGTCAATCCGGCTACTTCCAAACGGAAGCGGAAGCTCAGCAAGCATTGGACGCTTTACAAAACTAATACGTGGGGCTTCTTAGCCCCTTCTTTTATTCATACTACATTCAAAGGAGAGATTAAGATGTTAAAGAACACAGTAGAGGTACAAGAATTGGCATTTGCAATGAACGCATTAATGGACGCAGAAACAATGAATGAAGAGTCTGCCGAGACTGAACGCTATATCCGTGCAGTCCGTAAGGTATACGGTGTTCAAGGTACTGGCGACATCACGGACTTTATGCTTTATCTCTTAACGAAAGACATTGGAGAGAACCAACGCATTCTAGCAGGAGATGTCATTCATGATATCTTACAAGAAGCAGACTTACGTGTACAAGTATTAGATGGTTTATAAGAGCGGGGGCCTTCGGGCCTCTTTTTTTTTAATTCCACACACATATTCTGTAGCCACACATATCCTTCGGCTATACATATCCAATTGCTTTACATATCTTTTATGATAAAAGGCGGAGGCCTCCGGCCATCTTTTTATAGTTAGACACAATGAGGAGGAATAGACATGTTCAGAATTATCATTGCAGGTGGTCGTACGATTACAGACTACGAATTAGTAAAGAGAGAAGCTGACCGATTACTTGCACGTAAAGTTATGGAAGGTGTAAAGATTATTGTTGTCTCCGGTACTGCTCGTGGTGCTGACCAATTAGGTGAACGATATGCGGCTGAACGTGGTTATGAAGTTCATCAATATCCTGCTGATTGGGATACGCATGGAAAATCTGCTGGTTACAAAAGAAATACGTTGATGGCAGAGAATGCTGATGCGCTCATGGCCTTCTGGGACGAAAAGTCTCGTGGGACCAAGCATATGATTGATATCGCCACTACTAAAGGATTACCTGTGCGTGTCATTCGTTACTAAGGAAGAGCGGGGGCGTCCCGCCTTCTTTCTTTGATTCCTAATTTCATACAAAAAGGAGAGATTCTCATGCATCCACAAATTGAACGTGAAATTGAAATGGACAAGTTCTTCCGTCGGGGAAAACACTCGACCAACATCAATCCTGAAACAGGTGAGTTCGTTGAACCTGTTAAAATGATTCATCCTTCGAAACCTAATCGGTGCCGAGTTCTCATTGCCCGTCAACCTACATTATGTATGAACTTATCTCATGCCGAGATTCGTCAGACATTGGTTGTAGAGAAAAACGGTAAACAAGGGACGGTTCGTATTGTCTTATGTAAATGTCCGAAAAAAGAAGCACCTGAACGTTTCCAAGCGTATGTCAAACGTTGGAGAGAAAAGGAGAGTCTACTATGAGTTTCTTATTTATCATTGGGTTGTACATGTTGTTGTTTGTCATCGGCATCACCGGTGTATGGTTGGCGCAATACTTCTTTGAAAAGGATAAGTGGAGCTTCGCCTTCACTTCGTTCTTTGGTTCTGTTGGTCTTATCAGTTTTGTCTGTAACATCGTCTTCAACTAACTTACTACAATATCATACTAAAGGGAGAGATTCTATTATGAAACGTACATTTAAATTTATTTTCAAAGCATGGTTATTATATGCCTTCTCTATGTTGATTGCTGGTTATACAATCGCTGACGCCAACCGCCGTGAACGGGAAGCTCTTATCGCTAAATCAAAAGCAAGCTTGGACGATACAAACGCTCGACTAAAACAATTGGGGGTAATGAAATGAGATTCTTTGACACGCACACACGTACAACTGTAGACCGTCCACTGGTGGCGGTCACGTTAGCTAATGGTCAAAAAGGGGTATTCGTTCATAACGAAATCTCTTGCATCAATGCGTTTAATTTTGAAGAGAAGATTCTCAGCCAACAGTCAATTGCTGGTGTCGTCTACGGTAGAGACGTCTCCCTCGAAGAGGCGGTTGCCAATTTCAATGAATCGGTCTATCCTAAGAAACGCATCGTTACATTCAGCATCCTAGAGGAGGAAACAGCATGAATCCCATTATTCAACCTACTGAAACGATTCAACCTCTCCGTCATGAGCAAGTGACGGAGACGCGGGACTACATGGCTATTTACAGCGATGGCGTCCGTTATGATACCATTACCGCCATTCGTCAAACTTCGTTTAACAATCAAGGGCAACGTATCTATGAAGTCTCCGTCGACCCTGATGAAAAGGTCTTCTACAAGATTCCTTATGGTTTCGATGTTCCGTATAAGCACGAAGATAAATCTATCAACTGCATGATTACACACGCTAAGTTTAATCAATGAGGGCCTTCGGGCTCTCTTTTTTTTATGGGACACACATCTCCAGTGACCACACACATTCAAAAGCTTTTAAAAGATTAAGAGCGGGGGCCTCCGGCCTTCTTTTAATGATTTTCAGTAGCTGTAGCCATTCACCTTATAGGAAGGAAGATACCTCATGGAAGAACAAATGTATGCTTATCAGCAAATCTTGAAAGACACAAAAAAGCACGATGACATCACTGTCGGACTTGCTAGTGTTGTTAATGGACTTGTCAATGACCTCGTTGCTAAGAACTCAGACTTCATTCGTATGAACAGTGAACAGCGCTTATACTCTGCTGTCGCTAAAGCCCGTATGCTGGAAATGCAACTCGCTTATACCATCGACTTCAGTCATACCCCATTGCTTCCAGAGATTCTTCCGCTGGACCCGATTCAGGTCCATGCCTTACAGGAAGAATACGAAGCCCAGTTCCAATAAGAGCCTTCGGGCTCTTACATACCTAAAGGAGGAATACACAATGAAAACGGCACAAGACATGCTTAACCTAGCTCAAGAAGTGAATACCCGGATGACACAGGAAAAATCTATTAAGATTATTCTTAAATCCATTGAGAACATCATTGAACATGCGGCTCAACAAGGTAAGACCGATGTCACCATCTTCACAGAAGAAATGGGCTTTGACCTCAACTTCCCACTCACAATAGGAAATTTAAAAGTTGTAGCAGAACGTGTTCATGATTTTGGATACCATGTTTCTATCTTAATGAAACAAGACACAGCAGAGATGACTCTTCACGTCAATTGGAAACCTCACCCAATGGATGCGTTATTACAAGACTTAACCAACGCCTTCGGTCCACTTGACCGTTTTTAAAAGATAAAGAACAAGAGCGGGGGCTTCCAGCCTCCTCTTTTTGATTATGAAAGGAGTGATAGCCTTATGGCAAAGATTGGTGTTATCGGCATGAGAATGCGCGACCACCATCGGTATTACAATCGTAAGAGTCCAAAGCTTGAAGATATCTTTACGTGGCAAGAGAAGCAGTTACAGTTCCTCGCTAAACAAGGGCATACCTTCTTAATCGGGTGTGCGGACCATTGGGATTGCCGTGCAATGAAATGGTTATTCTACAATGGGTACGCCGACCAGATTCAATTGATTCTCCCCTTCCCCGGCTTTGGTTCCAAACAAGGTAAAGATTGGCGGACTGTTCGTCAACAACTTGAACTCCGTGAACAAGCCACGTACTTGCATCAACAAGCAACTTCCGATGAATACCAGATGTTAAACCAACGTAACCGTACCCTCATCAAAGAGAGTGATTGGGTACTCTGGTTATGGGACGGTAGTCAAAAAGATGCCTATAGTCATTTAATCGTCAATATGAAACCCGGCTATGCTTTCCCATGGAAGGAATACGTCGCCAGTCACACTCAGCTCGTGTAAGCATCGTCCATAACTCAATCGCATACTAAAAGGAGAGATTTACCATGACAACTACTACTAAACACTTTACATTCGAAGATACGATGAAAATTGAAGGACAAGACGTTATCGTCAGCGCAACTGCTGGCGTTCTTTCTAAAATCAAGGAGTTTAACCTCAGTGTGTATGAAATCGTAGCAGATTTACAATTAACGGCACCAGAAGCATTCGGTCTTGCGAATAAAACGAACTATGCCGTCGTGAATCCGTTCATGGATACCTGTATCTTAGCAAAAGTCTACAGTGACGGCGAAACCATTTGCATTGATGCCTTCGATGTGCGCAATCATATCCCGTATGGCAATGTCCGTAACGATGGAACACAAGGCTATCGTCTTGGTGCCATCAATCAAGTCTTCACCGTGGTCCAGTAACATGAAGACCAAGTATCCGCTCGTCGCATCCATAATGGAAACTGTCCATGTTGCCGTCGGCTTACTTGTTATTGCATACTTTGCTCTTGTCATCAGCTTCGGTTAAATCAGTTCAAAAGAGAAGGGCGGGGGCGTCCCGCCTTCTTCTTGTAGGGCTCACTACTCCCAATTTGGAAAGGAAGTTATTCTATGCAACTCAATCAATTCGTCCAAGCTTATTATCAGAACCCCAACGACAAACCATTACTCAAACGTGTCGGAGGTATGCTCCCGGTTACAAAGACCGTCTTCAATGAAGAAATTACGACAATGAAAGTCGATACCGCCGTCAATGCTATCCATCTCCAACAAATTGCTTCTCACATTGGTCTTGAATTAGAAGATGTGACGCATGCCGCTGTCGAAGTCTGTGGTATGAAACAAGATGCCCGCAACTTTGAAAAGAAAGTCCAAACGTATGAGCACCGGGAACATCAGTATGCCAACGGTTCTATCCTTGAGAAGTCTCGTCGCTTCCTAGGTTCAGACCCAACTGACCCACGCGCTGGAATCAAATCCGCTGAACAACCGGTCATCAACATCACTCTACCCGATAACCTCGTACAAGATAATTCTTTACAAGAACGGGTAGCACGTAACGAACAAACGATGGAAGCCATGAGCACGCAATTGGCAACCCTGCTTTCTGTCCTTGATAAGAACTTCCAAGCGACGCAAGCCGAAGCCCAACCAGAAGCGGAAACTTCTGAAGTAAAAGCGTAAGGTACGTGGGGAGCTTGAGCCCACTCCCCTTACATAATAGGAGGGTTTCTTCATGGAAACCGATGAACTTGAAATGCTGAAATCTGCTTTATATCTTGTAGGCTTATGTTTCATTGCCTTAGGGGCTCTCTTCTTAAAGATTGCCCACATTGATAGACGGATTATCGACCATTCCATTCTCTGGGGTGGCGTCATGGGGATTGGTATCCTCATCATCTACAAAACTTACCACATGGAATAGGAGAGAACCTCATGGCTATACTCATTACTATCCTTACCGTCTTCATCTTGTTTCAAACAAAGTACATGATTCGCGCGACCGTTAAATTCATTCACGTCCGCGATTCCAAGGACGCCGTCAAACGTCATTTTCATAAACAGGAATTGATTCTATGCATTAACCTATACATCGTTTCCATTGCTTTTGCGGTCGGATTGATTCTAGGAAACCTTTAAGTTCAAAAGACAAGAGCGGGGGCTTCCAGCCTCCTTTTCTTGATTACAATCGAGGAGGAATTCATTATGCATAAAACCCTACAAGAAGAACACCAGCGTGTAAAGAATCTTATTTGGAATCATACCGTCAGTCGCATCAATTGTGCCTCAGACGAAGAGTTCACGAGACGTAATACTATCCTTGAACTCAAAGATTTTGTCCTTTCCAATGACATCAACGATAGATTGTTTGCAGACGGTGCTCCTTCAATGGGCATGGGCTACGACGGCACCATGGACATTCAATGCAATCTCCGTATTCTTCGCAATGCCATCCCTAACGCTTATCCCATGATGGAAGAGCATACGTATGAGCAACTGATTCAAGCGCAAAATGAATTCGCCGAAGACATGTCAAACATTTAAAAGCAAAGAGCGGAGGCTTCCAGCCTTCTTTTAATGATTAAAAGCCGAAACGTCGAGAGACGTCATCTACGGGTAACCCTCCGTAGGTCTGATGATGGCAGGGATAAGGTCAAGGTCAAACCCGTTAAGAGCGGGGGCTTCCAGCCTTCTTTTCTTGATTCAGAGAACACTCTATCCTTTTTAGGTATAGTTGAGTTCTTTGGGTACAAATTGTCCACGCGACGTTAAAAGGAGGAATTATTCATGAACACTCAAACACAAGGTCTCGTACTCGACACACAGGCAATGGAACAATCACGCGGTCCACGTTGGTACCTCGAAGACACAAAGTCTACGTCTGAAGCTTCGAACGCATCACTAGGTATCGACAACATCATCTTGACACCGGCGACGTCACAAGCGCAACTGAATGCTGGTGCTATCGGTCAAGTCGCTCTTCACACGACTATCGGTTCGTTCTACATGACAGCTTTCCGTGGGAAAAAAGACCCCGGCTCTGTCCGTCTTGCTATCCCGTCACGTAAATACACTGTCGACGGCGTTGAAAAGAATCAGGACTACTACTCATTGTCAGCTCCTGTTCGTGCTCAAATCCTGAAATTCGTTCATGCGAAATGTAAATCGGCACAAGTCGAACAACAACAGTCTCAAGCTCAATCACAAGCGAATCCTGCTCTTCAGGCTCTTGCTGGTGTTGACCCTGCTGTACTCATGCAACTCGTCGCCATGCTTCAAGGTGGTGGCGTAGGTGCAGTCGCTGGTGCTGGTGCTGTTCAACCTCAGGTAGAATCTACACCTTCTGTACCAGATGTCATCACTGACGAAGCGTACTAAGTTCAAAGTCAAGAACGGGGGGCTCCGCCCCTCTTTTTTTGATTATCTGCTTTTCAGCAACCCTGCTAACGGAGCGGGCGTTGTCTACGTGCTAGGAGTCCTTCCCCTACTCCTAATGCGTAGACAGCGTCTGCTCTGTTTTTTACTTAATCAGAGACACATCCGTGATGGCTTTCCTGTGGAACCTTTTCTTAAAAAAGGACAGACACATCCGAGATGGCTTTTCTCTGGTATTTTTTTTACTATAGCCTTAAAAAGAAAGGAACCTGACGATGAATCCTTATCAAGTCAATGACTTCATTTATGGAGTCGACAAACGCAACAGTATCTTTGAGGTCAATGATTTTTTCATTGGTATGATTATTGATACCGAACCTTTAACGTGTCTTATCTTACACTCTGCATTCTCTATTAAAAGAAGTGATACCTTGTCTTCAGAAGAGTTTGCACGCGCTGTCCGGGATTTCCGATTGACCGGCGACCGTGAACCTCTTGATACTCACTATGAAAGATTTACATTTGTCATGGATACAACGGATATGAACATCTCTCGTTTCCTTCATCCAACCAAAGAAGGATACACAAAAGCTTTTCAGGAAATGTTTAAACTCTCCTCTAGTTCAATAGAAGAAGCACACCGGGATTCTTTACCTTATGGCTTATTCGCGCAACGTTTCCTTTCTCCTCATTTCTCACCTATTAATCCAAAACTCTCACTCTAGAAAGGAAGATAAATATGGCTACAATCGGAACGTTTGCTCACTATACTTCACAGGATGGAAACTATAGCGGCATCGGACTCGTTTGCCAGTCCCTAGAAGGTGGACTCTCTGATGCGCCCCGACACCTCATACTAGCAGAACGAAGAATACCGAAACGTATGGAAAGCTCTCTTCTCACGACTACTCCTTTTTCTTTTCAACAAAAAGTTCTTAGCTATTTGAAGAAGAACCTTGCGACCGGCGACATCAAAATCTTTCCTAAAAATCAATTCATAGTAGACAAACCAGACAACCAGATGCAACCACTAGGAGTCTTATTCTTTAGTCATGGGTTCTCTACCGTCGTCATCGATTCCCTTCCTCAACTCGAACAAATCTTACAAGACTTCTTACCTATGTCCGAATACCAATACGGAAGCATTATCCGCATCTTTAAAAGTTTCCAATTGGATTTTGATAACACCACTCCACCGAAACTTTCCCTATAAGAAAGGAGTTCCTTATGAAACAGACTGCCAAAACTTTCTACTTGCATGTACACCCAGAAGCAACGATGTACAACTGTGGCATTATGATGAGTGTCGAAAACACAAATGATTCTTATGGCCCTCGTTGCCTTATTCTCGCTGGCGCCGCTTATCTCCAATGGGACAATGAATACACTTTCATCCAAGCCCCACTCCCTACTCAACAGAAGCTACAAAAATTATTTGTAGACAATCGAGAAAACCCCGACTTCTATTTTGACAAAAGCAAATACAAATATAATGGACGCATCCCAAATGTGGTTCGTGCAAACGACGACCGCATTACCAAAATCCAAACACGCAACCAACTCCAACAAATCTTATACACCCGCCCTCTTGATATGACCATTGGGCAGAAAACACAACTCCTCAAGTTCTATGACGCCTTGAACAATTCCTTCACCCCCTTACAGAAAGCACCAAGTTCCCTCTGATATGCAACTATCCTGCATAAACGAGAAACCGTATGCAACTACCCCGGTAAATTTCAACACTTTCTGCATAAGTATGCAATACCATTGAATAAGGCTATGTCACTTATCCTTCAAAACCCTACCCTGCTTACCAATTATTTGGGGGCGTGATACCCTATATGGTTAATATGTTAGTTTGATTTTAGTGTTTTTAACCCTATATCATGTAATGTTAGTGTTTTTAAACTGCAAAACAACCCTATATTGTTAATATGAGACTATTCTTAAGTCTATACAAGTCTTCTTAGGTTCTTTATCTTGCTTACTCTTATCTATGTATCTCTCTCTTATTAATGGAGGTTCTTTCTTTATGGTTCTTATCTTATTAGAAGTATTCTTTATTCTCTTAGTCTTAATCTTACTAGTATTATTATAGGGGATAGAGGTTTCCCCGGCGGCATTCCATTATTTTAAAAGGAGGTTTGTTTATTATGGAGCTTCAAGAGTTATTTGATTTGATTCCAAATGTTCGTTCTATTCCTTATGAGGATTCAGATGAAACCATTCATTCGATTGAGGATGTATGGGAACGTAGTTTTAAAAGTGTTCGTAATCTTATCTGTTCTTCTATTAAGGACAGACGATGCGCCGGCGTCGGATTCACTTTATATACACCTGATGAAAAAGATG
>Ga0066599_100000121_pt1 | contig 10971 bp, 5 predicted proteins | sample InisedmetaG_FD_60065 | JGI IMG/M metagenome (GOLD analysis project Ga0066599, IMG submission 60065) | Freshwater pond sediment microbial communities from the University of Edinburgh, under environmental carbon perturbations - Initial sediment | ecosystem: Environmental > Aquatic > Freshwater >...
CTGCCCGATGTAGAGCGGACGGATGCCGTTCTCGAGCGACATGCCGTTGGCCAGCTTGCCCAGCACCGGTGTTCCCCACGGCAGCAGGCTCCCGAGGGCACGCGACGCGGCGACGTTCTTGTAGGTGCGCTGCCAGGACCATTGGCCGTACTGGGCAAGGTCGGCCACGGCGATGACCAATGCCACGGCGACGGCCGCCTGCGGCGTCCAGGGCCTTTCGAGGAGGCGCCCGAGCCCGCGGCGCCATCCTGCGATCAGCCCGACCAGGCTCATGACAGCCAGTACGGCGGCAATCCTGACGCCCGGCCTGACCTGGTAGAGATAGGGCAGGCGCGCCACCGCTCCCCACGCCACGTACAGGCCGTACGCCACGACAGGCGCCGCCCACCAGACCCGCCTGAGCGGAACAACGCCGGCGCCTTCCGGCAGCAGGCGGAGGTCTCTCCCGAGCACCAGCGCGGCCATCGCGGCCATGGCGGGGATGAGGAAGACAAACCGGCGCTCGTTCCCGGTGTCATGGAGGATGAGTTCCAGCACGCCGAGCGCCAGCCACAGCCACAAGAGGCGCTCGCCCTGCGGCCGCCGATGCCACGTGAACAGCGTCACGATGAATCCCGCGATGCTGATCCACGTCAGCAGGAGCATCCGCGTGAAGAAGTCGTGGATGATCGGCAGCCAGCTTGCCCGGTCGATCACGACGCCGATGCCGCTCGCGCTCCGCCGCTCACCGTAGAGCCGCACGTTGTAGAAGAGGTACTCGTCCAGGTTCGGCACGACAAAGAACGCCAGTACGGCAATGCCGGCGGCGGTCAATCCTGCGATCGTGTAAAGCGCGGCGGCGGTTTCGCGACCCGCGTCGGCGTTCGGCTCGTCACCGCCGCCGCGGCGCCGCGCTGCGGCGTGCCTGACGAGAGACCAGCAGCAATCGAGCCCGATCCCGACCAGAAAGAAGGCCGACGAGGCCTTGGTGAAGAACGCCGCCATGGCCAGTACCCCGGCCACGGCACCCAGCGCGGGACGCTTGCGCGCCGCGGCGTAGCAGCTCCACGACGCCACGATGAGGCTCACCATCGTGGCCTCGAGCAGCGCCACCCTTCCGTACATGACGTACACGTAGTTGGTGGCGGCGAACCAGGCCGCCAGCGCCGCGGACAAACGGCTCCCAATTGCGCGAACACCCCAGGCAAGCGCGAGCACGGACAGCGCGCTCAGGAGGATGGACGGGAGCCTCGCCTGACGGAGCCCGACACCGAGCGTCTCGAACGTCGCCCATTCCAGGCCCGTGAAGATCGGCGAGACGTACATCGGGTTCCAGCCGTCGAGTCGCCAGTCGCCGAACAGCACTTTGTTGCGGGCGTTGTGGGCCCAGACGCCCTCGTCGTGCCACGTGATTCCGACCGTCGCGTGCGCGGGAGGGTCCGCAGGCTGGTAGATGCCCCTCAGGAGCAGGGCCACCGAACAGGCCAGAAGCGTCGCGAGGACAAACCTGCGGCGCGTGAACCGAATCACCTCGCGCGAGGCTGACCCGTCGTCGAGCATCACCGGTCCCACACCCCCGCTTCGGACGTTGCCAGGCCTGTCCCGGCGCCGTCCTAGGATATCCGAGATGCTGCATGCCGCCACGCCGGTCTTCGCTTCGCGGTGGTCGGGCGCTACTGTAGAATCTGGGATGCACGACAGCGACGCATGACACCATTTCACACGCCCGTGGTCCCGGCCCGGAGTCGCCTCGACTGGCGGGTCCTTCTTCTCTACCTGGGCATGGCGCTCGCCTTGAGCTTCACGGATCATCGCATGCGGCGGTTTCCGGACTACGTCGTGACCACCTACATGCCGCAGGTCGTGCAGGGAACGGCGGACGCGCCCGGCCGGTACCGCGTGCTCGCCCCTCTGGTGATCGATGCGCTCACCACCGCGACGGGCGGGTCGCCGATCATCGTGTTCCTGGTGGCGCGGTTCTGGCTGCTCTACGCGGCGCTGGTGGCCGTGCATCTGCTCCTGCGGAATTGGTTTGCGCCCCTGATCGCGACGGGAGGCACGTCGCTGCTGGCCGCCCTGCTGCCTTTGACCTATACCAACTCCTGGGCGCATCCCGACAGCGTCGTGGAGCTCCTGCTGGTCTCTGCCGGCTGCGGCCTCATCGTCTCGAAGAACGACGTGTGGTTCTCGATCGTGCTCATCGTGGCGGCGTTCAACCGTGAGACGTCGGGGTTCCTGCTGCTACTCTGGGCCTGGAGCAGGTTGGCGGGAACCCGGTCGCCGGCGATGCTGCTGCGTGTGGCCGGCGTCGCCAGCGCATGGCTGGCCGTGTTCATCGGCCTGCGCTGGTACCTGGGCTTTGCGTCCTACCAATACTGGATGCTCCCGCGCAACATCGGGGCGCTCCTGCCTCTGCCAGCCAACTTCGATCCCTACGTCCGCATCAGCGGCGTGCTGTGGCTGTTCCTGTCGGTGCCGTTGTTCGTCCTGGCGTTCGCCGGCATCACACGCGTCGGATGGTCGTCGTACTTCGGGCGCGCGACGGCGGTGGCCGGCAGCCTGGTGGTGACGGGATTCCTGATTTCGTCGGTGCTGGAGTCGAGGATCTTCGTGCCGCTGCTGCCGCTGCTTGTCCCCCCGGCCCTGATCGGACTGGGAGCCGAGCCGGGTGCGCGCGCCGATTGCCGTCCACCGGCGGCCGGGCAGCCCCATGACTGATCCCGATCGTGACAAACGGGGCGTGTCGCCCGTCCAGCGCTCCGTGCCCCGTGGGAGCCGCGCGCCGTATCCCGTGCCGCTCGCCCTGATGCTCGCCGTCGTGTCGATCGGCACGGCCGTCTTCTACATCTGGTCGGAGGGGAGGACGGCCGCCGGGCCGGGCTTCCCGCTCGATGATGCGTGGATTCACCTTCGAATCGCGCGCAACATCGCGGACGGCCACGGGTTCTCTTTCAATCCCGGCGTGCCCACCGCCGGTGCGACCGCCCCGCTCTGGTCCTTGCTGCTCGCGCTTCCCGCCGCGATGGGTGCGCCGCCGGTGGCCGGTGCGCAGGCCATGGGGATGCTGTGGGGCGCGATCGCCGCGCTGGCGGCTGCGGCGCTGGCGTGGGAGTGCACGAAGTCGACGCTGGGCGCCTGGGGCGCCGGCCTCGCCGTGGCGCTCAGCCCACGCCTGACGTGGGGTGCCGTCTCGGGCATGGAGGTCACGCTGTACGCCGCCCTGGTGCCGATTGCGCTGTGGTGTTACCTGCGCGACTGGCCGCGCGGCGGGCACGGATGGTCCCTCTGGGCGGCGCTGGCGGGCACCGCCAGGCCCGAGGCGTTCGTGCTGTGGCCGCTGCTGTTCGCCCATCAGGTGGCGACCGGCGTGAGCGGTTCACCGTCGAGATGGCGGCATCTCCGCGCGGTGGCCATGGCCCTGGCCGTCGTCGTTCCCTACGCCGTGATCAACTGGCGGGGCGGGGGTACGGTCCTGCCCTCGACGTTCTTCGCGAAAAGTTACGGCGCGGGTCTTCTGAACGGCCTGCTTGAGCAGAACGGACGGGAGGTGCTGACCAGTGTCAGCACGGCCCCGCTCTCGACGCTCAACACGCTGCTGCTGTTCTGCCAGGGTCAGAGCGCGATCTTCTTCATGGCCTGGCTGGCCGGCATGCTGGCGTTGCTCGGCCTGGCATTCCGCGGCGTCGTATCGTCACGCGCCGCCGCGGTGGTCGCACTGCTGTTTCTCGCCGCGCCGCTCGCGACCGGGGCCGTGGCTCCCGTCCCTCCGCTCCTGGTGCACGACGGCAGGTATATCGCCCACCTGGTGGTGCTGTTCTTCGTGATCGGGTCGTGCGGGTTCGCGGCCCTCAACCGCGTCACGTCGGTCCGGTGGGTCGTCCCGGCGCTCGTCGCCGTGGCGCTGCTTCGCCTGCTCTCGCAGAACGTCAAGGCGGTTGACCACTACATGGCGATGACCGGCAACATCCAGGCCATGCACGTGACGGCGGGTCACTGGTTCGAGGCGCACACACGGGAGGACGCCAGGATCGCCACAAACGACATCGGCGCCATCGGGTTCGTCTCCGATCGGTTCATTATCGACACGGAGGGGCTCGTCACGCCGGCCATCGTCCCCTTCAAGCGGCAGCACCGGCTGCTGGCGTACCTCGAGCAGGCCAAGCCCGACCTGCTGGCGATTTTCCCCGAGTGGTACCCGGAACTCTCCGGCCGTCCGGACCTGTTCACGGAGGTGCACCGGGTGACGGTCGCCAGGCGCGTGGTGTCCGGCGGCAAGACGCTGGTGATCTTCCGTACGCCCTGGACGCGTCCCGGCGTGCTCAGGGGTTTCTAGGTTTGGAATCCTGACGGGACGGCTCCTGCAGCACGTACATCTGCTCCGGCCGCACGCGGTAGCCCGTGACCGGCCAGAAGGCGCGTGGATCGTCGAGCATGCGTCCCGCTGGCTGATATCGGTCCAGCATGGTTCGCAGCGCGGCGTCGTTCCGCTCGTCCAGGACGACGGCCTTGAAGCGCCCATCGTGCAGTGCCGCCCGCAGCGCCTCCTGCAGCGAGGCGCTCTCCTGTGCGCCGCCCCACCCGAGCACGTCGAGGATGGCCGCGGCATGCGCGGTCGCCGGTTTACCGGCCATGGACGCGAGATAGCTCTGTGAGAACACGAAGACATCCCCCTCGATCCGGGCCAGCCGCTGAACGATGCGTCTGCCGGCTTCGAGGTCGCCCGGCTTCGGGAGGACGGCCAGCGGGTTGTAGACCATGGCCGCGAACTGCACAGCGAGGAGCAGTTCCAGCACGGACACCAGCTGAAAGCGGAGTGGAGGGTCGGAGCGCTGGACCAGGCGCCGCGCCTCGTTCAGGCCCAATCCAAACAGCACGCAGACGGCGGCGAACGCGGGAATAAGCGTGTTGGTGTATCCCCCGGACTGCATCCGGGGAATCCACGAGCCGGCGAACATGCCCGCCGCCACGGCGACATGGAACCACCCGCGCCGGGACCGCTCCACCGCCGCCTTCGCGATGTAGAACAACGCGAGGGCGGAGGCGATCGCGAGGGGCAGGCCCACGTCGCGGGTCCAGAAATAGACCACGCGCTCGGGAATCACTCTCGAAGACAGCTGACCCGGCACTGTGAACACGTAGTAGCTGAACCAGCCGTCCTGCCAGATATCCAGCAGGAGCGTGCCGCCGCCGACGACCAGCGCCGTGGTGCCCACGAGCCAGACGGCCCTCCGCCAGTCGGTCGCCGCGCAGTAGAGCGCCAGCGGCAGCGCCACCACGAGCGCCGTCTGCTTGCTGAAGAAGGACAGCGACAGCAGAATGCCGGCAAGCGCGGCGGTGCGCGCAGACTCCGCCGTTCTGAGCACGTACACAGACGCGAGCAGGAGCACGAGGAACAGCGAATCGCTGCGCGCGAGGTCGAACCAGGTGCCTCCGGCCTGATAGGTCGCCGCGAACAACCCTGCCGACAGCATGGCCGGCTGACGGTTACCGGTCTCGCGGCGGACTAGCGCGAAGACGAGCCCGATACTGCCCAGGGAACACACGAACGAGACCAATCGGAGGGGGAAGAAGCCCTCCGACAGCAGCCAGGACATCGCCGCAGACACATAGAAGTACAGAGGCGGATACACCCAGGGCGTGAACTCCAGCGAGGGCCGGACATAGAGTTTGTGGCCGGACAGGATCCACGCCACCTGCCGGACCGCTCCGCCCTCCATCCACTCCAGTTCGAACGGGTAACGCATGCGCATCACGGCGAGGCCGACATAGAGGGCGACGAAGCACACCGCCGCGGCCAACGAACCGTATGAAAGCGCCACGCTGATGCGGGACCACGGGCCCGGCATCAGGCGTCCGTCGGCGTCCTCGTCTCTGCGTTCGTGATTGGGCACGAGCGACCTCCCTGCGCGCGCCCCCAGTCTAGCTCGACTTCGGCTCCGCCTGATCCATGCTAGATTTGGGGGCATCGTGAAGGAGCTTTGCCAGTCCCGTTCCGATTGCGCGGTGTGGGCGCTGCTCCTGTTGTTGAGCGTCCTCCGCCTGCCGGCACTCGTGCAGCCGATGGGCCCCGATCAGGGCATCTACGCTTACATCGGCCAGCGCATCCTCGAAGGCGAGCTTCCGTACCGTGATGCATGGGATCACAAGCCGCCGGGTCTGCATTTCCTCTACGCGGCGATGTGGTACGTGTGGCCCGACGAGGCGGTCGTTCCGCTTGTCGATCTGGCGTGCGCCGTAACCTCCGCGGTCCTGCTGCTGCTGATCGCTCCGCACCTGACGGGCGCCCGTTTCGCAGGCCCTGTCGCGGCCGCGCTGCTGCTCTTGCTCGGAAACCCGGCGTTCACGAGGCTCGGCGGGGTGCGCATCCGGGCGCAGGGAGAGGCCTTCATCGCGGTGCTCGTGACCGCCGCCGTCTACGCGGCCATTCGTGGCGCCTGGCGACAGACGCCGCGACAGGGTTCCGGAATGTGGCCGTTGATGCTGGCGGGTGCAATCGTCGGTGCCGCCTGCCTTGTGAAGTACCAGGCGGCCATCTATCTGGCGGTCGTGTGGGCGATCATCTGGCTGCCGCCGTCCATCGATGAGCGTGTCGGCTGGATGAAGGGGCTGCGCATTCGCGGCGTATGGTGGTCCGCCATCGGCTTCGTGTTGCCGCTGCTGGCGATGTTCATACTCTTCGCGCTCCGGGGGGCGCTTGTCGATCTCTGGGTCGTGACGGTGCAGTACAACCTTCACTACTCGGGTGAGACGTTCGCCGGGCCGCTGGCGTTTGCGCGCTATCTCGTCTCGATGCCTGTCCAGCATGCCCGCGTCGATGGCCTCTGGCTGCTCGGCGGCGCAGGATCGCTCGTCCTGCTCTGGCAGGTCATCAGCCGCCCACGCAGCGCGGTGCCGCTTGTCTGGATCGGCGCCGCGGTTTTCGCCATCGCGATCAACGGCAGCCGAGGACTCCCGCAGTACTTCATCCAGGCATCCCCGGCGCTCGCCCTGGCGGCCGCGCTGGCCGGCGCGGCGTGGTGGAGCCGCGGGTCTCGGGCAGGCCGGGTCCTCCTGCTGGTGGTGCTCGTCGTCGCGGTGGGTCGCGTGGTGTCGTTCCCCGGCGCCGTGGACGCCGTGCGCTGGGATCTCGCGCGGGTGATCGGCCGACTCGATCGTGAAGCGTACCTGGCGCGATTCGGCGGCCGGCCCGGAGAAAAGTACTCGGCGCTCGATGTCCGGATGCTCGGCGAGCGCCTGCGAGGGATGACGCAGCCATCGGATGTCGTGTACGTGTTCGGGTTCTCGCCTGCCGCGTACGTTTACAGCGGGCGTCGCTGCGCATCCCGGATGTTCTACCCTGCGCCGGTCGTCAGCGAGTTCGGGCGGGATCGGCCCGCCTACGGCCCGGCCGGACTGCTCGCCGACCTGACGCGCAGCGGGCCAGCCGTCATCGCGCTGCAGCGCTCCGACGCCGGTCCCGGCGGCACGGACTCCCGGGCCTGGTGGCTGGCGCAGCCGGCGCTGGCGGGCTGGCTTCGCGATCACTATCAGCCTGCCGGATCGCTGGACCGGTACGAACTCTGGGTTCGCCGGCCCGAAGGAGCGTAGCCACCCGCCAACACCCTGCTCAGGATCCGGGCGGTCGTCTCGACGCGCCTTGCGCGCGCTCCCCCACATACTCGAACAGACTCAGGTCTCCCCAGGCCCTAGCCAGCTTGTAGTCAGGCCCGAGCGCGCCCGAGCGTTGGGCCTGGAACACCTGGTCGGAGAGCTCTGCAGTCAGCGGCCCGAGCAGGAGGAACCGGATGCCCTGCCGCTCGACGAGGGACGTCAGCGACGGAAGATCTGTCAGATAGGCATGGGGAAAGGCGCGCGCGTAGTGCGGGTCGTACAGCAGCCAGGTGTCGTGCGGATAGAAGGCACCGCCTCCGGGATCGTCGGCGAGATAGTACGAGAGATGCGTCGTGAAGACCTGCCGGGGGTTGTCGATGCCCGCGTCCCTGAGAAGCGCGGTGATCTCGCTGTTCCGGTCGCGGAGCCTGGCGAATCGGCTCCACGCCCGGCCGGCGTCCACAATCGAGGCCGACGCGATGGCCACGGCGAGGATCACCGCGGCGGCTCGCGACAGGAACGGCTCCCCCCTCGATCCCAGCAGCACCAGCGCCCTGGCCACGATGACGTACCACACGACGAGCTGGAACAGGATCGCGCGGTCGGTGTAGAACTTCGCGGCCACGAGCAACGTCAGCGCCATCGCCGGGAAGCACAGCAAAGTCCAGACGCGGCTCTGCCGCCGCTGGACCAGAACGGCGCCGGCGAGCAGTAGCGCGGTCCCGCCGATCTCGGCGAAGTACCGTGACACGAACACCGCGTACTGCTTGGCGACCGCGGGCGGATTCTCGCTCAGCACACGCCAGAGTGTGTAGGGCCGGGTCTTCTCCACGAAGTCGGCGCTGGTGCCGTAGTACCCCAACGCCACGCTCTTGATGTGGAGGTTGTACAGCGGGTTCCCCTGGACCATGCCGCTCAGGACGAACTGGGGTGCGGCGCCCAGGGCGAATCCGGCGACGGCCCACCACGCGGTACGGCGGGAACCGGGCGCTGCAAGAACAGCCATGCCCAGCACCACCCAGGGAAGGAGCAGCAGCGTATGGTACCTGACGAGGTAGCCGATGCCGAGCAGCAGTCCGGTAGCGACGGCCGTTCCGGTTGTCGGCCGCCGGATGAATGCGGCGGCGGCGGCGAGGCTGCCGGTCATGAACGCGGTCGCAAGCAGGTCCGGCGTCTCTCCTGCCGCGGCAACGACGAAGATGGCGTCGATCCCGAGCAGCACCTGCGCCAGCACCACGCCGTCCGTGTCGCCGAACGCCTCCCGGAACAACCGTGGAAGCAGGGCCAGGATCGTCAGGCCTGCCGCTGCCTGCACCAGCTTTCCTGATGTGAGGATGTTGCCGGTGAACGCCGTCACGGCATTGAGCACGGCCGGGTAGCCCATGCCGAGAAACCCGTTGGCGAACGCCGTCGGGACGAGGGCCCGTTGCGCGTCTGCCAGCCAGATCATCTGGAAGAAGTCCGACAGATACACGAACCGGAGCCACCAGATGCCGATGCACGCGTAGATCACGCCTGCGACGAGCGGGAGGCCACGCGCCAGGACATCTCGACAAGAGCGGGCGTTCCCGGTCATCGCTCGGGCTCCACCCGGGGGAGTTGTCGCCTGTCCTCAGCGCGCCCGGGCCCACGCCAGGCGGTTGACAGCCCCACGCACCCGGCGCACACCATCAGGCCCGCAAGCACGCTGAGCCACGGTCGTCTCGGGTAGGTCAAGTGCACGTTGTACGCTCCGCTTGCGGGCGCCCTGAAAGCCAGCTGCCCGTCATTCGAAAACAGTCGGACGTCTTGACCCTTCGCCGTGGCTCGCCACGCGGGGAAGAAGTTCGTCCGGACGATGACGAGGTCGCCGGCCGTCACGCCGGACAGGTCGATTGTGGCGCCAAGCCCATCGCGCCGTATGATCCGCCCGCTTCCGCGCGCCGTCACGACGTCCCGTACGTCCGCATCGACGACGGCGTACTCGCGCCACGGATCGGACTGCCACTGCAGGGCGAACTGCTGGCTGGAGTCGAAGTAGCGGCGGGCCGTATCCGACCACACGAAGAGCCGGGCCACGCCCCAGGCGCGCATGTCGGCTGCGAACTGCGCGGGCGGCGTGTCCGTGACGAGCCTGCCCTGGTAGGCTCCGCCAGCCAGCGACCACCCGCGAAAGGTGCTGCGGTGGTAGCCATCCTGCGCCTGTCCGAAGAACCGCTTCCCCGTCGCGGCGGGCAGCAGCGATTCGTAGTGACTGTTGAAGTGAGATCGCAGGCTGCGCTGCCCCGGTGTCGCCACCATGTTCCAGTGGGGGTTGTTCTCCACCAGGACCATGCCGCCCGGCGCGGCCGTCATCCGGCCGAGTACCGGGCCCGCAAACGCGTTCACGTCAGGCTCGTGCCAGACGGGCTGGAACGGAATCGCCACGAAGAGGAAGAGGACGACGAGCACCGCCGGCGCAAGGGGCGGCCTGGTTGGCAGCGCCCGCACCATGGCGGCCAGCACCGGACCGAGCAGGAGCGGGTAGAGGTACATTTCCCGGGCGAGGACAATGCCCAGTTGAGGGGTATTGAAACGCAGAAGGAGCACCGTCGCCAGCGTCGCCCACGCATAGAACACCTGCCGGCTCCGGCCGCCCAGCGCGACGGCCACGATCACAGGCAGCCAGACGTGAGCGGCTCCGACGTAGTCATTGAACCACCGGCCCGGCCGCAGCAGGATCTCGAAGGCGTAGTACACGTTTCGAACGAAGCCGGCCCAGTCGAACGATGGCGGCGCGGACCAGTAGAGGTTGTTCGGCTGGAAGAACGCGGGGTACCAGATGAGTTCCCAGTGGAGTGGAATCGCGCCGACGAAGGCCACGGCGAGGGCAATGGCTGAACGCCACGCCAGTCGCCAGCTGCGGTAGAACAGTGCCTCGACGGCCAGGAGCACCGCGGCGTAGAGGAAGAAGGCCGCGTGCGTGTAGAGCACGAGCGTCAGCGCCACGACCATCATCGCGCCGCCCCAGCGCCGCCCGAGCCTGGCCGCGTGACTACCCGCGAGCGCGAAGCCTACGAACGCCGCGCCGCCAACCGAGTTCGCCATGCCGCTTCGCATGACCGTGGCGAAGTAGCCGGCCGTCAGCACGCAGGCCAGGGCGGCAGACAGCGCGGCTCGATGTCGATCACCTTCGAGGCGGAGATCGAGGTAGACGGCCAGCGGCACGAGCACCACGAATGCGGCCAGCAGCACATGGAAGCCGACGTTGCGGCCGAACAACTGCATCGGCAGCAGAGCCGTGAGCGCCAGGCTCTGACCCAGATCGGACGACGTGTGATATCCGCCCAGGAAATCCCAGTTCCATCCGACCACCGCGCCCCGTTTCAGCAGGTCGACGCCGTTCGCCGCGATCTGCATCAGCCCGGGCCAGTCGTCGTAGAA
>Ga0066599_100000122_pt1 | contig 10938 bp, 10 predicted proteins | sample InisedmetaG_FD_60065 | JGI IMG/M metagenome (GOLD analysis project Ga0066599, IMG submission 60065) | Freshwater pond sediment microbial communities from the University of Edinburgh, under environmental carbon perturbations - Initial sediment | ecosystem: Environmental > Aquatic > Freshwater >...
TCCATAAATCCCTTGAATTTTTAGTTTCTTTCAGTTATCTTGATACTACCTTATATTTTTTACTCACAAAATTCAAGAGGATACTTTATGAAATTAAAATTAAGAAAAATGAAGAAATTAAAATTAAAAAGAAGATATACAAGGAATAAATTTAACTTTTTAAAATCTAGACTTGCACAATATATTACAATAGGTCTTAGTTTAGATGATGCTTGTAAATTAGCAGATGTTAGTAACACTACTTTAGGTCTTTTAAGAACTGATCCTGAATTTGAAGAATTTGTCCAGAAGAGTATGGTTGCCTCAGAATATGAACATTTACAATCTATTCATTCTGCTGCTCAATTTGGACAATGGCAAGCTTCAGCGTGGTATTTAGAAAGAACAAGACCAGAGAAATATGGAAGAAGAGATATTGTTAGACATGAATACCAAATAAAGTTTCAAACACTACAAAAAGTATTTATAGAAGTTCTTGATGAAGTAGATCCATATTTAAAAATAAAATTATTGAAAAGATTGAAGTCTTATGACTTTGATGGAAGTCAATTGTTGGGAAATAAAAGTTCTACTCCTTTACTTATTGAAACTTCAAATGAAAATGGTGATTAGTTTATGGCATATAATAGTTCAGTAGATTTAAATATAAAAGATTTTATCCAAAAAGAATTAAATGATGTTTGTGGTAAAATAGATGTAGATCCCCGAATACTCCTACCTAAAAGATCTGAAAAATTCGTTCAAAAAGTTTTAAAAGATAAAAAAGGTGATTTAGTTACTAATGAAGCAGTTCATAATATAATGCATCGTTTTAGAAGAAAAGCACATAAAAAAGGATTTAGAAGAATATTGATTCTTGGCGCATTTGGGTTAGGAAAAACAGAACAGATGTGTGTAGGATTTTCTTTATATCTTTTGGCAAAAAATCCAGAATCTTTGATAAAAATAGTTCATGTTTCTGAAGAGGAAGCAATAAATAGAGTAAGAGCTATTAGAGATTATATTTCTAGAGATACAGATTTTAAAGAAATGTGTCCTCATATTTCTCCTACTATTATTTGGGGTTCTAAAAAGTTAATTATTACAAGAAAAGGATTTTCTAAAGATCCATCTATCCAAGCATTTTCAATTCTTTCTGGTGCTTTGGGTGGTAGAGCTACTTGTATTATATTTGATGATCCTCAAGATTTAAAAACTGCCGTTTTAGAACCAACAACTAGAGAAACAATTGAAACAACATTTAAAAATGTTTGGTTATCTCGTATGGTTACAGATGATGATGCAGAAGTTATTGTTATGATGAATAAATGGCACGAATCCGATATTTCTGCATATATAATGAATAATCCTCAATGGGCATGGATGCAAATTGGTATTAATGAAGATAAAGAATCATTATTTTACAAAGATTCTTTTGGTCTTGAAAGAAATCTTCCTTTATGGTCTAAATTTGGAAAACAAGAAATTATTAATAGACATAGGGAGATTGGAGATAGAGATTTTAATAGGGGTTATCGTTTAATTCCCTATAGTGACAAAGATAAAACATTCCCAAATTTTGAAAATTGTTGTCATTATGGTATAAAACCAAAATCAGTTATTGCTGATTCAAGAGATTGGGTTTTTGTTGGTGGGATTGATTTTGCTGGAATAAAAAGAATGGGCACTATTCTTACGATTTGTGGACTTAATAAAAATACTGGTAAAAAGGTTCCTATTGAAATTTATGCTTTTACTGGTACTTCTGGTTTAATTGAAGTTATTGTTGAAACTTGGAAAATCTATGGTGTTGAAGTTTATAATGCTGAAAATAATGCTGTACAGTCAACTATTATTGATATGTTGACTACTGAATTAGGAGAAGGGAAACTACAAAAATATGGAATAAAAGTTGAAGGTGTTACTACTGGTAAAAGTAAGGCAGATCCTATTACTGGATTACCTTCTATACAGAAAGAATTTGAAAACAATGAGTGGATGTTTTGTTTTGAAAGACAATTTAGTATTGATGATGATAAGGAAAAGAATTTGTGGTATAGATTACACCAAGAATTTAAACATCATCCATTCCATCCAACAAGTGATATTGTAATGGCTCTTTATTTTTGTAGGCAAGCAATGGTTCAATTTATGCGGGGTAGTGGTGGACCTAATATTTATTAATTTTGCCAAAACCAATTTTAATTAGTTTTAAAGTTGAAGGCAATCAGGAGAAAATAATGCGTATTGGACCTATTGAAATCAACTGGAAAAGTAAAAAAAGTTATGCTCAATTAGCAACAATGATAGCAAGAGAAAAAGGTACAATTGCTGGTGATTCTAAAACAAATCCAATTACACAATTATCAGAATATAGTAGTTGGGTTTCTACTTGTGTTTCTTTAATAAAAGATCGTGTTGCAGCTATTCCATTTAAGTTTTATAGAACTGATACAAATGAAGAAATTTCAATTGAATCTCCTGCCTATAAAGTATTTTCTAAACCATTTACTAATCCCAATCCACTTATGTCTTTTAGATTTATTAAATCTTTTTGTCAAATACAACTTGAATTATGTGGAATGTCAGCAATTTATAAAGCTAAAAATCAATTAGGACAAGTTTGGGAATTATGGCCTTTAAATATGAATTATTTTATGGGAGCTTATGATAGAAGTGGAAGACCTATAGAATTTTCTAATGAAATTCTTCCAGCAGATGTTTATTATGTATTTAATATCAATGGAAGTGAATTTGTATTTCATATTAATGATTTAATTTTATTAATGTATCCACATCCAAAAAATATGTGGATTGGAGCTTCTACAATTCAACAACAAGCATATGCTTTAGATATTCAAAGATATGTAGAAATTTACGAAAGAGATTTTTTTGCTAATTCTGCTCGTATTGATATGGTTTTAACTACTGAAGCCGCTATTGATACTCCAAAAGCTAAAGAACTTAAAGAAAGATGGCTTGATGTATATGGACCTAATAGAAGAAGTTTTTTTGATGTTGCTGTTATGGATTCTGGTTTAAAACCTGTTCCAATGGAATATGCAAATAAAGATTTTGAATTTTTGCATTTATCCAATTGGACAAAGGAAATGGTTTTTGCTGCCTTTAGAGTTCCACTTGCTAAAGTTGGCCTTGGAGGATCTGATAATAGACAAAATGCTGTTTATGTAGATATAAATTTTAATAGAGAATGTATTGAACCACGTTTGAACATTTGGGATGATGAATTAACTTCTGGAATACTTCAACAATTTGATTCTAAATTAATTATAAAACATGATAATCCTATTCCAAGAGATAGACAAATAGAAGTTCAAGAAGGAAGAATTTATTTGTCTGGTTTTCCAACTTTAACACCAAATGAATTTAGAAAGAAAACACATAAACTTCCACCATTACCTTTAGGAGATAAACTATATGTTCCCTCTAACTTTATTCCCCTTGATAAATTGGAAAAATATATTGATGCTCAAATTACTGCTCGTAATTCTCCTAAAGATCCTAATGATACTGATCCTAGCAGACATGATGGGGATACTCCGCATGTAAATCCTGATGGTACAGATGATAGAGATGATTTACCTACTGATGGAAGATCTTTCTTTCCAATTTCAAGAGATTTATTTGCTGAATTTTATTTTAGAAATGTTTGGATAGATTCTATAAAGAGTTTAATTACTATAAAAAGTAAAAAAGAAACTTTTGATACATTATTTAAATTTTTATGTGTTTCTACAGTTAATTCCTATTTTGGATTTTATAAAAGTAATAAAAATCTAATAAGTAAAATAGAAAATATTTTAATAGCTTCTGTTCCTAGTTCTTGGATAAGTGACTTTTCTTTAAAACTTTCTGGAGAGTTTTATACTACTCTTTCTGTGTTTTCTGAAGATAAATGGATGGAACAGTTTGATGTAAACCCAAGACTTGCAAAAATTTGCAATACTGGTGTACATTCCTGTATAAACTATTCTAAGTTTCTTATATTGGATACTTTAGGACAAAAAAGAAAATGGGTTGTACATAGTAATGAGTGTGGGCATAGGGGAAGAATAAAAGATTTCATTACAGAAGATAAGTTTAATTTGGGAAGTTCTATTTGTAAATTTCCAGGTGAAAATTTTAATCTTTCGTGTGATTGTGTTATTGATGTTTATGAGGAAGTTGGGTGATGAAGAATATTAAAACTACCCAAGTTTATACTTATGGATGTGAACCAAAATTAATAGATAATATTGATTTTATGAATAGTTTTTTGGAAGATTTAGTTGATATTATTGATATGAATAAAATTCCACCAGAATTAATAAAAGGAGAAAATCCGAAGTCATTTTATTTTGATGCTGCTGTTTTAAACTTACCTGATGAAGATGCTGGTATAACTGGTGTGATTACTTTGTTTGAAAGTCATTGTGCTTTTCATTCTTGGACAAAGTATAAATTTTGTTGTATAGTTATTTGTAGTTGTAAGGATTATAGTTCTGATTTAGTGGCTTATTTTTGTAAGGATAGATTTAAAGCTGAGAATGTTAATTATAAAACAATTGTAATGTAAGGGAGAAATTCGATGGCTTATGAAATTAAGCAAAATGGATTATTGGTAAAAACAAAGGATGGAACCCCTATTTTGGGAAATGATTTTAATGTAGAAATTAAAGAACTAGACGAGAGTACAAGGAGTTTTTGGGCTACAGCATCTACAGAATCAGAAGATAGAGATAAAGATATTATTAGAGTGTCTGGATGGGTATTAGGAAATTATCGTAAGAATCCAGTTGGTCTTTGGTGTCATAATTATTTCGATCATCCTCATTTTAAAACCGATAAAATCAAAAGAGATCATAAAAATAAGAAACTTGTATTTAAACCTATTTTTGATACCCATGATGCAGCACAATTAACATGGAATCAATTTAAAAATGGATTTTTAACTTCATTTTCTGTTGGTTTTAAACCTGAAGAATTTGCTTATCGTGATGAGAATCAAAGATGGTCTGGTGGTAGAGAATTTACTAAACAAGAATTGTTAGAAATCTCTGCTGTTCCTGTTCCTGCACATCCTGATGCAAGAATTGGTTTAGATGCATTTGGAGTAGAAGAAAATACTTTATTGAAGCTTGGATTTTTAGATAAAAGTAATTTTAATGAGGAAACTGGATTTTATTGGGTTCCTATTATTTCTGATTTAGAGGCTTATAAAGAACCAAAAACTCTAAAACTTAATGATGGAATAACTGTAGTTTCTGCTACTCCTATTTTTGAAAAACAAGAAAATGTTATTAGTGTTCCTATTGGATATTATTTTAATAAGGATGTATTTTCTCATGTTTCTGATATAAATGTATGGTTATATGATAATAATATTAATAGTATAAGTTCTAAATATTACTTTTTAGATTTTGTTGATGATAATATTAAACTTATTTTGGAAACGGAACAAAAAGATATAGAAGTTAAAGGTATAGAAATTAATGAAGAAGATGTAACAGATTTAGATTTTGATATTGTTAATGAAGATAAAAAACCTAAACCTAAACCTACTTCTGAGGATGAAGAAGACCCTGATGAGGAAGACCCTGATGATGAGGGAGAAGATACTGAAGAGGATGGTTGTGGTCCTAAAAAACCAAAGAAGGATTTAGAAAAAGAAGAAACTATTGAAGAGAATGTGGATGTTGGTAGTAGAGCAAAATATATTAAAGTTTCTATTTTGGATAAAGATGATAATATTATAACTGATAAAATTGTTACTATTTCTGGAGATGTACTTACTATAAAGTTTGATGAAAAAGTTGACACAAGTTTATTAGAAATGATAAACTCTTTACAGTTGAAAGTTAAGGAATTGGAAGAAGAAATAAAAGTTATAAAAGAGGAAATGGAATTGAGTTTAATTGAGGATGTAACTTCTGGTGAAGAAAATATGATTGAACTAGAAGAAATTTCTTTAGAGTTCCCCCCTGTTACTCGAAAGGAAATTTTTGATAGTGAAGATTATTTTGATCTTGAACCGGAAGAAGTCAAAACTATATTAGTAGAACAAGAGTTTTTACAAGAAGTTTCTAAGCAATTTGAAAATGTTTTTAAGTTGGTATTGAAAGAATCTAGTGGTAGTTTAGACTAATTTATTTTTTTAGGAGGTTTTTTATTATGAAGCTTACCAAGGAAGATCTAATTGCTTTGTTGCAAGAGCAAGTTAAGAGTGTTGTTAGTTCTGATGATTTCAGTGGTCGCATGAAAGATGTTGTGAAAGAAATGATTACTGAAATGCAGAACAACATTGATAAACCTTTTTCTGGTGGTCAAGCTAATCATCTTATTCAATCTATGCCTTTTGTGAAAATTGATGGTGATTATTTGACTACAAATAAAGGTTCTGTAATTAACCTCAAAAGTAGAAATGCACCGTGGAAATTTCTTTCAAAAGATCTTACTGATTGGGTTGTGGATTTTTCCAAGTATTTGAAAACTGGAAGTGTAAGTAAATTACTTTCTGAGTCTGTTGATACTGCTGGTGGTTATTTGGTTCCTGAAGAATTTCGTGCATTGATGATTATGTATGAAAGTGAACCAACTGCAATTTGGCAACGTGCAACTGTTTGGCCTATGAATGGTGAAAAGATTTCTTTTCCCAAATTGGCACAAGTTCCTGATGTAAATGATGCTAATTTCGATCATTTTGCAGGAGTTAGTTTTGCTTGGACTGAAGAGGGTGGAGAAAAAGCTGAGACTGAGCCTGAATTTGGTTTGGTTGAAATGATTGTCCATGAATTAGCAGGTTATACGGAAATTACTAATACTTTGTTAGATGATTCAGTTATTAATTTAATGAATTATCTTACTCGTATTTTCCGTGCTGCTTGGTTCTGGTACACTGATCGTATTTTTATTCAAGGTACTGGTGGAAAACAACCTTTGGGTATTATTAATGATCCTGGGGTTATTACACAAACAAGACAAACTGCTAGTACCGTTGAACTTCAAGATGTGCTTGATATGGATGCTGCTTTACCTGCTGTCTTTGATCCTAATGCAGTTTGGTTTTATTCTAAAAAGGTTAGAGCGGCTTTGCGTGGTCAACCTACTACTGTTGGTGGTAAAGAATTGGTTTTGCAGGAAACCTATAAAGATTTAGCAGAAGGTTATTCGGCTAGTATATTGGGCCGTCCTGCTATTCTTATAGATGGTAAAATTCCTACAATTGGTTCTACTGGTGATTTAATTCTGGCTGATTGGCGTTGGTATTATATTGGTTTTCGTACTGATTTTAGTATGGATAGTTCTCGACATTATAAGTTTAGGAATAACAGAACTGCTCTCCGTTGTAGTGGTCGTGTTGACGGACAAGCAGCAATAAGTCAAGCATTTGTTGTTTTGTCGAGTGCTACGAGCTAATAACAATTAGTTTTTTAATAGGAGGTTTAATATGTTTGATGTTCCTAGCAACAACAAAATTTGTTACCTTCGGGCACATACTACACAAACTCAGGGTACTGCGAATCAATTAGAACTTGATTTGCAAGAGGTAAACGATCAGGGACTTAATGAAAGATCCACCGATTTGCTTATAATTGTAGAGGTTAGTGATGCAAATGGTGGTACTCTTTCATTAATTGCTCAGGATTCTCAAGATGGTACTACTTGGGATGCTGATTTTGCTACTACAGAAGATGTTGATGCAGATGGACTTGCCTTTTTTGTTATTAAAGGAATTAGGCAGTATTTCCGTTTGCGAACTACTGTAGCAACTGCAACAATGACTTGGGGTGCAGTTGGTATTGGTCTTAATGCACAACGAAGACCAGTAAAACAAACTGATGGTACAGAATTAACCGTTACTTATGCTGCTGACCGTAAAGGTTAATTTGAATTAGTTATTAATTTAATTAAACCTTAGAAAAGGGGAAGGGGGGTATTGAAACCTTCCTTCCCCTTTATTTTTTTGGAGATAATAACTATGAAAACTTTAAAATTAATTATTCTATTTTTAATTTTATCATTTTCTTTAAATGCTTTTGCAGAAACAAAAGTATTTTTTACTAATAAACCTAATTCAATTCTTGGTTGGGATTATACTACTGTTGAACCAGATCTTTCTGGTTTTAAATTATATTATAAAGTTACTGGTTCAACAACTGCTCCAAATATAGTTGATATACCTGGAAAAGATCTTCGTAGTTATACTTGGGTAAATACTCCAATTGGTTCTTATGATTTATATTTAACTGCATATGATTTATATGGTAATGAATCTGATCCTTCTGAAACAATTGTTCACAAAAAGAGAATAGCAAAACCTGGAATAGTAACAAAAGTTACAGTTACTAATCCTAATTTTACAATGATTATACCTTAGTTTTTTTGGAGTTTTTTTGTGATTGAATGGGAAGAATTGCCTATTGGAAAAATAATTAGAGGTTATAGTGTTGACAATTCAAAAATGTATATGAAAGTTGTAATAGAACTTCCTTTTGATATTATTCCTGATGGTTGGGTGGATGAACAATGGAATAAAAGTGGTTTATTAAAAACAGAAGTATTTATTTTAAAAAAAAGGAAATTAAATTATAATTTAAAAGATTATGGGAAATTATTTATTAGACTTGGTAAATGGTTTTTTCTTCAAGGAAAATTATTAAAAATTTAAGGTGAATTATTATGGGTGCATTATTAGGAACAATAGTTTTTTCTGGGACTATTCCTTCTTCTGGTGTTAAGATGGCTATTGGAGATTATGATGGAGATGGAACTGATGATCTCGCTATATGGGTAAATGATTCTCCGTATAAGTTCTACATTAAAAAGTCTTCTGGTGATGGTAGTACAGAGATTACTGAATATGGTACTCTTAATGATATTCCTGTTCCTGGTGATTATGATGGAGATGGTAAAACTGATTTAGCTGTTTTTAGGTCTGGTGCTAGTGCTGCTTGGTATTGGATTAGATCAAGTGATAGTGTTGGTGATGGTATGGCTTGGGGAAATACTACGTCACCTTATCTTGATGTTCCAGTTCAAGGAAAATGGTTAGGAAATGATTATGATGATGTTGCTGTATGGCGTGATTCAGATGGGAATAATTGGATTGCTCCATCTACTACTATTGCATATGGTACATCTGGTGATTTGTCTTGTTCTGCTGATTATGATGGCGATGGGCTTATGGAAGCGTCTGTTTTCCGTCCTTCCAATAAGTATTGGTATATAACTGGTGGTGATGCTAATTTATGGAGTGGTTATACTTCTGGTGATGTTCCTATTACAGTTGATTTTGATGGTGATGGAAAAGCTGATATGTCTTTTTGGCGTGAAAGTAATAAAACTTTATATGTTAAACCTTCTCTTGTTACTTCTTATGCTACAACTATTGAAATTGTTCTTAGTGATTTTACAACCGGAGATTTAATTTGTACTGGTAAATTTAGGGGGGATGGAAGAGATTATATTGCTTATTATCGCCCTTCTAATAAAACACTTTATTATTTTAGTGCTAGTCCTAGAACCACTATTAGAAATTATAGATCTAAATTATCAATTTAATGGAGTAAACAATGGCAAGAATATTGAAAACAAATACTGCTGTTAGAATTGTAGTTGGTCCATTAGTTGATTTAACAGATGGTACAACTTTAGAAACTGAATTAACTGTTACTGGATTAACAGTTAATTTAATTTCTGAAGCTAATGATGGTGGGGCACCTACAAAAAGAATTGATGCTGTTTCACCAACTGCTTCTAGTGGTAATAATGATATGGTTGCAATACAAGGTGGATATTATGATCTTGAGATTACAGCTACACAAGTTAATTTTGTGGGAAGGGCAAAATTTGGAATTTATGATGTAGATGCAATAGCACCATATTTTGAAGAGTGGATTGTACTTGCTGCTAATGTTTATGATGCCTTGATGGGTACTGATAAATTACAAGTTCATGCTGATGAAATAACTAATGGATTAATTACTGCTGCTGCAATTGCAGATGGGGCAATTGATAATGCTACTCTTGCTGCTGATATTGGTTCTACTGATTATGCTACTAATATAATTGCTTTAGCAGTTAGAAAAGTATTAGATGAATTGAATTTAGATCATTTAATGAAAGTTGCAGTTGGTAATGAAGCTAATCTTACTACTGAAGTTGCAGATAATACGGTTTTATCTCTTATAATGACGCAAGATGGTGATACAAGTGTATATTTTCCAAGTGGATGTTCATTAGTTGGAATATCTATAATGAATAGTCTAATTTCTACCAATCTTGGTGGTGTAGATGGAGATGATGGTGCTGGTTTAACTGCAATTCCTTGGAACGCTGCATGGGATGAGGAAGTTCAAAGTGAAGTTCAGGATGCTATTGAATTAAATAATTTGGATCATCTTATAAAAGTAGCTAAAGATACTGATTGGGCAACTACTATTACTAAAGAATCTATTATTGATTTAATGACAAGCAAAGATACTTCTCAAACATTTAGTAGAAGCACAGAAGCACTTGAAGCAATTAGAGATCGTGGGGATCTTTCATGGCTGACAGGTGCGGGACAAGCGGCTGATACTGTTACTTTCCCTGCAAGTGTAACAAAGGTTGTTGGTGGAACTTTATCTGGAAATCACACTAATCTTACAGCTATAGATGCTTCTTATTGTAGTTTAGTAGAAACCACAACTGGAACATTTCTTGAATTGAACGTGGGATTTGCTGCTCCTGCTGGAAATAGTATAGCTACTCTTAGAGTGTGGGGATATTATGATGGCGGTGGTGGACATTATATAAAAGTTCAAGCTTTAGATCAGGTTGGTGGTAGTATTTATGAAGATGTTGGTACTATTCCTATTGCGGCGAGGGTTCAAGCATATTCATTCAACTTGGCACCAGAACATATTAAGGCTGATGGAACGGTAAATATAAAGTTCTTGCATAATGCATCCACATCGG
>Ga0066599_100000123_pt1 | contig 10899 bp, 6 predicted proteins | sample InisedmetaG_FD_60065 | JGI IMG/M metagenome (GOLD analysis project Ga0066599, IMG submission 60065) | Freshwater pond sediment microbial communities from the University of Edinburgh, under environmental carbon perturbations - Initial sediment | ecosystem: Environmental > Aquatic > Freshwater >...
TGGCCTTGTTCACCGCGTAGGGGATATCGGAGATGATGATGCTTTCCTTGCCCTGCGGACCGGATTCGACGCTCGCGTGACCACGGACTTTCAGCAAGCCGCGGCCGGTCTCGTACATCGTCTTGATCGGGCCCGTGCCGCAGATCATGCCGGCGGTGGGGAAGTCCGGACCTTTCACGAACTTCATCAGGTCGGCCACCGCGGCATCTGGGCAATCAATCAAGTGGATGACGGCGTCGACGATCTCCCCGAGGTTGTGAGGCGGAATATTCGTGGCCATGCCGACCGCGATGCCCGTGCTGCCGTTGACCAGCAAATTGGGAATGCGGGTGGGGAGGACCTTGGGTTCCTGATATTTCTCATCAAACGTCGGTTGGGTGTCGACCGTGTTCTTCTCAATGTCGGCGAGCAGTTCTTCGGCAATGTGGTCCAGGCGGCACTCGGTATACCGGTACGCGGCGGGCGGGTCGCCGTCGATGCTTCCGAAGTTGCCCTGCCCGTCGATCAGCAGGTATCGGAGCGAGAAATCCTGCGCCATACGCACGAGCGTGTCGTAGACCGCCGTATCGCCGTGCGGGTGGTAGTTGCCGATGACTTCGCCGACGACCTTCGCGCATTTGACGAAGGGCTTGCTGCGCAGCCAGCCGCGCTCCCGCATGGCGAATAGGATACGGCGATTGACCGGCTTGAGCCCGTCCCGGGCGTCCGGCAGGGCTCGGCCGATAATGACGCTCATCGAATAATCGATGTAGGCGCGCTGCATCTCCTCTTCAATGTTGATGAAATCGACTCGTTCGTTCTGAGTGTACATGTCTATGATCCTGGTCCTTAATCCCTTATTGATGTATCCTGCACACAGCGATGCCGGTGCATATCCAAGTTGTCAGGCTCCGTTTGATTCTTAAATGTCCAGATTGCGCACGTTCAGAGCGTTATCCTCGATGAACTTCCGCCGCGGCTCGACTTCATCGCCCATGAGGATGGTGAAGATCTGGTCAGTGCGGTACGCATCCTCGAGGACCACCTGGAGCATCTTGCGCTTCTCCGGGTTCATCGTGGTTTCCCAGAGCTGTTCCGGGTTCATTTCTCCGAGACCTTTGTAGCGCTGGATTTCGAGGCCCTTCCGGCCGATATCGCGCACCCGATCCAGTAGTTCCTTCAGCGTGTGGATCGGCGTATTTCGCTGCTCGCTGTCGACGAGAGTAAAAAGCGGACCCTCGTGACCGACAAGCTGGTTGGCCGAGAAGCTCTTGCTCTCGAGAAACGCGATGTGCTTGGACAGCGCCGGGGCCGAGTAAATCTCGACCCAGCGGATGCCCTGGTGCTTTCCGTTGCCCTCCTCGCTTCCCTCCGTGAAAATTTCGAGCTGGGTCCCCAGTTTATTCTCTGCGGCTTCGCGCAGTTTCCGGAGTTCGGCTTCCGAGAACACGTAGTGCTGCTCCGTGTCGCCGTTTTGCTGGATCGTCACGAAGTATTGCGGATACTGCTTTGTCTTCGGGTCACGATGAGAGAGATATTCCTGGAAGTTGATTCCCTTGCGGGTGACGCGGTCAGCAATGCGCTCGATCTCCGTGAGACACTCCAGCACGCCCGCGAGTTGCTGCGGGCTGAAGGCCTCCTTGCCCTCGGATGTTTCCAGCTTCACTTCTTCCATGCCGAGCTTCAGGAGTATCTTCGTGAGCTCGGCGTCGCTCTCGACGTATTCCTCGTGCTTCTTCCTCTTCACCTTGTAGAGCGGCGGCTGGGCGATGTAGATATAGCCGCGCTCGATCAGTTGGGGCATCTGGCGGTAGAAGAACGTCAACAGGAGCGTGCGGATGTGCGAGCCGTCCACGTCGGCATCGGTCATGATGACGATGCGGTGGTAGCGGGCTTTCTCGATGTTGAACTCGTCCTGGCCAATGCCCGTGCCGATCGCGGTGATCATCGTGCGGATTTCCGTGTTGTTCAGAATTTTGTCCAGCCGCGCCTTTTCCACGTTCAGTACCTTGCCCCGAAGGGGCAGGATTGCCTGGAACCGCCGGTCGCGGCCCTGCTTGGCCGAACCGCCGGCGCTGTCGCCCTCGACAAGATACAGCTCGGTGAGAGCCGGGTCCTGTTCGGAGCAGTCCGCGAGCTTGCCGGGCAGGGAGCCGCTATCGAGCGCGCCCTTGCGGCGGGTCAGGTCTCGAGCTTTTCGCGCCGCTTCGCGCGCACGGGCCGCGAGGACGCCTTTCTCAACGATCCGTCGGGCCACCGAGGGGTGTTCCTCGAAATACGTGCCGAGTTCCTCGTTGACGATGGTTTCCATCAGGCCCTGAATTTCGCTGTTCCCCAGCTTGGTCTTCGTCTGGCCTTCAAATTGTGGGTCGGGGAGCTTGACGCTGATAATGGCGGTCAGTCCTTCGCGGATGTCGTCGCCGCTCATTACCTCGGAGTCGTCTTTCAAAAGTTTGTTGTTCTTGGCGTACTGGTTGACCGTACGCGTCAAGGCTGACCGGAACCCGCTGAGGTGTGTGCCGCCTTCGATGGTGTTGATGTTGTTTGCGTAGGACGAAACGTTTTCGGAAAACATATCGCTGTACTGGATCGCGATCTCCACCACGATCTTGTCTTTCTCCTTCTCGAAGTAGATGACCTTGGGGTGAAGGGCGTTTTTGTTTTTGTTCAGGTGCTCCACGAACTCCGTGATGCCCCCTTTATAGCAGAACACTTCTTCGCGCGACGGTTCCTCCTGCGTTAGCTTGATCTCGAGGCCCTTGTTCAGGAATGCGAGTTCACGCAGGCGCGTCGCCAGGATGTCGTAGTTAAACTCGAGAACTTGAAAAATCGCGCGATCGGGGAAGAACGTCACCTTGGTTCCCGAGCTCTTTGTTTTACCGATCGTCTCGAGCTTGGTGACCGCGCGTCCCTGCTCGTATCGCTGGTGGTATACGTTGCCGTCGCGGCGCACCTCGACTTCAAGCCACTCGCTCAGCGCGTTGACGCACGATACGCCGACGCCGTGCAAGCCGCCGGAAACTTTGTAGCTGTCGTGGTCGAACTTGCCGCCGGCGTGGAGCATCGTGAGCACGACTTCCACCGCCGGCTTTTTCTCCGTGGCGTGCATGTCCACAGGAATGCCGCGGCCGTCGTCATTCACCGACACCGACCCATCGGCGTTCATGATCACCTGAATGAGATTGCAGTAGCCGGCAAGCGCCTCATCCACGCTGTTGTCGACCACTTCGTAGACGCAGTGGTGCAGGCCGCGCACGCCGGTATCGCCGATGTACATGGCGGGGCGCTTGCGGACCGCGTCCATGCCGCCGAGAACCGTGATCGATTTGGCGTCGTACTTGTGACCTTGTTCAGGCGTCGCCTTGGGCAAGCTTTCGGCTTTTGGGTTGACGTTTCCAACTGCGTTAGGAACGATTTTGGCGGGAGCTTTCTGCGGTTCCTGAGATTCAGTTTTATCAGTTTCTTGTTGCTGCTTTGACATGCGTTATCAACCTTCCAATGATGCGTGAAATGTATCAAAATGAAACCTTGACCCGCAAATGGTTTAAAGATGAAAAACAGTGAAATAATGCTCGATAAATAAAGGTTGTTATGAATTATGGCCGTCGCCGAAGTTAGATATATTTCTTACCAAATTACTTGCGTTTTGCAGGGAGTTAAATGGCGACATGATGTCTCAGTAAAAAGCGCTTGGCTTCTCCCATAGAAAATGGTCATAGTATGCGCCCTCCCGAACCCGGAAGGCTGATGGTTCTGCCTCCGCAGCGAGCCGCTTCGCGCTCGGGGCCACGGCGAGGCAATAATAAAACGAGGGTTGTTATGTATACCGCATCGGATTTACGAAAAGGTTTAAAGATCGAACTGGACAAGGTGCCGTTCGAAATCGTCGAGTTCCAGTTCGTGAAGCCCGGCAAAGGCCAGGGCATGTACAAGTGCCGGATCAAGAATCTGCTGTCCGGCAACGTGACCGACAAAACGTTCCGCGAAGTGGACAAAATCGACAAGCCGGACATCGAGGAACGCGAACTGCACTATTCCTACCCGGAGGGCGACCATTACGTTTTCATGGATCCCAAGACGTTTGAGCAAGTGACCATTCCGGCCGACGCGGTGGGCGACCAGAAATACTTTCTGACTGAAGATCTTGAGGTTTCGATCCTTTTCCACAATGGCCGAGCGATCTTGCTGAGCCTGCCGAGTTACGTCGAAAAAATCATTGCAGAAACCGAGCCGGGCGTCCGCGGCGACACCGCCACGAACGTCTTGAAACCCGCCAAGCTGGCGAACGGATTTGAGGTCGGAGTGCCTTTGTTCATCAACAAGGGCGACACAATCCGCATCGACACCCGCACCGGCAAGTACTTCGACCGAGTGAGCAAGGGGTGAAGACGGAAGGCGGAGGGATGAAACTTGAACCCTGAGTTTCAGCCAGGTTCCGCCGAAAGGTTGATGCGTCTTGGGCCGGTTTTGGGTGTTCGTTCGAAACTCCTTCGCGTGATCCGCGAATTCTTTTACGATCGTGGCTTCCTGGAAGTCGAGACCCCTGTCCGAATTCCCGCGCCCGCGCTTGAGCTTCACATCGATGCCGAACCGGCCGGCAATGCGTTCCTGAGAACATCGCCGGAACTCCACATGAAGCGCCTGCTGGCTGCGGGCCATGAACGGATCTTTCACATGGGGCCGTGCTTCCGGCGTGGGGAGCGCGGGGACCGGCACCATCCCGAATATACCATGCTGGAGTGGTACCGCGCTAACGCGGATTACAACGACATCCTCGTGGATGCCAAGTCCCTGATCAAGCAGGTGGCGAGCGACATTCTCGGCGGAACGGACCTGGTCTACCGGGGGAAAGAAATTTCGCTCTCGCCGGTCTGGGAGCGGATCACCGTGGCGGACGCCTTCAAGCTGTTCGCTGGTTGGGACCCTTCCATGAAATTCGATGCCGATCGCTTCGATCTGGACCTGGTCGAAAAAGTTGAGCCGCAGTTGCCGCAGGATGTTCCCGTCATTTTGACGGACTACCCGGCTGAGGCCGCCGCGCTGGCGCGTCGCAAACCCGGCTCGCCCCATGTGGCCGAACGCTGGGAATTGTTCATCGGAGGGTTGGAACTGGCGAACGCGTATTCCGAGCTCAACGATCCGGCCGAACAGCGCGCGCGATTTGAGGATTGCTCGAGGCAGAGGCGCCAATTGGGAAAGGGCGCCTATCCGCTGGATGAGGATTTTCTTGCCTCGCTGGCAAACTTGCCGCCGTCCGGCGGCATAGCGCTGGGAGTGGATCGCCTGATGATGCTGATGACCGATTCGGCGTCGCTGGACGATGTGCTGCCGTTCCGGGTATGACGGCCATTCTCTAACTGCTTTCCGGGTTCTGTTCATACAACAAGCGATACGCCAAGGAGTTGCACCCTCGCCGAAAGAGGATTGTCAACTTTAAGGCGCGTTTGAGTGAGCAGAGCGCCGATTGTGGCGTCGTAGGTTTGCCTCCACATCGCCCAAGGAAGGCTAGCCGGAGCATTCGGTAAATTCATCGCCTTGAACTGGCCGGATCGAAGCATCTCCAAATCCCATTCGTCGGAAAGAACTCGAACCTGCCCTTGTTGGTCGATCTGGACGACTTTCACGTCCCGGTGTGTGTGCTTGGCTTCGGCTTCGATCGTCAGAAGCGCTCGAAGCACCAGCACAGGCTGAGTGATGCCATTGCCGGAAAGACAGGTTACTTCGCCGCGGAAGCTGGAGTTCTGGTGAAACGAGAGCAGTGCATCAACAAGAGGATGGCCGATGCCCATCAACTCTACCCTGCGCTTGCGCATGGCTGTCTGACGGTCAAAGGTTACCATTTCGTATCGGGCGGAAACTCCGCGGATGTTCTGTAATTCGCCCGGCACTTCCACTTTGAACGCCTCATCATTCGGAAGGACGGTCCCGCCAAGTCTCAGAATCCCGTGTTCAGCCCATTCCTTGAGATCGCTCAGTGTGACCCTACCTTCAATTTGCAGATAGTCCTGCAAGTTGAACGTGCTCAAATCCTGAGTGAGTGAATTCACGGCTTCACAGGCTTCTTTCGCGTTCTTGAGCGCTTCTTCGATTTCGCGCTCAGTCCGCTTGAAGTCCTTGTCCACCAGCGCCTTCATGTAGAGGGCCTGGTAATTCGGCGACGAACCAAGAAAACCCAATATCTCCGACCGGAAGTCTTCCAGGGGTTGGCCGGTGTCCTTATCAATCTTGCCGATCGTCCGCGCAATATCGCCGAGCTTCTGATCCAAGAGTCCGCAAATCCGCTCTTCAACGGTATCTCGGGCTACTAGGTTGTAGACCTGACACGTATCCTGCTGGCCGTAGCGGTGGATGCGTCCGATACGTTGTTCAATCGCCATTGGATTCCATGGAAGATCGTAATTGAAAAGGATGCGGCCGACTTGAAGGTTGATACCTTCCCCGCCCGCAGATGTGCTAAGAAGAAATTTAGCCCCATCGGAAGCCCAGAACTTCTCAACCGCCGCGATCTTCTCGTCCAGAGGGCCGCCCCGAATGACGGCGATCTTCTCGACGCCGTAGGTCTTGGCTAATTCCTCTCGCAGAAAGGCCAGCGTTTCGAGGTACTGCGTGAAGATCACGAAGCGCTCGTCTTTGCTCTGCCTGCGCAGTTCGTCGATTGCGCGAGTCAATGTGACGAACTTCCGGTCGGCCCCATCCGGCACTAACTTGATCAGATCTCGAACCTTGCCTGCCTCATCCGGAATATTCGCGTCCGCAAATACCCCTTCGTCGCCCTCCTCGTCCCCATCCAGAGCCCAGGAAGTCTCTTCCAGCATGCTCCGCGTGACCCGCTGGCGAATCATGTTCACTAACGCGACAGCATCCGTACTTTCCCCGAGATCACGCCGAGTTTCGACAATTTGTCCCGCGAGATCGCGAATCTCATCCTGGAGATTCAAGATTTTCTCGGCCAATGCTCCGGCCGAATGTGCCGGTTGTTGTAGGTCAGGCATTCCTGCCTGACCTAGTCGGGCAAGAATGCTCGACTTACTCTGTGTGCGTCCAACGCCGTCGGATACTTTCTTGCGCTTCTGTTCGAGTTCCAGCATGTGGCGCATGAGTAGAACCATGAGCCTGCGCCGCAATGCCTGTTTAATCGCGCGGGGACTTGAGGACATGATCTTCTGGAAGGTCGCCATGACAAAGCCGATGGCTCTCTGCTTCGATGTCGTACGCTTCTCACCGATCCCCGCCGCGTTGTAGCCTTCCCGCAAGTATTCGGTCAGGCGGTCATAAAACAGGCGCTCGCGGGCGGCTTGATCGAAAATCTGTGACTGAACCTGCCGTCGCATAAAGATCGGTTCCCCGCGCGAATTGGTCACTTCGCGTTTCGTACGGCGAAACATGATTCGATTCAGCAGGCCGCGATGCTCCTCGATGGATTCCGGCGAGGCAAAAAGATGTTCATCGAGCAGAGATATCAGCGACCAGAACTGGAAGGCATCGCCCTGGTGAGGCGTGGCGCTGAGGAACAGGTAGTCGCGAGTACGTGTTCTCAGAGCATCCGCCAGTTTGTAGTTCTGCGTTGCCTGAATCTTGGTGCCGTACCGGGTCCGGCTGAGATGGTGAGCTTCATCAAATACGATCATGTCCCATCGAGGCACACCCAGAAGACGATCCATGCGAACAGGACGTTTCAGCGCGTCAATCGAGGCGATAACGCGGTTGTGCATCTCCCAGGATGCTGCCCCGTAATCCATGAAATCGAGGCCGAGAACTTCAAAGGGTAGTCGGAAGGCGTCGCGCAACTCGTTTTGCCAATTCTTGATCAGCCCGGCCGGACAGATGATCAGAATGCGCTGGGCCTCGTTACGGGCGACCAGTTCTCGGATAATCATGCCCGCTTCGATGGTCTTGCCGAGACCGACTTCATCTGCGATCAGGAACCGTCGCCGTTCGGCCCGCACAACATCGCGGGTCAGCAGAATCTGATGGGGCAGAAGATCGGTTCGGCTATTCGAGAGTTGGCCGCCGGTGTTGTGAAGGGGAAATTGAAAAGCCAACTGCTTCAGCAAGAAGTCTTCCGGGTTGTCCCAATCGCCCCGCTTCGCGCGTTCCCAGATATCGGGGATAAGCTCCAACCGTTCAATCGGCAAGGTCTCCAGCCGCCGGCCGCTCTCCGCGTCGAAGACAACGTCGGCAATGTAAGCGCCGTAATTTTCGGCTACGCGCAGGACCTCGCCGACACCAAGGTCTTTCCGGCCTTTGACCGTCACGCGGTTTCCGGTACGGACTTCGTATTCAACAGGTTCTTCAGACATCGCTCAAAATCCTGAACTAAGGTTAAAGCTGACTGGATAGAAAGGCTGACCGCCGGCGGGCGAGCCAAACACCAGGTAGAGCGGAATTCTTGCCGTCGGATGCTCGACCCAAAGCTGATTGCCCGGGATGATTCTTGTCCGCACAACAATCGCCACATTCGTATTCAGTCCCTGCAGTCTGCCGGCAGATTGCTGAAGCAACCGGTGAATCTGAAAAGCCATATCTTCCATCTTTGGACGGGATGCCAGCAGAACGTCCTCGATGCCGCCAACACGCACTGCTTCATCACGCGGCAACGCGGGCGGGTCGTTTTGAATCGCACGCAGGAAGTCTAGGAAGCCCATTCGCTGAGCTTTTTCAGTCCAAGGAAGGGCTGACAGGTTGTGTTCTTCTATCAAGTAATACTGTGCCATACGTCCTCCAGTATCCGTAGGTCAGCCATTCCTGGCTGACCGGGTGGGACAGGGATTATTGCCTCCGCGGTCGGGCAGGAATGCCCGACCTACTCTCGTCCAAGGCCACTCATCCCACTTATTGGCCAATCCCGATTTGACCGGATTCTCGGCGATGTATTTCGCTGCTGATTCAACCTTTTCCGCCGTTCTGCACCAGTGATCGAAGTTCTCATCCATCCAAAACGCGCCTTTGCGTTTCAGCATCCGATTGGCTTCCCGTGCCGTCCAACCCTTCAAAACGCCTATGTGCTGATTCAGAAGATGGTTCTTGCCGTCGGTATTCCGAAGGAGAACATGCACATGATTGGGCATGATGGTCAGCGCATGAATTTGCCAGTTATGCTTTGTTTCCAGCCATTCGAATGCCTTGAAAACCATGTCCGCTACGGGAGCGATGTCCAAGTACTTGAGCCCGTGTTTGGCGGAGTCCAGAATCGCTTCGACCGTGATAAACTGTCGCCGCTGTAGTTCGGTCATGGCTGATTGATTGGCCTTCAACTTCAGTAATGCCTCGCGTTCATTCGCCAGTTCATCGACAATAGCACGAGGGAGTGAGCCCTTCAGCCGTAAGGTGACAAAGTACGAGTGGTCAGCCACCGTCCAGTGAGGCAGATGTCTTCGTCGAAATGTGATCGTTTCACTCATCTCAGTATATCAGGCATTCCTGCCTGACACTTCGTCAGTCAGCTGTTCTTGGCTATTTGGTCGGGCAAGAATGCCCGACCTACGGTAAGTCAGGCATTTCTGCCTGACTTTACTTATCAAATAGAGTCTTTTCATCCATTAGCCCCCTGATCTTCCGGATCGGTTCCGCAAAGTTGCGATTTCGGCGTGCGAGATAATCAAAAGCGGCGCGGATTTGCGGCCGCTTACCGCGGAACTTTTCCAGCCACTCCATCACGCTCTCGCCGTTCTCCGCCAAGCCGATCAGGAAATGCACGTAATCCATGAAGATTACGCCCGGCGTGATAACTTCCGTCAGGTCCTCATCGAACAGCGTGCCCTGCGGATTCGTCGTGTTCGCGCCGAACTTCTTCTTGAGCAGGTCCAGCCGCTCCATCGGCGACTTGACCTCGTACGACCGTCCGCGCTGGGCCCGGCCCTTAATCATTAGGTCACGCTCAATCAGCGTCGACGGCTCGGTGATCCCGCGCGTGGCCTTGTGCACCTCGTCGCTCTTGATCTCCTTCCGGTCGCAGAGACAGGTCAGATAGACGTAGGATGGCGCGTCAATGTCCTCCAACTCCGGCGGCACAGCGGATTCTTCTGTAGTTAATTGATCCACCATCATCCGGATTTCTTCCAGGGCGGCATGCAGCGGCACCGGCTTGTCCTCGTGATCCACGATCTTGCCGTAGTGCTCGCTGTAGAGTTCGAGGCATTTGCCGATAAGAACGATGTTGCGGTCAACCGCCGGTAGCGCTCCACCCCCGTAGCGCCCACTCTGAATTGTCTCCAACTCTGCCCGCGCCCGCTCTCGAATCATTCGGCGGACACCTGCCCACGATCGGCTGCCCGACTCGTCCTTGCGCAATTCACAAACGTGAACGAGATCGAAGGAAATTCCTGTGGTATCCATCAAGTTGAGTGACGTTTCCTTCTCGCCGTGCACGGGATATGCGGCCGCCAGAGAGAAGCCGGCCTCTGATATCGCCTCCAACACGGTTTCCCACGCTTCATTTTCCGCATGATGGAACGTGAAGGCCATGATGCCGTCGGCCTTCAGCATCTTCCGCGCTTCGGAAAACACCTCCAGCAAGCCCTGTCTGAAATCATCTCGCGACTTCTTGCGTGTTCGGTTCTCAATGATTTCCGGCGTTTTAGGGACATACTCTGGGACAAAATGGCGATACTTATCTTTCAGCGACAGGCGAAGCCAAACGTAGAAGAAGTCAGACAGTTCGGAGTAGTTGACATTACCGGCATAAGGAGGATCGGTAATGACCAGATCCCGTCCGCCATTATTTTGACCTCGGACCACCTCGCGACTGTCCCCGCACGACAATTCGGCTTGGCCTGTATAGACACACTCTGCAGAAGGTCTTGTGCGGCTTTCTGGCGTCTCTCTGTCTTTGTCGTAAGGCTTCTCGCAGTCTTCCTTCCCCTCAAGTACTCGCGAGAACATATTTGGGTATGATCCCCGAATCTCAGCGCTCTGAAACAA
>Ga0066599_100000124_pt1 | contig 10861 bp, 9 predicted proteins | sample InisedmetaG_FD_60065 | JGI IMG/M metagenome (GOLD analysis project Ga0066599, IMG submission 60065) | Freshwater pond sediment microbial communities from the University of Edinburgh, under environmental carbon perturbations - Initial sediment | ecosystem: Environmental > Aquatic > Freshwater >...
GTTTTGTTTTTTAGCCTTGGCTTTATAACTAAACAGGCGCCCTGTTTTTATACCTTTTCACATTTTGAACGGCAACAGTAAGGTATCAAATTCCGGACGCCTAAAATATCGGGCATCCGGATTTTTATTTGGGAGGGAATCAATGGGAAGATCATTACAGAAGGCGGCAGCATTTGCACTGGCTTTGCTCTTGAGCGGCGTTCCCCAGGCTTTGGGTCAACAAATGGTTATTCCAGACGGGAACATGAATTGGACTAGAGAAAAGCCCAAGATCAAGGTGCAGGTGCTGGGCCAGGTAAAGAACCCCGGGATCCATGAGCTTTACGCGTATGACCGGCTGGCCAACGCTGTTGGTGTGGCCGGTGGACCCAATGAGCAGGCTTCCATACGTTCAGTTACCATAATACGCAAAGGAATAGTAATTGATACGTTGGATCTATACCAGTACTTTTACCAGAACGACCAGCAACAGAACCCTGAACTGAAGGACGGCGATATAGTTTTTTTTCCGGTTGCCGAAAACATGATCACCTTAGTAGGGCAGGTATTTAAACCAGGAAAATATGAGATAAAACCAGGGGAACGATTGTTGGATCTCATACACATGTCCGGCGGATTCACCCCGATAGCGACACGCGAAAACATAAAAATACAGAATATAGCCCGGTTGGATAGCGTTACTGATGTGGATTTTAAGAAGTTCTATATTGATCGTAATCAGTCGGTCAATATTGAACTTAAAGAAGGCGATATAATAACAGTTCCAACCACGCCAACCACCGTGACCGTGGTAGGTCAGGTTCAAAAAGGTGGAACGTTTCCTTTTGAACCGGGAACTTTGCTTACATATTATTTGGGTATGGCCGGTGGATATGCCGAGCGGGCTAGCACAAGTAACATTAGAATTAATCGCTGGGGTGGAAAAACGATCCAAGGTAGAGAAGCTACGATAATCGAACCTGGTGACGTAGTTGTTGTTGGCGAGATGCAGCTCAAGGGATGGCGCGATTATATTAACCTAATAGCCCAGGTGGCAACCACTGCCTTCATCGTCTGGCAGGTCGCCAGAGCACAATGAGGAGGAAGCATGTTCAATAGTTTCTACGAAATAATGTTGGCTCTGATAAATAACCGGCGGTTGATTGCCTGGACGACGGCCGGCTTTGTCACCTTATCGTTGCTGCTCAGTTTATTGTTGCCAAACATGTACAGAGCCACTGCGACCTTGATGCCACCAGTTTCGCAAGGCACTAGTTTGATGTCTTTGGTGACCAAGACAAACATGATGTCAGATCCCGAGATCGGCGGTACCGGGTTCATGCCGGGCATGGTCACGCCCTCTGATATATTTTCCTATATGCTCAAAAGCGGTGCAGTGGCTGATATTGTTATCCGAGAATGCGACTTAGTAAACCATTACAATGAAGCAAAAACATTTACCAATAAACCAGATAAAGCGATGTTCAACATAGCTAAAAAGCTGAGCAAAGCCACCAAGATCAAGGTAACTGACGAGCGGTTTATAATCATAACGGTTGAAGATAAAGATAAATATAAAGCGGCCGAAGTTGCCAACAAATATGGCGAAGCTTTAGATCGGGTATACGCCAAGATGACAATGACCCAGGGTGGCAAAATGAGAGAGTTTATTGAAAAACGGGTGGAGCAAGAGCAGGGATTATTGCAACAGACAGAGGATTCGCTCAAGCAATTCCAGCAGCGCTATAAGACCATCTCGCTCCCCGATGAGATGAAGGCTGTGATTGAAATGTCGGCCACGCTGGAGGCCAAGATCATTACCCAAAAGATCGAACTTGACGCCATCAAGTCGTACACCACAGCGGACAATACCCAGGTAAAGGTAATGGAGAATCAGATCGAGAAATCCCAGCAGGAACTGGACAAGATGGTCAGCGGAAGCCGAGGTAAGACGCTGTTTGTCTCATTTGCCAAGGCTCCGGAAATTGGGGTCAAACTGGGGCAGCTGACTCGCGATGTGAAAATTCACCAAGAATTATACGCGTTATTGACCCAGCAGCTTGAACAGGCGAAGATACTGGAGGCCAAGGACACACCTAAAGTGCAGTATCTGGAAAGAGCAGCACCACCCTATCGGAAGAGTTGGCCTAGAAGGTCCTTGATAGTTATTGCCTGTTTATTTGTCGGGCTGTTGTTTGGATCGGCCATTGTTCTTGTTCGTGAATATTATTTATATTTGATATCTGACATTTCGAGAGCAGGCAGGATATCTGCTTTGATAGATCCATTGGCCAAAGACATAAAATCATTAAGGATCGGCAAGTAAACGAAGCTTCAAGTGAAAAAGTATGCGTGCTAACACCATAGAAAGTCCCATAGGGACATCTACCAGATTGATTCAGCCTGTTTATAGGTCTGTCATCTGGGCATTGCTTTTTCTTGGGTGTGTGGTCGTGGGCAGTATAGTTACTCAAAACTGGACTATAACTGCGTTAGGTATTGGTATTGTTCTATTATATCCTTTGACTGTCTTAAGTATTAAAACACCAGATGTCGTTTTATTGTTGGCCCTACTGGTTAATTTTGCACCGGCGAACCATGTGCCGGGGTTTTATCTGGTCTTTTTTCTTGCATTGGTAACATTTCTCCACCATGCTTTTAGGGGAACCTTGAGGTTTAAGGTAGATTCTGTCGTACTACTATGGTTCGGGATAGCTATCCTAAGTGTTTTAACCGCACCAAAGTGGACAAATCTGCATCAGGCACTGCAGGGAATAAAGTATGCTTGGATATTGCCACTTATTTATTATGTACTTATATCTAATGGGTATATCAGTGACAAGGGTTTGCGGAGAATCATTCTTGTATATTTTCCGATAGTCCTAGCCTATATTTCCCTGGAAATAGCTTATGTATACTTAAGAGGGCCGGTGCAGTCCAGCATGTCAATCATGTCTTATCACACCGGTTTCGATTTGGGCTGGGGCTATTCTAACACGCTTGCCGCTGTTCTCGTGTTCCTAATATCAATAGTCGTTTTACAGCACAAAGATTGGTCAAAGAAACCGGTTGTACGTCTGTTGATGTACGGAGTACTGGGCATTACCTTGGCGACTCTGATCGCCCTGATGTCCCGGGGAGCTATAGTCGCGGTGGCAGGCAGCATAGTTATTTACTTTTTCATCCATGCACCGGCATCCCGACGTTGGAACATTATTAAATCATCATTGTATGCATTGCCACTGTTGTTGGCAGGGTATTTTGTATTTAAAGCATTCATCGATAAGCTGATCGAACGTTTTGTACATTTAAAAATAGACCAATCCACTCTTCAGCGGTTGTTGTTATACCGGAATTGTTTTTTACAGATCAAAGCAAGTCCCATCATCGGCTCCGGCCCCCAGCAGCATATCTATTCTGACGTCTATACGGTTGGATCAGACCCCCATAACATTTTTCTACGCTACGGGATTGAAACCGGTTTAATATCAGTGGTTTTAATTACATTGATTTTTATGATTCCATTCTTTAAAACCTTGCGACTTACGAAATCAGGCATTACTGGTATGATCGCGTTACCGCCATTATTGATTCTGCCGTATCTTATAGCTTTACTCAACGCCCAGGTCGAGCCGACCATAGGTTTATACCACTATAATGCAGTATTTTGGATATACTATGCCATTATTGTTAAATACTTGTCCGAACAGGGAAACCTAAGAATATCGCCAGCCTCTACTCGATTGTTTGACCCCTCGGTGATCGGATAGGAAAGTATGACGCATCGTAAAACCATAATTGAAAATATAGCATCCCAATATATACTACAATTCGCTAATTTTATATTGCCTTTAATTACTTACCCTTATCTAATACGTGTGCTGGGGATAGAGAAGTTTGGTCTGTTTGTATTTGTGGGTTCATATATTCAATACTTTGTTACCATTACCGAATACGGTTTTAATTATTCAGCCACCAGGCAAGTTTCTCTAAATAGGAACGATGAACACACAATCAATGATGTATTCTCCTCCGTTTTAGTCATTAAAACCGGGATGATGATTATTTGTTTCCTGGTTGTGATACTCTCAGTTCTTTTTGTGCCCCGTTTTAACCTTTTTTGGCAGCTTTACATCTTATCCGCATTAGCAATCATTGGCAACGTAATATTCCCCACATGGTTCTTCCAGGGAATGGAAAAACTAAAAACAATGTCATATATAAATTTATTCACTCGGATTCTAGGGGTTATTTCATTGTTCATATTTGTTCACAGTGAGAGAGATATTGACAGAGTAATACTCATCCAGTCAGTCGCTGTTATATTGTCCGGAATTTGCAGTTTGTTATATATAGCCAAAAAGTATCGTTATATAAAAATTGTTCGCCCACCATGGGCTATCATTAAAAGTTATACAGTAGAGGGGTGGTCATATTTCATATCTGTTTTCGCAACAACCATGTTTAACAACACAAACATATTTATCTTAGGAATATTCAGTAGCGCTTCAGATACTGGAAAATTTGGTATTGCTGATAAGGTTATTAGATCTGCGATTGTCCTTTCCGCTCCAGTGAGTAATGCAATATTTCCAAGAACAAGCGCACTTTTTAAGGAGTCAAAAGAGCGTGCAGTAAACTTTTTAAGAAAAATATTGTTAGTCGGGATTCCACCATTTATGTTTATATCATTCCTTCTATTTGTCCTGTCCGACAAAGTAGTATTATTTGCAACAGGACGTTTTGATTTAGAGGTCAGTATCTTGATAAAAATAATGGCAATAATGCCGCTAACTGTTTTTGTTGATAATATATATGGTGTCCAAATATTATTTAATAACGGCAGGGAGTCCCATATGATGAAAATCATATTATTCGCCGGTTCATTATCAATATGCTCGGCTTTATATTTTGTTCCTAAGTATCATTCATTAGCTACAGCTATAATATTCCTTATTACTGAGCTAATAATACTTATATCAGTGATTGTTTCTGCAAATAAGGATAAAATATATCTGATTAAAAACAACATAATATAATGGCAGTTATGTCTAAACAACATAGTATCCAAAGGAATATCCGAATACACGATGAAATAGCAAGAAAATATGATGCTATACATCATAACGAAATATTCAACAAACATGAACAGGAACGCCTAAGAGTATCTTTGGCTAATGCAATTAAGAAAATTGATACTGTATCTGAACATAAAAATGCCATTGATTATGGGTGTGGTACGGGTAATTTAACCAAGCATTTATTAGCGCTGGGGTGTAAGGTTGTTTCTGCAGATGTATCGGTAAAATCCTTAGAAATACTTTCCAATAAATATAATGGGTCAAATTCTGTGCAAACAATGTTAATTAACGGCATTGACCTTAGTAGCATTAAAAACAACGAATATGATATAACAGCAACTTATTCCGTTTTACATCATGTGCCTGATTATTTAACTATTGTTAGAGAACTGATCAGAATAACTAAACCTGGGGGCATTATATATTTAGACCATGAAGTCAATGATTGTTATTGGCAACGAATAGGACTTTATCGTGAATTTCTAGATGAAATAGAAAAGTCTAATAAAAAAGGCTATCTCTATAAGTGCCAGAACTATTATGAACAAATAAAATATGCCGTTTACAAGTATTTAAGGTACCAACCTGAAGGTGACATTCATGTATGGCCCGATGACCACATTGATTGGGATCAAATTGAACATGTCATTAATCAAAACAATTGCGATATAATTAATAAATGTGACTATCTTCTTAATTGTTCAGCATATTCTCAAGAAATATTCGATAAATATAAAGATGTTTGTGGGGATTATCGTTGTGTCGTGGCGCGTAAAATAAAATAAATGTGATATATTATTAATGTTGGCTTTAAAGTATTGTTTCAATATTTGCAGACTAAGCTTAATAAAATATTTGTAAATACTAACGTAAAGAATTCATGAGAATAACATTTCTGCTACATACTCATAGTGCTTATCCTGGTGGTGGACCGCGTGTTATATTTGAATATGCAAACCAGTTGATAGATAGAGGGCATGAAGTATCTGTAGTCCTTCCATATAGTTTATCTATACGGGAAAATATTGGTAGCATAAAGGACATTGTAAAATATCAACTGCGAAAGTATGGTGCGCTTGGCGGGTATAAGCCAAGCAAATGGTTTAAACTAAATGGAAAAGTTAAATTGTACTATGTTCCTTCCCTAAATGAACGATATATACCCAAGAGTGATGCATTAATTGTTACATATTGGCCTACGGCTGAAATAGCTAATAAATATTCTTATAATCCCAAATGGATATTCTATTTAATTCAAGGTGAAGACCATGTGATTGATAATATTGATCCTGAAAGAGTAAAAAGAACTTGGAAATATCCTTATACAAAAATTGTAATATCAAAATGGATCCAAAATCAATTAAAAAGTAATGGTGAGGAATCAATTTATATACCTAATGGTAATGACAAAGAAAACTTTAATATTGATATGCCAATTGAAAAAAGGAATCCTTTTAATATCATTATGCTTTATCATCCACTGCCTTTTAAAGGATCGAATATTGGACTTGATATTCTTAATAAAGTAAGAACAGTTCATCCTTTATTACAATTAACGCTTTTTGGTGTTCCTGCTAGACCTAGGAACCTTCCGGATTGGGTAACATATCATCAAAAACCATCATCATTACAGTTAAGGAATTTATACAATAACGCTGCCATATATATAAGTGCAAGTTTATCGGAGGGGTGGGGGTTAACTGGATGTGAAGCAGCCTCATGCGGTGCGGCATTATGTTTGTCTGATATTGGCGGGCATCGGGAATATGCAATTCATGGTGTAAACTCATTGCTTTGTCCGCCTGGCGATATTACTTCCATGGTAAATAGTACTTGTCGTTTAATTACAGATGATCAATTGAGAGTTCAATTGGCTAAAAAGGCTTATGAACAACTGGATGGTTTCTCCTGGGTAAAGTCGGCCCGGTTATTGGAGAAAGCAATAATGAATATATTGTCAATATAATGAAAACGATAGCATTTTATTTGCCACAATATCACCCTATTCCTGAAAACAATTTGTGGTGGGGTAATGGTTTTACAGATTGGGTGAATGTAGCAAAAGCGCGACCATTATTCAAAGGGCACTACCAGCCACAAGTACCAGCAGACCTCGGTTTTTATGATTTGCGCAACTCAGAGATCATCATAGCACAAGCCCAAATGGCAAAGCGATATGGTGTCGACGGATTTTGCTTTTATCACTATTGGTTCAATGGTAAATTACTTTTAGAAAAGCCTGTAAATGAAATGTTACGTTCCGGGTTGCCAGAATTTCCTTTTTGCCTATGTTGGGCCAATGAGAACTGGACCCGCCGCTGGGATGGGAAAGACCAGGATGTACTTATTAGTCAGGATTATACTAAATATGACCCGATTTCACATATTCAATGGCTAATAAAAGCTTTTACCGACAAAAGATATATTAAAGTTAATGGAAAACCGTTATTTGCCATATATGATGTAGATTCTATCCCGAACATAGGGCAAGTAATTCAAGGATGGAGGAATGAAATAACCAAAGCAAGTATTCCCGATATTTATATTTGTGCCGTTCGGAGTCAGAATTGTCATTACACATCAGAACAACTAAAGCTGTTCGGTTTTGACTCCATCATTGAATTCCGGCCAATCCCAAGTGAACACCCAAAACAGATGTGTCAATCAATAATCAGAAATCTACCGTTACGACTGTTTAATAAAATAGCATTATTCCTTGGCAAAAAAATACCACCATACCGTATTTATCACAGATATCAGTATAATAAATATGCTCAAAAGGCAGTTAAATATTTACAGAGAAGTCGAACTTCCCAGTTACCTATTTTGCCAGTAGTATTCCCAAGTTGGGACAATAGCCCACGAAAAAGAATGTATGCCACAATAATTCAAAACGAAAATCCCAAGGATTTTGGCGATTGGTTGAGCAATTCAATAAAATGGGTTAAGCAATATCCAGCCGAAGAACGCATATTATTTATCAATGCCTGGAACGAATGGGCTGAAGGTTGCCATTTAGAACCCGACACCACTTACGGTACTATGTTTTTGAAGGAAGTAGAACGCATCAGGTCAATTAATAAATGAATCGACTTAAGGTGGAAGAACATTGGAAGGTAGTAAAAGACTACATATAACAGTTTTATTTGTGCAATATGACAAAGAAAAGCATAATGGTACGTTTCACGGTTTTCAGACCTATTTATCAACGCTGAAACATGATATCAAATATATTATCATTGACAATGGAAATACTGTAAAAAGCAAAGCAAACAAACAAAAAGATGTGCTCACAATTGAAGGGGATAATACAAATCGCGAATTTAGCGGTTGGGAAAAAGGTGTTAAGTGGTTAGAAAACAATAATCATGATTGCGATCTACTGGTATTCGTTAACGATTCCTATCCATTAAACTTGGAGGAATATCAACCCTATATTTCAGATAGTTTATTCCAGTTTCTTTATGAACATGGTGTTTCTGCAGGTGCAATATATAATTCTAATTACATGGATTGGCGGCGTATTTTCATGTTACATCCGGATACTTTCGCGATCGGAGATAAAGCTTTCAATCATTGGGTACGAACCAACTTATTCATCATGCCGTTTAAGAACCGGGAAATCATAAAGCATGTAAATCGCAAATCGGCAACATTAATTCATGCCACATATAATGAACATCAGTTATTTGATAGGAGTATTTCAAGTAATCTCCAGCGACATATCATTGATTACCTATGCCCTGCCCCAGATGCAAACCCGAAATATATATGGCATTCACGATTTGTTCTTTCAACTGACACCTTCGATCGGTTTCGAATAAAAGCGCGGACGATTCTTTGCGAAAAGCTTATCGCACTGGAAGCAGCAAATGAGGGGGCGCAATTCATAGATATTCGCACTGTCAGCTTATTATGCTGGCTGAAGCGCTGGGTGCCGAAATATGTGACCAAGTATATACATTGGATTGGTAAATACCCAAATGCTCAAATTTATGTTCTGTACATTTACAAACGGCTGATTAAGTATGCTCGTAAGATTGCTCCGAAATAGACAGTGTTGCAAAACCACCATGGGGTTATTGATGTGGTTAGCCCTATGCACGTCAATGTGCCAAGGGCAAAACCTGATTAATTATAACAAGATGACGCAATTGCTAGACCGCATTCAAATGTATCACCAGTTACCACCTGATTGTGGTGCTATTGCAGATACAATAATAGGAGAATATTTCTATAAACGCCTCATTCCGGACACCAGCGCCGTTTTCAAGGGCCGAGAGACATTGGACTGCAGCCCGTTCGATAGCTCTAAACCAAGGGCCACGGCAAAGATAGGGGTAATTTGGGTGTGGCAGACATCGGCAAGTCCTGATGCAATTAGAGACGATGCATTGTATATGTCATTATGGGATCGGACCAAAGAATTCCCGGATTCAAACTGCATGGTCGTATCTATTGAACTGGCTAAAATGGATTGCGGTGATGATATAAAGCACTTGTTGATTCTTGATGGCATTAAATCGGCAGAAATTACCTGGGTCGGTCTTGGAAGAAATAACCCTTTCTGGTACAGATGGTGGATAAGATCAAAATGACATCCGATAAATCCCGTAAAATGCTTCTGTGGCTTGCCCCAGAACCACCCACTGTATATTCTGGTGGATCGATAAGTCTGACTCATTGTATTCGTGAGTTATCAAATGCCTATGATATTATTGCACTTTGTCTGCCTTTGAAATTGCTTGGCAACAATAATAGACTAGCTGAGTTACCAAGCAATGTTAAGGTTCGAATATTGAAAAGGGATTCAGAGAATAAGGCTTTTGCATTGTTGAAAGGATGGTTGCGGAAAATACCCTATAAGATGGTGAGGAATAATAGCAGGGATATTGAACAAGCGGTTAAAGATATTCTTCAGCAATATCCAATAGCTGCTGTTTGTGTTGAACACGAATATATGGCGCATATTGCTTGGAACTTAAAAGTCCCGCGAATAATGAATATGCATAATATTGAGTCCAAACTTGCGCAAAGCGAGATGTTTTATGAAAAATCAATGCTAATGCGAAAGCTATGGAAACGTGAATCAGAATGTTGGATCAATTGGGAGAAACGAATTGTAGATTCATTTGATCATGTAACTGTTATTACAAATGAGGATGAAGCCGTATTGAGTCAAATCGCCGGCGCAAACAATCGAGAAAGGATAACGGTTCTTGAAAGGGGAACTGAGTGCCTTGATGACCGGAATGTTACAAAGCATTCGCAGTATAACATGCTATTTGTTGGGAGTATGGCATATGGACCAAATATTGATGCGGTTGTACATTTTTTGGAGAATATATTCCCATTAATCAAGAGGAAAATACCGGAGGCATCATTTACAATTGTGGGGGGTAATCCTTCTGCCAAGGTTCAATCACTAGTTAAAGTCCCAGGCATCAAAGTGACAGGATTCGTAAGTGATGTGGGGGAATACTATGACCAAGCTAGTCTGACAGTCATCCCCATGCGGGCGGGGGGGGGCGTGAAAATGAAATTGCTAGAGGCTTTGGGTCGCGGAATGCCGATTGTTGTTACCCCTGCCGGCGCTGCAGGAGTAAAAGTCACTCATCAAAAAGAAGTGTATATTGCCGAGTCAGACAGCCAGTTTGCCAAGTACTGTGTAGATCTCCTTGCTAATCCCGGATTGCGCAGTTCTTTAAGTGCTAATGCTTACCAATATGCGCTGAAAAACCACTCCTGGGAAGCAACCGGGAAAAAGCTAAATAAGATCATTGAGAAGACAATTTATGACT
>Ga0066599_100000125_pt1 | contig 10839 bp, 8 predicted proteins | sample InisedmetaG_FD_60065 | JGI IMG/M metagenome (GOLD analysis project Ga0066599, IMG submission 60065) | Freshwater pond sediment microbial communities from the University of Edinburgh, under environmental carbon perturbations - Initial sediment | ecosystem: Environmental > Aquatic > Freshwater >...
ACCGGTGAGGACCATCCACATCCATCGCATCGATACCCCTCTCTCGTTCGCGATCGCGCGCATGGCGCCTGAACTCCTAACCTCGGTCGTCTTAGAAGGGAACCCGGACCGATCGTTCGGCGTCCACCTGTCCGTACACCTCGCGATTCGAGTGGAGGTTCCGGACCCGGATGACCTGCCCCGCTTTTCCATCTTCCTTGGCCTCTCCCTGGGTCACCGCGCGGAGTCCACGTCCCTCCGTCGTGAGCAGGACGATGTCCCCGCGGTGGACCAGCGGAGGCTGGTCCACCAGCGACATCTGGATCGGCTCTCCGACCGCGATCCCCCGCACCGCTCGCAGGCCGACGACCGCGTCCACCACCCGCGCCGGGTCTTGGCCTGCTGTGAGTTCTCGCCGCTCCACCCGGAGGTCCTCCGGGTCCAGCCGCGCACCCCGAGTGATCGGGCGGGCCGCCACCACCACCTCGCTCTGCAGGCCGACGCGCACAGGGACGCTGAGCGACCGCGCCAGCGTCCCATCCACCCACGCTTCGACCGTAACCGAGACGGAGCCGAGGATTTCCGCGCCGGCCCGCGTTCGCACCCTGAGATCTACCTGTCCGGCGGGCACGACGAGCGTGGGGGGCGCCGCCCCCGTCGGCTGGATCGAGAGACGCGTCGCGTCTTCAGGTCGCGCCGCCAAGAGATGTTCCCGAACCGCCGCCACCAAGTCCGCACCGCTGACCTGCTGGCTGGCGGTCGTCACGGAGATCACGGACGGTGCATCCAGCGCGAGCGTCCCGAGGTCCACATTGGCGAGCCGCAGCCGGGCTTTCAGATAGGCCACATCCAACGTCCGCGTCAGCCCCGGCAGCGGAGCGCGCCCCACCTCGATGGCCCGCAGTCTGTCCACCTGACCGCCATCCCGCCCATGAATATCCGCGATGTCGCCCAACCGGATTTCCGGCCCACGCACCATGGACTCGGCTCGCAGGCTGACCGTCATGGACGGGTCTCCCGCCATCCGATCGGATCGCGCGGCCCGGTCCGTCGCGCCGCTCGCCGCCGCCGCGGCGACCAACAGGATGATCCCGATCACCAGTACGGCGATCCCGATCCCGCGGCGTGCCCCGCCGTTCCTCGTCCGGTGTCTGTTTCTCACGCGTGTCATCCTGGCCAGATCGCCGCGCGTCCCGCGACGGGTGGCAACCCCCGTCTACCGTTTGAGATTGTTCGTGAGCTGCAGCATGTCGTCCGCCGATTGCACCGCCTTCGAACCCGCCTCATACGCGCGCTGTCCAACGATGAGGTTGACCATTTCCTCCACCACCTTGACGTTCGACATTTCCACAAAACCTTGCGACAAGGTGCCGAAACCCTGGCTTCCTGGCGCCCCGGCGATCGCGGTGCCGGACGCGGTGGTCGGCAGGAAGAGATTGCGACCGATGGCGTTCAGCCCCGCGGGGTTCGCGAATCGCGCCAGCTCGATGTTGCCGACCTGCTGGGGCGCGTTGTTTCCGGCGAGTGTGACGCTGACGGCGCCGTCCGTTCCGATGGACACATTGATCGCCTGGGTCGGGATCGAGATCTCGGGCTGGAGCGCGTACCCGTCCGGGTTGACCATCCGTCCGTTGGCGTCCTTCCGAAACGACCCCGCCCGGGTGTACGCGGTCGTCCCATCCCCCCGCAGCACCTGGAAGAACCCATCCCCCTCGATCACCAGATCCAGCGGGTTGTCGGTCTGCTGGAAGTCACCCTGGGAGAAGATCCGTTGCGTCGAGGCCGGCCGCACGCCGGAGCCGACCTGAATCCCGGTGGGCGCTTCGGCGCCCTGGGCGGTTGGCGCCCCCGGCATCCGGGGTGTCTGGTACAGCAGGTCCTGGAAGTCCACCCGGCTCTTCTTGAAACCGCTCGTATTGACGTTCGCCAGGTTGTTCGACGTCGTATCGATGTTCAACTGCTGCGCCGTCATGCCGGTCGCTGCCGTAAACAATGCCCTGATCATGGTTCCGCTCCTTACACGCGCCCGAGTTCGTTGGCCGCCTGCCCGACGGTCTGGTCGAGGGCCTGGATCGTCTTCTGGTACGCCTCGTAGGTCCGCATCGTGGCCAGCATCTCGACCATGCTCATGACGACGCTCACATTCGACCCTTCCAATTGTCCCTGCACGACCGTCGCCTCGGGCAAATCCGCCGGCGGCTGGGCGCCGTCCACCACCGCGAAGAGCGTACCTCCCGCTTTCATCAAGCCGTCCAGAGAGTCCCCGCCGACGAACCGGAGCGAGCCGCCCTCCGACAGCCGCCCGTTGGAATCCACCCGAAACCCGCCATCCGGGACTTGCACCGGACCGTCGGCCCCGAGCACCCGAAACCCCTCGGGCGTCGCCAGGAAGCCTTCGGCATTGCGCACGAAGTTTCCGGCCCGGGTGTATCGCTCCCCCTGTGGCGTCTCGACGACGAAGAGTCCCGGGCCGACGATGGCGAGATCGAGCGGGTTGCCGGTGGTCTTCAAGACCCCGGGCGCCAGATTCAAACCGGGCCGCCCAACTTCGACCGTGCTCATGGGTGCGGCAGGGGTACTCATGAGATTGGCCGGAATGACCGATTGATCGATTGTGACCAGATCGGCCTTGAAGCCCGGTGTGTCCACGTTGGCCAGGTTGTTGGCCAGGATGTCCATGCGGGTTTGGTGCGCGACCATGCCCGATGCGGATGTATACACCCCCTGAATCATGGATCCCCCTTTTGCGGAAACTCGTTACTCGCCTCCGTAGCAACCCCAGTGCCATGTCGCGAGCCACTCGTTCCCTGACGTAAAAACAAGAGGATCCAGAACCAGAGGGTCGGGATTTCCCCTCCGACGGCAGGCGAAGGCGGCAACGTTTGCCGCCATCGGCAATCGTTCGCGCCATCCCGGCTCCTGAACAGCGAGATGGGGTCTTTCGTCACGGCGAGGGAAGGGGATGCTGAAACAGGACGGCAGTGGTTAGGAGTGCACCGCCGCCACGCTCATGATGAAGGCGCTCAACGCCGGTGTCAACCGGGCGGCCTCCTCGTCCAGCGCCTGGAGCGCAATGGCCGCTCCGTCGAGGTCACCCGCACGGCCGAGTTCCTCCAGACGGCGAGCTGCGGCACAGGCGTTCCGAGCCTCGAAGATGCCCAGCGAACCTTTGAGCTTGTGCGCGGCCCGTTCCAGCGCCACCGCGTCGTGTTTGCTCAAGGCGGCGTGCACGTTCCCAAGCAAACCCGGCAACTCTGACAGGAGCAGGCCGCTTGTCTCCCGCAAGAGCTCCTCGTCCCCTCCCACGCGCGCCAGGGCAGCCGCCTGATCCCACGGGTCGTCGGGCAGCGGCTGCGGCGGGGCGGCCGGCGGAACTCCTGTGCTGGAGGTATCCTCGAGACCGTCGAGGCTCTCGAGCGTTTCGAAAAGTCTAGCCGCATCAATCGGCTTCGACAGATACCCATCCATCCCGGCGGCCAGACACCGCTCCTGATCCCCTTTCATGGCGTGCGCGGTCATCGCGATGATGGGCACATGGAGTCCAGTTTGTTCTTCCAGCTTCCGGAGCGCCGCCGTCGCCTCGAAACCGTTCATTTCCGGCATCTGGACATCCATGAGGACCAGGTCGATCCCGCCGGGTCCGGCGGCCTGGAAGAGCGCGAGCGCCTTCCCTCCGTCCCCGGCCACAGTGACCGAATGCCCCCATTTCTCCAACATCCGGACAGCCAGCGTCTGGTTGACCGGGTTGTCCTCCGCCAAAAGGATACGGAGACGTCGGCCTGGATCGTGCAGCCGGGGGCGCGTGATCAAGGACGACGCCGGATCCCGGCCGGAGAGTCCCAGGGCGCGCATGATCGCATCGAACAGGTCCGACTGCGTGATCGGCTTCATCAAGTGCTCGCGGATTCCGACCGCGCGGGACCTCGCACCGGCGCCGTGCAGGTCCCCGGAGGAGAGCATCATAAGCGTCGCCCCGGCGAAGCGTTCCTGCGAGTGAATTCGCTCCGATAGGGTGTACCCGTCCATCCCGGGCATCTGGGCGTCGAGCAGGACCACGCGGAATGGTTCTCCGGCGCACACGGCCTCGTCGAGCGCAGCCAACGCGGCCTCCCCGTCCTCCACCACGGTGGGGTGCATCCGCCAATTCGTGAGCGTGTCCTGCAGGATCCGACGGTTGGTTGCGTTATCGTCCACCACCAGGATGCGAAGGCCGCGGACGGCGCCCTCTTGACTCTCTGACCGGCGCGGCGCTTGGTTGGGCTGAACGCCGAAACGGGCTGTAAAGTGGAACGTGCTTCCCTTCCCGACGGCACTTTCGACCCAGATCTTCCCCCCCATCAACTCCACCAGTCGCGCCGCGATCGTCAGGCCCAATCCGGTGCCGCCGTAACGGCGCGTGGTGGAGCTGTCCGCCTGGGTGAAGGAATCGAAGATCCGGCTTTGCTTGTCCAACGCGATCCCGATCCCGGTATCTGACACCGCGAAATGCAACCAGACCGCTTGCGATTCGTCGGCAGCCCGCTCCACATGCACGACCACTTCGCCTTCATCCGTGAACTTGACCGCGTTGCCGACCAGGTTCACCAGGATCTGCCGCACCCGTCCGGGGTCGCCCACCAATCCGTCGGGCACATCCGGGAGCAGATTGCAGGCCAATTCCAGCCCCTTCTGCGATGCCCGCACCGCCAGCGCCCTCAGAAGGTGGCCGAGCATCTCGTTGAGCGAGAAGCCGATGTTCTCCAGCTCCAGCCGGCCGGCTTCGATCTTCGAGAAGTCGAGGATGTCGTTGATCACCCCCAGCAGCGAGTCGGCGGACACCCTGACGGTCTCCAGGTAGTCCCGCTGCTCGCGGGTCAGTTCCGTCTCCAGGGCCAGCTCGGTCATGCCGATGATCCCATTCATCGGCGTCCGGATCTCGTGACTCATGTTGGCCAGGAATTCGCCCTTGGCCCGGGTCCCCGCCTCCGCGGCATCTCGCGCCCGCGCCATGGCGGCATACAGCGAGGCATTCCGCAGCGCCACCGCGGCTTGAGCGACGAAGCTGTCCAGGAGGTTCTGATCATCGGCGTCGAGGCAGAACGGCTGCCGCGCGTTCAACGTCAGGACACCCAGCAGCGTGCCGTTCAGCATCACGGGGACACCCAGGAAACTGCTGAGGCGGTGGCGTCTGGCCCAGTCGTGGCCCACGAACCGCGGATCACCAAACCGATCGGGGCAATGAAAGATCTCTCGGCGCAACGCGACCCAGCCCGACGCCCCCTCGCCGTATCCCATGGTGGTGGTCGGGAAATCGGCCATCGTCTCGTCGGAGAACGCACAGAGTTCCAGCGTCCGGGTCTCTTCATCCGCCCGCCAGAACGAGACGAACGGCGCGTTCATCAGTTGCGCCATCGCCGCGGTAATCTCGCGGAGCACGGCATCGGTCTCCAGGGAGGCGGAGATCAGCTGAGTGAGCTGTGTCATCGCCTGCAGCCGCTGTAAACGCCCTGCCAATCGCTCGCGCAACCGGGCGTTCTCGATGGCAATGGCCGCTTGGTCGGCAAAGGACGCCAGATATGCCATCTCAGCCGCCGTATACCGGTGAGGCACGGTCATGTTGAAGGTCAGAACGCCCAGCACATCGTCCCCGCGCTTGATCGGCAGGCCGAGGTACGTGACGATACCCAGTTCCCGATCTCGTTCCGCAAACACGCTCCGGGGATCCGTCGGCGCGTCCGCCATGAACAGCGGCTCGCCCGTCTGGGCGACGATCCCGGACGGGCCGACGCCGACCGGGAGGGTATAGTCCCTGGGCATCGCGGAACCCTGGAGCGCGCCGACGCGGAGCAGACCCGCAGCCCGATCCAGGAGAAGCACCTTGACATGCGGCGCACCGCTGATCCTGGCCGCCTCCGTGACCAGACGGTTGAGAATGACCTGAAGATCCTGTTCCGCCATGAGCGCGTCCGTTGCGCGCAAGAGCGCCCCCAACTGCTCACCGTGCGCCATCGCGGCAGCGTGCAGGCGGGCGTTCTCGATCGCCACGGCAGCCTGGGTGGCAAAAAGCTGGAGCAGACCCTGTTCCTCGGCGGTGAAACGTTGCACCCCCTCCTCGTGGTCCACCACGATCACCCCGAGGAGCCGGTCGCGATACAGCAACGGCTCCGCCAGGACGGCTGTGGTTGAGGTCCCCGCGAGGAAGGCGGGAAGCGCCTGCGGCCAATTCCGGTAATCGTTCACCAACAAGCCGACCCGCGTCGCGGCCACCGTGCCCACCACGCCTTCCCCAGAATGCACCCGCACATCCGCGATCCAGTCACCATGGCCGTGCCACGCGCGGGGCCGCAGCGTGCCGTCGTCTTCATCCACCAGATACACCGCGCTCGAGCGTCCCCGCAGCAGCTCCGCCGCGCGCTGCGCGAGCATTGTCAGGACGGTGGGTAGGTCCAGTTCACGCGTGATCTCCTGGCCCACCGCGTGCACGGCCTCCGTCCGTTGTTTCTCGCTCCGGAGCGCCGTCTCGGCGATCGCTCGCCGCCGCTCCGTCCGCCTGATCCGCCCATTCACCAGCAAGAACACACCCAGGCCGGCCACCCACAACCCCGCGTGACCGAGCCATACTTGTCGCCACTGGGTGCGCTCCATGGCGCGGAACGGCGCCATGGCCACCGACACGCTCATCCCGCCTCGCACGTCGCCCACCCGGTACCCTTGTTCGCCGTGACAGCCGAGACAACCGCCTTCCACCATCAGGGGCCGCATCAGGCGAAACCGCTCTGTTCCCCCGAGATCCTCGACCATATCACGCTCGCGCTCCCCGCGTTCGAACGCGTGGAGCACCGTCGCTTCCCACAGATCCGGCGCATTCTCCGCCCGGAGGGGTTTGAGGCTGGTCAAACGCCCTCGCATCCCGCCGGTGCGCTCCGCGAGTTCATGGACCTGTCGGGTCATGGAGGCCGGGTTCACCAGCGTCAGCGCAACCCCGGACGGCGTGGAGATGTCCCGCTCACGATGGCCGACGAGGTATGGGTTCGGCGGCGTCGCGTCGCCCGCGCGGACGTACACCCCTCCCCGCTCGGCGCTCCAACCTCGGAAGTGGAGGTCGCGGTCGTATCCGGCGCGCGCCTGCATTCGCGCCAGGTCGAGGGTCTGTGACCTGAGCTGGGCGAGGTTCCACGCCAGCGAGCCGGCCAACGCCGCGGTCCACGCGATGGCGAGGATCGCGACAGTATTCTTCACGATCTGATGCCCCTCCCGATGCGAATCCGCCATGGCGCGTCACGCTCCCGTCAAGACGCCGGAGGCCGGCCCGGTGGCCGCCCCCTGGCTGAGGTCCAGCATGTTCCGTGTGCCGACGTACGTCGTCACCTGGGGCTCGTCTAATCCCATGATGGACTGCACCACCTGCGCGATCCGCTCGGTGTGGCGCTCGCAGCGATCCAGGAATTCCATGAACGCCGCGCCCTGCGGCCGCTGCGTCCGGGCAATCTGCAAGGAGGCAGAGAGCACCGTCAGTGGATTGTTGATCTCGTGGCCCAGCGTGGCCGCCATCGTCAGCAGCGCTGCCTTGCGTTCGGCACCCGCCAACTCCCGCTGCAGGCCTTGAACCCGGAGCCCCGCCCGGACCCGCGCGAGCAACTCCTCGTCGGACCACGGCTTAACCAGGTAATCGTCGGCGCCCTTGTCCAGACCCATCACTCGATCCGACGCGTCATCTTTGCTGGTGAGCACGATCACGTAGCTCCGACGGAGGATGGGATCCGCTCGGAGCGCTCCGAGGAGCGCCGGACCGTCCATCTCCGGCATCATCCAGTCCGTCAGGATGAGGTCCGGCGCACATTTCCGCGCGGCTTCAAGCCCGGCGCGACCATCTTGTGCCGTTTCCACGGCGTGGCCCGCGGCGCGAAGGCGCTTGGCCAATAACGCTCGCACGATGAGATCATCCTCGACGACCAAGAGCTGTGCGTGTGCCGGGACATCCATGGCTGATCCTCTCGTCATGCAGTCCGGTTCAACGCGGGGTGGTCTGAAACTCCCGCAAGAGCTGATCCACGAGACTCTGATCGCACAGAGCCGCCTCATCGCGAGTGCAGGTTTCGATGATCGGATCCGCGGGACCGCCGTCCGTCGCCGCGTCCTCGATTCGGAACATGACCAACAGCCGAAGGAGCCGGGACTCGACCTCGGCGACCAGGCCGATGAGCTTTTGGATCTTTTGCGTCGTCAGATCCTGGAACTCCATGGCCGCCATGATATCCATGGCACGCCCCTGAGAGCGCCGCTGGATCTCCTTGGTCTCTTCCAGGCACCGTGCGATCTCCGCCACCCGGCCCCCTTTGGGGAGGAGGTGCAACATCTCTCCCACCCGGCTGAGGTGCTGCTCCACTTTCGTCTGCTCATCCACCAAGTGCTCCGTCTGTTCCAAGACGCGGTTGGTGGCCTCCTCCGTCGTCTGGATGATCTCCGTCAGGTGTTTCGCCACCTTGGGGATCTCACGCTGGGAATCCTTGACGGTCGGGTCGAGGGTCTGCAGATTATGCAATGTCCGGTTGATGTAGGCCGCCAGTTCGCCGACGATCCCCCGCGCCTTGACATTGACGGTGCGGTGAAAGTTTCCCTCTGCCATGGCGCGGGCCGCGGAGAGGAGCTCGTGCAGCTCTCCCTGGAAGTCCTGATCCGTTACGGGTGTGTTCGCCATTCGACGTCCTCCCTATCGCCCTCGGCAGACAAATATCTGCGTGTGTCAGCGCGTCACGATCCGGATCTCGACCCGGCGATTGCGGGGCTCGCCGCGGGTGGCATCGTTCGGGAACAACGGCTTGTGCTCTCCGAGGCCGCGAGCCGCCAGCCGGAGCGGCGACAAGCCGTGCGCCTCCACCAGGAACCGGACTACCGCCGTCGCCCGTGCCACCGACAGTTCCCAGTTCGAGGGGAATTGCGCCGACCGTATGGGCAGCGTGTCCGTATGCCCCTCTGCCTCGATCGGATTCGACAGGCCGGCGACCACCCCCCCCACCTTGTCCAGCAGTCGCCGCGCCTCGCCGCGAAGCTCGGCCTTTCCCCGCTCGAAGAGGATCGCATCCTGGAACCGCAGGATGATCCCGTCGGATGCCCGTTCGATTTGCACGCGCCCGGCCTGGAGGTCCTCGCCCAAGCGCTCTCGCAGCTGTTGTACGACCTCGAACACCAGGTCGGGCTTGGGGAGCAGTCTCTCCCCGCCGTTTCCCTTCGCCGAGATCGGGAGCGGCGCCGAGGGGGTGTTGAACGCGCCGCGCAGGGAAACCGCCAAGGATTCATACTTCTTCAGGTCGACCTTCGAGATGGCATACAAGATCACGAAGAAGGCCAGGAGTAGGGTGATCATGTCGGCATACGTCAAGAGCCAACGTAGGTTTCCTCCGGAATTGTGACCACCTCCGCTCATGTCGCTCCTTCCGCCGCACTGCGTTCCGCCCAGGACCGGTCGTCCCTGCGCATCACGCTCGACCACTGCGTCCCGTTTCAACCGTCGTTCCGACCCGCGTGCGATCGTCCGGCGGGATCGGATAGTAGGCATTGAGGCGGAGTTCCAGAATATGGGGATTATGCCCGGCCTGGATTCCCAGAATTCCTTCCAGGACCATTTCCCGCCGAAACGCCTCCTCGGCACTCTTGGCCTGAAGGTTTCCCGCCAGCGGGAGAAACAGCACGTTGGCGCTGAAGATTCCGTAGAGCGTGGCAATGAACGCGATGGCGATCCCCTCGCCGAGTCCTTCCGTTCCGCCCTCCCCAAGTTTCGCCAACACGTGCACCAGCCCCAGGACCGTCCCGATGATGCCCATGGTGGGTGCGTATCCGCCCATGCTCTCCAGAAGCGAGATTCCGCGTTGGTGGCGCCGCTGCATGGCCGCGATCTCGGCGCGCAGGATGTCTCGCACGCTCGCTTCGTCCGCGCCGTCCACGACGAGCCGGAGGCCGCGGCCCAGGAAGGGGTCGGCTGTCCCGTCGTTCGCGATCTCCTCCAACGCAAGGATGCCGTCCTTGCGCGCCCGCCGCGACGCGTCGATCAGCGCCTGAATCAGCACCTGGGAGTCGGTGCCGACCCAGCCCCACAAAGCCTTGCGTACCAGCATCGGGAGCCGCATCACGTCGCGGACAGTGGTGCTGACCATGGCCGCACCAAGCGTGCCGCCGCCGATGATGAGGAACGCCGAGAGGTTGGCGAACGCGAGCACGCTCCCGCCTTCGATCAGGACCGACCCGATGATGCCCGCCAGTCCCAACGCCAACCCGATCGGAATTCCGAGATCGATGCGCATGGTAGCAGCTTTCAGCGTTCAGTATTCAGCCCTCAGCAGGAAGCGTCGTAGCTGCGCGCTGACGGCGGCTATCCGCTTGCCTTGCCTAGTCGAACCGCGTCCCCCACCGCTCGAAGGTGCTCCGCTCGTCCACCATGCGTACCCCGTAAAACCGGACCCCCTTGTTGATCATCGCCTTGCGGAACTCCTCCTGAAGAGCGGGGGTCAGGTTGATGACGTGGAGGACCCCGTCGGAGTGATTCTTCACCAGCTCCGAGTACACATCCGAGAGCACCTCGAACAGGTTATAGTTGGCCGCGGCGAGCCCCTGGGCGTCGATGATCAGCTCCTGCTTCCGCTCGCGCACGAGCGCCATGAGCTGTTTGCGGAGCTCCAAGGCCTGGGTCGGGTCGATCCGTCCGGTCCAGGTCGAGAACCCCACCGACTCCAGCGAGGTCACCAGGAGCGGCCGCTTCGCGCACTTTTGGTACTCTTTCCCCTCGATCGCGATCCAACCCCCCTGGAACGGACCGTAGACGCATGGGCCCTGCTTCAGGCAGTAATACCCGTTCCGGTACGCCTTGGCGAACATGCACTTGTTGGT
>Ga0066599_100000126_pt1 | contig 10790 bp, 10 predicted proteins | sample InisedmetaG_FD_60065 | JGI IMG/M metagenome (GOLD analysis project Ga0066599, IMG submission 60065) | Freshwater pond sediment microbial communities from the University of Edinburgh, under environmental carbon perturbations - Initial sediment | ecosystem: Environmental > Aquatic > Freshwater >...
GACCGGGAAGCCCCGGCTCTGGACGTGGTATTTCACACTCCCAGCCCAGCACCACGAGGGATCCGGCGCCACGCCGCACGCCAGCCGGTCGGGATGGCGTTCGATCACTCGCCCGATCTCGACCAGCGCCCAGCAAGGGCCATCGTCGAGCCACACCACCACCGCCTGAGCCACGGACAGGAGCTCGGTCAGGATGCTGGCGAGCTGGAGCGGGTTGACCGCCTTGGGCCCAAGCTGGCAATCGGTCCGACACACGCACGCGAAGCTGCGTTCGAGCTCACGGGCCGCGGCACCCTGCCAGCTACCCTCCGAGCCGAGGATCACCGCGAAGCCCTTATCCGGGTCAGGTAGTTGGAATGGAAGCCTTGCGATCAAGAGGCACCTTCCTTAGCTTTCCGTCCGGTGTCCACAGCGACCGATTCGTCCGCTCGGCCTCGCGGATATGGATCGAGTCCCGCAGCGCCATCCCCTCCCAGGTCAGCCGCCCCATGATGAAGCCCGCCACCACCTTGAACTCCGCCCACTTCCTACGCACAAGCGCGTTCCGCGATTGATGCGGAATCACTTTCGGCTTGAGAAGCATCCACATCGGCCCCAGCAAAAGGATCGCCTCCCACTGGTCCGGGTACAGGCGGATGAGCTCTCCATCGAAGCGGATCGCCCACTCCCGCCTGGACCGCTTCCGCGCCGTGGTCACTTGATCGCAGCCAGCCGAACTTTCGCCGTCTTGACGTACTCCTCCTCGCGCTCCACGCCGGTCGCCGCCAGGCCCAGCCGCTTGCACACCGCCAGCGTCGTCGCCACGCCGGCGAACGGATCGAAGACGCGCTGGCCCGCAACGGTGTGGCGCTTGAGCAGCCGCTCGATCAGCCACTCCGGCTTCTGCGTCTCGTGGCCCAGCCGCTCGTTGCCCTGGCAGATGGGCCCGGCGATGAGGTTGTGCGCCACCGCGCCGGCCTGCTCCTCCCAGGCATGGAACGTGTACTTGCCTCCCTTGGTCGCCCAGACGATAGCCTCACAGGCCGGCAGGTAGACGTTGCGGTAGACCGTGCCGGCGTTCGTCTTGTGCCAGATCAGCGCGCCGCGGTAGGTGAGCTCGGCCGCCTCGAAGGCGAGCTCGTAGCCGCCAACCGCCTCGAGCGGACAGAAGACGATCATCTGCCCACCATCGGTGAGCAGCGGCGCCGCCTTGACCACCCAGCCAAGGTCGAGCTTGTCCCAGGCCAGCGTCTTGCCGATGCTGGCCCGGGCGATATGACCGATCAGCGACCGCTCCCGGTCGTAGGGCGGATCAGTCAGCACGAGTTCGTACAGCTTCTCCCCCTTGAGGTAGGTCTTGTTGTCGCCCTGGTAGAGGATGACGGGTGGCTTCTTGGCCGCGTTGGTGTCTTCGATGTCGAGCTGCTTGTTGCGCTCGGCCTGCTTCTCGAGCTCAGCCGTCTTCTTCGCGGTCCGCACCTGCTTGAGGCACTCCTGGATCACCTGGTCGCGCTCGGCGGAAGTCTCGGCCTCGCGGATCCGCTTCTTCATCTTCTCGGGCAGACTGGCGATCTCGATGAACTCGTAGATGCGCCGCTCGCTGTAGCCGGTCGCCTTGGCCGCGACCGTGCTGTAGCGGGGCGCCGGGGTAGCATCTGACTTTGCGGCCGTCGCAATCTCAGTCTTGGTCCGCGTCCCCTTGCCCTTGCTGCCCCCTCCGGTCGAGCCCGCCTTTGCCTCGGGGTGGACCTGCTCGTAGAGCTGCTTGCCCCGGAGGATGGCCTCGTAGTTCTCCACCGCGTCGAAGTCCTTGCGCTTGGCGTTCTCGTGAACCTGCATCAGGAGCTCGTGGAGCTCGTCGCGCACGTCCACCACCCGCGCCAGCACCTTGATCCCGAGCTGCTGGCACGCCCGCATGCGCCGCATGCCCGCGACCAGGTTGTAGCGATCCTGGCGCTTGTCCGGGGCGACCACGATGGGGTGGAGCTGCCCGAGCTCCTTGATCGAAGCTGCCAGCTCCTCGACGGCGCCCAGGTCGCTCCGCACCCGCTTGCCGGCATGAACCGTCTTCGGGTCCAGAGACAGGATCTCGTTAGGCTTCGCCTTCGCCGTTGTCTTCGCCGCTGTCTTCGCCTTCGCCGTTGCCATCATCGTCTCCCTTGTGGGCGGGTAGCTGCTGCTGTTGCTGACGAGCTCGGCGAGCCTCGAGTAGCATCCGCGACACCGAGCGAATTTCATCGGGTGTGAAAACCTGACTCTGCGGCCGGCCGATCTCGCGCTCGAGGTCGGGTTCCACCGCTTGCAGCACGGTGGTCCGCTTGGCCTCGGCGAGCTCATCCAGGCTCACCAGGGCCCGCACCATGCCCTCGTAGCTCTGCGGATGAACGCGGTATAGCTTCTGCCCGTCCACGATGCGCGGCGTGACGAGCTCCAGCGTGTTCTGCCGAATCGCCTGGATCTCCCGTAGCTCGGCCACCCGGTCATGCACCGCGCGCCACTTGGTCGCCCGGAGCACCTCTTGCGTCACGTTGTTCCAGTAGCGCTCGCGCCGCATCTGCCAACGCCCGCGCTGCGCCCGCTGGCGAAAGTCGGGCAGGCTGATCAGCCCGTTGCAGAGATGATCCCACCAGAACTCGACCGAGCGCCGCTGGTCGTCGGTGATGTAGGCCACCTCCGCCTTGCGGACCGCTTCTTCCTTCTTCCACCGGGAAAGATCAGCGGTCATCGTCCTCATCCGCTACCCAGGTCCGCGGCACGAGCTCGGCTCGCACCGTCCGCACCGCGGTCAGCCGCTCGATGAGCTCGGAGCGGTAGAGCTCGTTGAGCTCGCCGACCAGGCCCCGGATGTAGTGCTCGATGGTCTTCTGGTCGAGCTTGAGCTCGCCCGAGAAGAACTCGCCGCCGATGCCGACGGTCGTGCCGACCAGATGGTGCGTGAGCACCGCGGCCCGCACCTCTCCCGGGGTATCCCGGGGCCAGCCATCCGGCAGCGCCACGTCGGCCAGTATCCGGGTGCCCTCCCGGCGCAGCCGGACCGCCTCGACGCCCACGCCCAGCGAGTCGGCCAGCCGGTTGTGGAAGTCGGCCATGCTCTGAGCCAGAACGGAGCTGTCACCCAGCACCAGGCAGCCCCCAGGCAGCAACGGCGCCCCGGCCCGGGCCCGCTCACGCCGGCGCTCCTCGAGCACCTCCCAGCCCTCCCGCAGATCCTTCTGGAGCTCCTCGGGGAGCCCCGGGTCAGAGAAGAACTCCGCCGCCGCCTTGGCCTTGATCCTCTCGGTCAACGCAACGACCTGAGCCGTCTCGAGCTCAGTGAGCGGTTTGCGCATACCCCACCTCCTGAGCGATGGCCACGGCCCGCCGAAAGAGCAGTTTCTCTTTCAGATCCTCGTAATCGATCATGCAGACGACCGCGGCCCCCGGAGCTTCTGAAAGAGGAATCACACGTCCCTCGGAATCTGTCAAGTCGTCAAAGCCGCACAGGTAGAGGAGCGTCTCACACCGCATCCACGCCTGGATCGACTGAGCCGCCGTCCGGTGAATCACCGCCACCGGCCGGAGCGGGCTGCCCGTCTGCGACACATCCCTCTCCGCCTGAGCGAGCTTCTCCAGCGGGGTCGTCTTCCGCGCATCCTGGAGCTCCAACCACAACGGGCACCCCTGGATCACCACATCCGGCTCCAGCGCCCCCTTGCCCTGATCCGAGCGTCTCACCACGCTCTCCTTCAGGAGCTCCCGGTGCGCCGACACCGATCCCTTCCCCTTCACCTTCGCCGCCGCCTCGAGCTTCTCCAGAAGCTCCGGCGGGTCGTAGATCCGGCGCATGTCCTGAGCTATCGACGCCTCGAACGCCACCCCCTTGCTCCTGCTGTTCGCCCGCGGCTTGGGGCGGGGCGCCGTAGGGGAACTCGGCTGCTTGCGCGGCGGCTTCATCTTCTTGGATCCCTCGCCGCCTCGGCTCTTTCTGCCACTGGATGAGTCCGCCATAGGAGCCTCCTTGCGAGTCCATGATCTGCTTCGCCTCGGCGTCCGTGATCGGCTTGAGCCGCGCGAGCTGAATGTTGTTTGACAGCACCAGAACCGGCGCCCGGAAGTGAGCCTCCAGGAGCTTCTGGATCGCGGCCCCCTGCTCGGCCGACACGCTAGTCGGCACCAGGCAGAGGGGAACTTCCGCCATCGGCCCCAGCATCCCCTGAAGCAGGACCGGCTCGGCGTTTACCTCGAGCACCTTTCTTGCGGGCTGGTCGAACAGCCGGTCCAGCCGGAACCACTGAGCCCGCCGCAGGATCTCCTTGCGGCTCCGCTTCGCCCTCACCCGCCGAACCGGCTTCTTGGTTCGCTTTTCCTTGGTCGACACGTCGCACCTCCAGCCGGCTCGTTCCGGCCTGCTTGGTCACGCAGAGCTCCAGATCAAAGCTGGCGCGGAACTCGGCGTCGTGGGTCACCACCAGACACGTCTCACGCTCGGTCCGGAGCTCCTCGAGCACCGAACGGAGCCCCTCACGGCCCTGGGAGTCCAGGTGCCGGTCAATCTCATCGAGCGCGAGGAAGCGATACGCCTTGGCCGCCCGGGTCGCCATGAGCCGCGACAGGCCGAGGTCGACCGCCAGCGCCACGCGCCGCTTCTCGCCCCCGCTCCAGATCCGATAGGGCCGGCTCGTGATCGAGCCGTCCGGGTTCCACCTGTAGACTTGCACGTCGAGCTCATCCTTGAGGTCGCCCGACTTGAGCTGCTTGCTGGTCGACACCTGCACCCAGATCACGCCCGCGCTCATCACCCTGAGCCAGCGGTTAGCCTCCGCGGCGAGCGCGTCCACGATGCTGTCGAACAGCCAGGTCTTATACCTCGGGATCTCGGCATCCCACCAGGAAAGCAGCCCGATGGACTCCTGCTCCGTTGCCCGCTCCGCCTCGAGCTTCTGGATCTCCTGGTCGAGCTCGTAGAGCCGCAGATGCCGCTGGTCGACCAAGGCCGCAAAGGGGTTGCTCTCCTCCATGATCGCCTTGACCGCCTCGGCTGCCCGGGTCCAGTCGGCCCTCGCCTCGTCAAGAGCCCGGCGCGCGTTGTCAAAGCCCCGGGCCTCCGCCTCGACCGCTGCCCGGGCGGTGTTGGCGGCTTGGATGCGCTGGAAGGCCGCGTTGCGCGCCTCCGCCGCCTGGGCGCCGGCAGCGTCCGCGGCCAGCTTCCACGCCGCCTGGGCGGTCGCGTAGACCACCTGCGCCTGCCCGACCTGCCCCTGGATGGCCTGGAGCTTCCCGGTGAGCTCCAGGGCCATCTGCTCGCGCTGAGCAGGGTCTATCGGCCGCAGGCAGGTGGGGCAGGCCAGGCCCGACAGGGCGCCGAGCTTCTGGTACTGTGCCGCCACCACAGCCTCATCCCGCCGAACCGCCTCGAGCGCCGCCTGGGCCTCCTGCACAGCCGCCTGGTCGGGCTGCTGAGCCACCGGCAGGTGCGCCAGAGCGTCCTGAGCCGCCTGGTACTCGGCATGGGCCGTCTGGACCGCGGCAGCCGGGTCCACGAGCGCGCCGAACACCGCCTTGCGCTTCAGGCCCTCTCCCTTGACCGCCTCGAGCCGCTGCTGAGCCACCACCAGCCGCTCGCCGCGAGCCGCCTCCCAGCTCGCCACCCGGACCGCCGGGTCATCGGCCCGGACCGCGGCCTGCGCCTTGAGCGTCGCCTCGAGCGCCCCTTCCACCCTGGCGAGCTCGCGCTGCCGGCCCGTCCGCTCATCGCGCGCCCGGCCGAGCCAGCGGTCGACCACCTCGAGCCCCATCACGGTCGTGAGGATGTCGGCCCGCTCCTTCGAGGTCGCCTCGCAGAAGTTGAACTGGCTCTCCTGACCGAAGACGACGGACCGGCACCAGATGTCCCGGTTGATCCCGAGCACCTCGCGGATGCGCCGGTCGCCCTCGGTGATGTCGAGGTACTGCTCCGCCGCGAAGTCGCCCACCCGGATCGACACCCCGCTGTCCCGCTTGCCCCCCGTGACGGCCTTGTACTTGCGCCAGCGCACCACGCCCACCCGCTGACCCGTGATCTCGTCCTCGAGCGCCACTTCCACCCGGGTCTGGTTACCCACCCGGTCGGAGCACACCTCGTCGGCCGTCACGCCGCGCTCCGCGTTGCCCTGGCGACGGGGCAGGCCCTCGCCGAACATCGCCCACGTCAGCGCCTCGAGCACGGTCGACTTGCCCGAGCCGTTGCTGTTGTTGGCCGGATCGTCCAGGTTGCGCCCGCTGAGCAGCACCAGGCCGAGCCGATCCAGCTCGACGTTATGCGGCCCGCCGACGTAGCTCATGAAATTCTCGAGCGTCAGGCTGATGAGTCTCATTCGATGCGCCCCTTCATCCCCAGTAGCTCGCCAGATACCAGGCAGGCTGCCCCGGGAGCTCGATGTCGTGTTCCGCGCACAGATTCCGCACCGCCCCGATGGCCTGAATCAGCCACTCCGCATCACCCGTCTCGGCGAGCTCGGCCGGCTCGAACTTCTCCGGGAAGCCCCGGTTGGCCGTCTTCACCGTCCCGCTCACCGCGATGGCGAAGATCGGGCAGTTGTCGGAGCAGTAGTTGACCACCGCGAAAGGCGCGGGGTTGGCCTTGTCCCACTCGCGCCGCTGCTTGAAGTAGGCGTCGACCATCTCCTGCGTCACGCCGGGCAGATGATCACCCCGCTTGTCGTAGAGCTGCTGGTCGCACGGCCCACCCGACACCCGGCGCCACCAGTCCCCCTCGGTGTAGCCCTCCCACGGGAACTCGTGCCCCTCGTCGAACAGCCAGCCGTAGAAGATGATCCCGTCAGTCGATACGCTCACCGCCCCACCTCCTCGGCAGCCCAGCGCCGCAGGTACTCGAGCCGCTTCTCGGCCTCGGCGGCATCGGGGCACCGCTCATGCACGAACCGCTCAGCGCTCTGCGCCAGGCTCTCGCCGCTGATCATCGTGAACTTGTGCTCACGCGCCGCGTCCCGCGGCAGCACGTTGACCTGAGCGCCGGCGCTCACGTAACCGGCCCGCGCCACCGCGGCCATGAGCTCCGGGTTGGCCAACGAACTGTAGGGCGCCGCGATGTCGAGCCGGATCTTGTCCGCGGCCCTGCTGCTCGGCGGAGCGGGGGGCGTCTCGCTCTGCTCCACATCCCAGCGCACGATGAAGTAGCGTGGCCCCAAGGCCAGCGGGATACGCTCGAAGGCGCCACTCTCGGAGATCCTGAGCACGCAAGGATCGTTGCCCGCCTCGCCGAAGCTCTGCTGGTAGGGCGAGCCGACGTAAAGGTATCCCTCGCCCTCCTGGGGAGCGTGGTAGTGGCCGAGGATAAGCAGCGGGTAGAGCGCCTTGGGCTTGGTTCCCCACGGCAGCACCATGCCGGCATCATCGGCGTGACCGCTGTTCATGGCCGCGCCGCGGACCGCGAAGTGACCGAACACGATCCGCGTCTTGCCCGGCCCCGCGGCCACCTTGAGCGCGGCGAGCTGCGCCTCGGCATCCTTGCGGTAGGGACAGAAGCCCAGCCCGTCGACATTCCCCGGCTCGGTCCAGACGCGCACCCGGTCGCCGTCGCCGAGCACCTCGAGCGCGTTCTCTCCGCCGACCGTCACCTGGTCGTGGTTGCCCGGCACGAGGTCGACGCGCAGACCCGTCTGCGCCCAGTTGCGGAGCTCAGCCTTGCAGCGGTTGAGCAGCCGCACGTTGACCTGGTAGCGAAGCTGCCACCAGTCGCCGCAGAACACCACCCGCCGGTCCGGGTCAGCGAACGCCAGCCGCTTCACCTCGGCGAGCACCTGGAAGCACACGTCCTCGGTCGATTCCTTCAGATGCAGGTCAGAAAAGATGATCATGGTCTACTCCTCGACCAGTTTGATCTGACTACTCCTGCGCACTCGTCGCTCTAGCTCTTTCACTTTCAGCCGCAGCGTCCGTATCTCCTCGAGCAATTGGCGGCGCGTCATGCCTATCACCCGATCAGGGTCACGGGGAAGCTGGTCAGTCACATCCCACAAGATCACGGTATGCCCGGTCACCCGGCAAACGGTTGTCCCCAGCTCCTCGGCGACACCACGGTCGCGGAGCTCCGTCATCCGGGCGTTGGTGTTGTGCCGATAGTCGGGATTGCCGTGCAGCCGCGCATACTGAAAAACCTCGTTACTCGTCATCGGGCCGTGGTGCCAGAGGATCTTGTAGACTTCCCAGCGCCGCTCACTCAGCAGACCAGAATCCTCCATCTCGTGATAGACGCTGATGCTGGTCTTGCGCACACGCCGAACCGAGCGAGCATCGATCCATTCCTCGCCTTCCAGATCATCATCGAATAGAGACTGCTGCCCCATCATCGCCCCCGATGAACTTCATTCTGCAAGATCCTGTGAACTGAAGTCCCGCTGATGCCGAACTCTCTACCCAGCCCGCGCATCGACCACCCCCCCGCAGCGAACAATCGGCGTATCTCCGCGGCCTGCTCGTCGGTTACCCTCGGCAAATACTTTCGTTTTTGAGGGTCATCTGGAATGTTGATGATGGTCCCCAGCCCAACCGACAAAGCTGTTTCGGGATCCCATCCCCGCAAGTTGATTCTGCTATTCAGCGTATTACGAGAGATCCCCATCCTCTCCGCCTGCTCCGCAAGCGGACGGCGATCTTCCCCAATGAGGCGATTTTTTCTTGTGTTCCTGTTCTGCGCTTTCACCGTAGCCCAACAGCAATTACCTGGATCATAGCCGAGCCCGTTATCCTTGCGCTCCAAACTCAAACCCTCCGGCTTGAGTCCCATATCCTCGACGAAGGCTTCAAAACTCGACCACCGCTCGCACACTTTAATTCCACGCCCTCCGTAGTCATCCCATCGAACATGGTTCTCGTTATTGCAACGACACCGCATATCCGCCCAGGACTGGTAAGTCTTCTTCTCCTGCGCTGTAGCAAATCTCCGCGGCATCTCACAGCCCCTTCATCTTGTGCTTGTCGGCCCAGTGAGTCCGGAACCACTCCACGTCCGCGATGATCGGCACGCTCAGCTTGTGCTGACAGGTCTGCTCCATCAGCCGCTTGCACTCGCGCACCGTCTTGGCTGAGCCGTCGACCGCCATGTCGAATTGCAGGTCATCGTGGACCATCAGCACCATGTAGCTCTCGCAGTCGGTCTGGCTCTTGATGTACTTCCAGGCCGCGACCATGCTGTGCTTCACCAGGTCCGCGGCCGAGCCCTGCACCATCGAGGCTACCGCCATCCGTTCCTCGGCTCCGCGCTTCCACCGCGGCGCGTCTCCGTCAAAGCCATCGCCCATGCGGCGCGGCCGGCCAAACAGATTGCGGAACTCGTGGCCCGGCGCTGCGGCGATCTGATAGCTCAGGTACTTCTGGAAGCTCCGGATGCCCTGGTACTTGGCATAGAACTTCGAGATGAACTGCTTGGCCTGGTCCTCGGTGATGGGCTTGGCTCCCACAGGCAGATCCTTGTTGACGTTGCCCATGAGCCCGATATGGGTCATGCCGAAGCTGGTGCCGAAGTTGAGGATCTTGGCGATGCGCCGCATGTCGACGCCGTGAACCACGTCGGCCGTCCCGAACGCCTCGAGCGCACTGATGCGGTGAGCGTCGAGCCCCTCGCGGTAAATCTTGAGCAGGAGAGGATCCTGGCTCAGATGCGCCAGCACCCGGAGCTCGATCTGGCTGTAGTCGAGGCAGTAGCGAATCATGCCGGGCCGGGTGATGAAGGCTTGCCGCACCTGGCGACCGATCTCGGTCCGCACCGGGATGTTCTGCAAGTTGGGGTTGCGCGAGCTCATGCGGCCCGTCTTGGCGCCACCGCTGTCGATCTCGGTGTGCAGGATGCCATGCGCGTCGACTCGCTCCACGATGGCCATCGTGTAGGTCGAGACGATCTTCTGGCTCACGTTCCACTGGCGCAGGAGCGGCGCTATCGCGTGCCCGCTCTGCTCGAGATGCCAGAGCGCGTCGTCATCGACCGAGGCCATGCCCTTCTCGGTCCGGCTCGGCGGAGCATAGCCGAGCTTGGAGTAGAGCACGTCGCGGATCGCGGTGTCGTTGGTGAGCTCGAACTCCCCGCCGGCCAGCGAGTAAATTTTCGGCTCCAGGTCCGCCATGCGGGCCTTTTCCTGCTCGGCGATCCTGACCAGCGAGCCCACGTCCACCGGCACGCCGATCTGCTCCATGTCGATGAGCACCGCGATCAGGTCCATCTCGAGCTGCCAGATGTTCCACCACGGCTGCTGCCGCGGCAGCGCCCACTCGGCGAGCGCGAGCTCATAGGCCGCATCCTGGCAGCCGTAGCGGCCGAGGAGCGGCACCGTGAGGTACTGGTAGCCGTAGGTCGCCACCCAATCGCTCGGCGCCATCTTCATCTGCTTGGCGCGGTCGTTGATCTGCGGCTTGAGCCCCTTCTTCCAGCCCTCCTCGTGCGGGATGCCCGCCTTGACCAGACACGTCTCGAGCTTGTGGTTGTACCAGCGCTCGTCGTAGAGCCGGCAGGCCGCCAGCGTGTCGACGTAGGGCGGAGCCACCGCGATGCCGTCGGGCTTGGCGTGGTGGATGTCGAACGTGATGTTGTGGCCGACCTTCTGGGCCGGCCCCTCGAGCGGGCCCTTGAGCGCCGCGGTCACCTTCTCGGGGTCGAGCTGGCCGCACTCCTGGAAAAGCTCCGTCTCGAGCGGCTTGTGCCGGCATGGGATGTAGGCCGCCTTGAGCTGCGGGCCTTGCCGCCACGCGAAGCTGTGGCCCACGATCCGCGAGCCGTGCCAGACCGAGCGCCCCGAGGTTTCCACGTCCCAGGCGTAGAACTTCAGGTCGAGGAGCTCCCG
>Ga0066599_100000127_pt1 | contig 10776 bp, 6 predicted proteins | sample InisedmetaG_FD_60065 | JGI IMG/M metagenome (GOLD analysis project Ga0066599, IMG submission 60065) | Freshwater pond sediment microbial communities from the University of Edinburgh, under environmental carbon perturbations - Initial sediment | ecosystem: Environmental > Aquatic > Freshwater >...
TAATATAGTTCATCTGGATCATACACATGTTACAAGTAATTATGGGTTTTTACATACAAATAATGGAGAAACGGATTTTGTTGAATTAATAAAGATGAACAGCAAGTTTAACAATGAAGGTTTTATTGAAAATGAAGAGTCAATAAAAAGTAATTTTGCTGAGAACAGTAATCAGGTAGATTTTTATCAGATTATGGGTGGTGATCCAAAAAAAGTTGTAAATAATATAAATGAAAATAAACATAAGATGAATTTTCTGGGTAGAGCCCCTATTGATGTTAATGGTACAGAGAGCATAAAAATGAGCCTGGACAATAATGATAACGTTAGATATGAAGTGAAATTAGGAAATAAAGTTATTAAAAGTACAGATTTGCAAATAAATACAAGAGATATTACAGAAGACAACGACTGGGCATATGTCTTTTCTGTATCAGATGACGAAATTAAGATAAGGGTTAAGTCTGTTGCAGACAATGGAAATATAGTTTAGGGAATTTTGTAAATTGTAAAAAATAATTGTTGACTATGAATGCAAAAATTTTCTTAATATCAATTATCCAGTCATTTGGAATTTTTATGACAACAAAGTCCGAACAGGCAGCTATCTCGGACCAGCCAATAATAAAATGGGTAGTTTTAGGTACCCTTGGATTATTAATATTTATTTCGTTAGGATATTTCGGAATGAAATTTTTCAATAGAAAGAAGAATAAGACTGTTGTACAAGAACCAGATAATGCGCAAAAATCAATTAAGCCCGTTTTTAGACCTATCGAAATTGAATCTGATTTAATTGATAAACTTGGATTAACAAATGAAAGCAAAACACTTATACTAGAAAATAGTAACATTAGAAAAAGTTCGAAATATAAAATATACGTACAAAAAATAAAATTGAAGATAAATGAGCTTGATAGTTTTTGCCTAATTTATCCGGATTCACTTAATTCTATAAGACTCTTAAATAAAGATATAGATAAATGGAAGAATGATAAAAATGATCAGGATAATATAATGGAGATTCATGTACCTGTTGATATCATAGAAATTTCGAAAACGAAATCGCCGGATGCTCCGGATGACAAAGAAATTAAGTGGATACTTAAAGAAAATTGGAAGTCTTATCTGTGTGCTGCATCGGTATATGAATGGACTCCTGGCAATAAACAAGAATCATTGAGTGATGATATTCCTGTGCAGAATATCGGGCAAGAATTAACCGCCTTTCAGAAGATATTTGAAATATTGAAAAACAGCTTGAATGAGGCATCAGTAAAAATAGAGGCGCTTAATAATCAAGATGTTAAATTAAAAAGTGTTGAATTCTTTTTAAATGAGTATACCAATGCAAAAGATAAAGAGTATATAAAAATATTAGAGTTAAAGAATGGTGAACTACAGAATAATTTGAATAATGCAATAAATAAGCTAGATTCATCAGAAAATGAAAATGAAAGACTAAAAGCTGATCTCTTTAGATATACAGAGCGTGTTTCTTTTGCTGATTTTGCAACGGAATATGCACAAAAGGCATTATCTTTTTTGGATGTAGCTCATAAATTGGAAGAAAATGCATATGAACTTTCTGATAAATTAGTTGCAGGTAACAATAAAACTTCTTTATTCTATATTAACAAAAGTCTTACAAAATATAGGAGTAAAATCTGTGAATTAGATGTTTCATCCTGGGAAAGAGAATTAAGATTGTTTGCAAGTAATAATTTACTTTTAAAGGATTCTAAAATTTATGAATTTAGCGAAAAAGCAGAAAAAGATTCCAAAAAAGATGGACTAATATTTCTGTTATATAATGGATTGTTTGCGAAGTATTGCAGTGCAGTACTCATCTTAAATGAAGAATTATCTAATTTACATGTTCTGACTGATATAAGTAAAAATGAACTATTATATTTTAATTCGAATGTCGACAAAATTGTAACTTCAATAGAAAATTTATCTTTCAGTGTTGAATACGTAAAACTATTCTCCACATTACGTAACCAAGCAAACATATCTGGAGTAAGGAAAATAAAGATTGATATTCCCGGACTTGAATCAGAAGATATTGTTGAAATAATTGAATATGCAATAAACTATAAAGATGTTAAAGATAAAAACCAGGTTGTTTATAAAGAATAAATTAGTGTTTTAGATATAACTTTATTATAATATGAGTATCTCAAAAATCTTTGCATTTGTACTATTACTGACAATATCGGTGGTTTATTCCCGATGCGGAAATAGTAATAGAACTGATGATTCAAAATCAAAAAGTAAGGAAAATTTGATTGATTCGTTAATTACAGCAGCCGAAAAATCAAAATTGGCTTTGAAGAGACCGGATTCTTTACGAGTTTATCTGGATGTATCGGGAAGCATGAAAGGTTATGTCGATTTCCCTGGGCCTGATACTAATGCCACCATTAAAGATGTTGTTCCTTCGGTTATAACCAACTCTGAAGGGGTGTACAAAGATAATTTTGGAGTTGTGTGTAAAATAGTAATTGATAACAAAGTAAGTGATTATCCTCGTAACAAGTTTCCTGAAAATCTTATTAATGGTTCAATATTTAGAGGAAGTTCTACAGAGTTTGATAAGATTTTTGAGCTTGTTGTAAATGAAACGGGGCCTAATGTTGTTTCAATGATTGTCTCAGACTGTATTATGGCATTTGGTCCAGTTAAGGTTAAAAGTGATAAGTATATAAATGTGAATAATATTGAGATTCTGAAAGATAATATAAAACAATCATCTATAAAAGCGCGGAACAAGAATTTTACAATTGCTCTTATTAAGTATGAATCAGATTTTTATGGGAAATATTATTATTCTTGTTTGGAGGAAGTTCCTGAAGGTTATGAAAATGAAATTATGCAAAATCGACCCTTCTATCTTTGCCTGATAGGAAAAACTGAAAATATAGAAAGCATGTTTGCCAGCGGTATTTTTCCAGCACATAAAGGGATTTATTTCTATAATACCAATGTGCAAACTCCTGAATTTAAAATTTTCAGATCCATGTTGAATAGTAAAGGGATAACTAAAATTGAGGGTAATACTATTTATTCAAATACTCCTGCAAGTTCGAAGATTAGTGGCAGTTTTTATGTTGGTGTTAAAGATATAATCATCAGCCCAATATATGCCAGCAATAAAGAAGAAATACTTGAAAAGGTTAGCATTAGAAATACGATAATAGCATCATGTAATCGAGTTTATTTATCAGAAGTAGAACATGATTCAAATGGTAAAGGATTGGAAGATTATAGTTTATTTTATAAAGTTACTCTTAAAGCATACTCAGAATTACAAAATGTAGCAAAAGCACGCGATAATATTATTTTTAATTCGGCACAGGATCTCGAGGTAAAAGAAAGTTCTGTTTTTCCTGATTATGGTTTGGATTTGAATGATTTGGACGGGAAGACTTTTGCCTTACATAAGATTATTGAAGGTATAGAGGAAGCCTTTTTAGGAATGGACACATCAATTGCAAAAATTACAATTGATTTTAAGAAACAATAATATTCAGCAATATAATAAATATTTCATTTATGAAAATTTTAGATTTAATTTACTTCTGGTCGGATTCAGAACAACGCAGTTCTTATTGGGATCAGTATAATGGCTTCTGTTTGTTTTGGGGTTTCTTAGTTTTGGTGCTTGTCTCTTGTTTTGCTTCGGCATGGTTTTATTTCCCTTTTACTCTTAAAGATGCTACCAGGGCTCTAAGAAAAAATTGGATCAAAATTGGATTCATCGGAGCAATTATTTTCTTTATTGTAGTTGAAATTGTTTTATCATCTCTATCTAAATTGCCAGATAACAAAGGCTTTATTGGCGAAGGTGGTGATATTATTGGATTCTCAATAATCAATACTTTATTTTACTTTCCAATTATGTATATTCTATGGTCATGGATTTTTAAAAAGTTCTCAAGGAATGCCGCATTTATTCCCTGGGTTGGATTAAAAAATAAGAAAAACAATGAATAAATTATTTCTATTCGCAGTTGGAGGAACCGGAGAGCGGGTTGTTAATTCGCTTGTAATGCTTTTAGCATCAGGTCTCGAAATTGATTCAGAAATTCATCCAGTATTTTTTGATACAGATGCAAAAGGTAAGGCTCTCGATAAGGCAAAAACTGTAATTAAGCATTATATTGAAATACGAAATGAATTAAAACGATTTGATTATTCCAATTCTTTTTTTAAAACTGAAATTCATCCATATAAAGAGGTTGTAATCGATGGTCAACAGGTGCAGGATCTCAAAACTTTAATTGAGGAACAAAATTTAACTCCATCAGGAAAGGATGAATTAAAATTGCTTTTTTCAACTGAAAATCTTAAAATGCCATTGGATATGGGATTTATTGGTAATCCTAACGTTGGTTCGGTTGCGTTAAATTACCTTTTGGAAGGACAAGGATTTCAGAATATTTTGGGAACTATAAACGATGAAGATAGAATTTTTATTGTCAGTTCGATTTTTGGAGGAACTGGTGCAGCAGGATTTCCACTTATTCTTAATAAATTGAGACAAACAAAGAACATAGGAGATAATAAATCAAGAATCATAGTTGGAGGAACAGCTGTATTGCCTTATTTCCAATTCAATAGAGTACAGGCACCAAATATAGATCCTAGAATTATAAACTATGAGAATAATATTGATGCTAGTACTTTTACAGCCAAAACAAGGGCAGCCTTGATGTACTATGATGCAAATGTAATTGGAAATGGTTTGTCATCACTCTATTATTTGGGAGATGATGATTGCAGAAGTTCTTATGATAAAGTTTTAGGTGGAGCACATCAAGATAATCCGGCAAATTATATTGAAGTGTTAACGGCAATGTCAGTAATTCATTTTACAAAATACGCGCAGCCCTATAATGAAACAACAGGGACGACCTTTTATGAATATGCTTTAAACCTCGATGATAAAATTCCACATCTTAATCTGAATTCAATTCCTGACAAGGATAAGGATTTTAAAAAACACTTGGTTAGCTTCCACATGTTCAAGTTAATTTGGGAGAAATTTATTAAGAATTATATAACTATGAATGCTCCATGGTCAAAAAGATCAGGATTTGATATGAATTTATATGAAACAAATGATCTTTCTAAAACTCTTAATAAATTCTTGGTTAATTATGATGAATGGAAAAATGGACTAAGTAGTATCTCTCATGCTCGTCGATTCAAATTTTACAAAGATGATGCTGAATACGACGAAAAAACAGTAACTAGTTACTTCGAACCTGATATTTCAAATAAAACTAGAAATATTTTGAATGGAGAATATCATGTAACTGATCCACATATTTTGCATAATATGAATGGGAACTATCTCACACGAAAAAGTGGAAATGACTTCCTTCCGCGTAATGAATCTGTAGTATTTGCATTGCACTGTATTTCACAAGCAGTTAAAAAGATTATTGAAAATTCTGTTACTGTATAATAATAATATTTAATATGGGATTAAAATTAGGTCTAAAGAGCAGTAAAAGTGAGTCTGAAAATTCCTGGATTAAATCCAATATTAACCCTTATAGTCAGCAAGTCTTGGGAAATATTGGAACTTATTTGGATAGTTCAAAAAGAGTAACTTCCATTCCTTCGCCTTATGCCCGTATGCATCTGTTTGATATAGCATTTCGGGAATGTACAAACTCAGATCCTAAAAGTAAGAGTGAGTATAACAAATGTGTTTCTCATTGCCTTGATTTGTTCGAGTTGTTCTTTTATTTTGATAACGAAAAGATGTTAGAGAACGGACTCAGTGTTGAACGAATAAAGCTGGAAAGAAATACAGACAATCGTGCAGTGGAAAAAACAGACACAGAAAAAGCACATAGAATTTTTTATAATTCTTTAAGTGTTTTTCGTGAAAACTATAAAAAAGCGGGGAAATTATTAGATGCAATCTATATACTTAAAAAGGGATCCAAAATAATAGCTGGTACTTCACCCTTTACAGGATTTTTTACAGCTCCTGACTATTCTTCAGAAAAAGATCCGATATGGTATAATGGTAAGTTGTTGTTATCTGATTCAGATGAATTGAAAATTAACAATAAAGAATATAAAAACCAATGGAAAGGTTATAAGGATAGAGGGGAAGAATTCAAGAAGTTTCTATACATGTTATTTTATCATACCGATCTAAAAAATATGTTTCATAACTTCTTCAAATATGTTGAGTCTTTTCTGGATAATGATAAAAAAACTAAATGGGAAGTACCAGGTAGTTTTATGATAGAGTTTCCACAGTTTAATTACAATCCTGCCCTAGATATTGAAGAGGAGATAGGATTTCCCCTTAGATCTGACAATGTGAAATTAGATTTTATACCTAATGTTATTCCTGACAAGTATGATTCCTTATTTTTAAAGTTCCTGTTATTTCCAACGGTACAAATCAATTTTGAACTAAAAGAAAATCAATATACGTCGTCCGTTAAAAAACGTAAACTCTTGAATAAAGATTATCCATGGGTAAGTGTATGCGATTTTTTGTCTGACTCTCTTTTAGTCCTTTTTGAAGAAATAAATATTGAAAGATTTCATACAATTCCTGTTGTAACTGATGAAGGAGGGAAAAAAATAAAATATAATGTACTTCCACCCTTGAAAAAAAGATATTTGGAGTACTTTAAGATTACTTCAATTGAGAATAATTTATTCATAACGAAATTAGGTGAAGGAGATTATGATGTTACTCTTGAAGTACCCGTGGGAGCTATGGGGCAAAAACTAAGGTTGAAGAAAAGATATAAGAAGGATGGAGAATATCCGTATGGAAATGTTATATCTAAGGAATTGAAACTCCGTTTCGGTATTTATCCTTTCATTAAGACTCCGGATAATATTATAAATTTTTATAAAATTCTTAATTATTACCCTGATAACTATTCAGTTGGATTAGATTTCTTCCGTTACGAAAATGGTTATTTAAATGAAAATCATAATGAAAATAAACTTACAGAACCAGCGCATGGCAGGAGGCATATAAGAAAAATTACTTCCTATGGAAACCTTAAAGAAAATCTTAAATACATTAATGAGTATTATTCGCTGGAAGGACGTTATTTCGTTGAAGGAGATGATAAACCATGTGAACATGATGTTTCATTCGACTTAATTAGTATGGATATCCAGGAAATTTTGGAACCTGGCGATAAAAATAATGGACGAATTGCTTTTAAAGGAGAAGTCTTAATTGTACCCAAGTTCGCCGAGATTCTTATTTTGGAAAATGCTAATTCGGGAATAGTCGCCATTGATTTGGGTAGTACAAATACTTATCTGGCATATAAAGAAGATACTGCTGGCACTAATCCAAACATTATTGAGTATAAATCAACCAGTGAGAAACTTGGTGATTGTGAATTCGTAGTACTAAGTAAACCTGAAGGCGATAAAAAGAAACTGAAGTTTGATATACAGGGCGAATCAACTATTCATCAATTGTGTGAATTTATGCCATCGTATTTTGGAGAAGAAGGGTATCATTTTCCAATTCCTACAGCTTTAAATATCCGAGGATTAGCAGAGCAACAAATTATTGATCATCCTAAAAATCCGTTGTCAATTCTTGCTGATGCCAACATTCCTTTTGCCTATTATGAGAGGGGTATTCGAAAATTAGGACGTACAACTATTTTGGACAGAATCCAGGAAGATTTTAAATGGATAGATGCTACAGAATTAGGAAGCCAGGAAATTCAAGTTCTTAAGCTTTTTATGGATCAGTTAATCCTTATGGTAAGGAATAATTTTATTTTAAGAGGTTTTAATCTTGATGGAAGTACGCTGATCTGGTCCTATCCTCTTTCTTTTGATCCCCCAAAAATCAAAGAATATAGTAAAATGTGGGAGCAAGTATATAAAAAGTACTTTGGAGATAAGGTCCATAATATTCTATCTGCGTCAGAATCCCGGACTCCTGTATTTTTAGTAAATGCTGCTGCCAGGGGATCTATCGTATCAGTTGATATTGGTGGTGGTTCTACTGATGTGATCATGTACAGGAATGGTGAAGTTTCGTTGGCAACTTCTTTTCATTTTGCAGGAAATTGTCTTTTTGGAGATAATGGTGATCGGATTGATAGAGTTTTGAATAAAGAAAATGTATTCTTTAAACACATTAAAGAATACCTGTCAGACATTGACAAAAATAAGGGTAATACATTTAGTAGTGAAACAATGGTGGCTGATCCGGAGGATAGTAATATTTCAACATTAATGAATTATTGTTTTACCACGGGATGTAAGGTTGCAAGCAAATTTCTTAAAAAGGAAATTTCGACTTTGAATATGATACATAATTGTGCTATTATTTATCAGATAGCACAAATATGCAAAATGCAAAAAGGCAATATACAAATTGAAGACAAAATTCCAAAAACTATTTATTTCAGTGGTAATGGTTCCAACTTACTGATGCTGGCTAAAGATTCTGATAGTGTAGCTAATAGAACTACAGAATTATTGAAAATTTCCAAAAAAATTTTCATGCATGTTTTTACAAATCATCTGGGAAACAGCAAAGATCATATAAAAGAAAAGGATGCATGTGAATTATTGATTGAAGGATCAGATAATCAAGGAGGTATAAATATTATTATAGATGAAAATCCTAAGGCTGCTACTGCGAAAGGAGCACTCAAAGGTGTAGTTGCCTTAAGAGGCAGGGTAACGGCAAAGGATGATATTAATAATTATTGGGTACCAATTGGGGATTGTGATACTATACACAAAGTTGACCCAGATAATGGAAGTGGATTAATTAGTCGTAAAGAATTGTTAGGAAACGAAAGAAAACTGAATGATATTAAAAAAAATGTTCATGATTTTTTATCTATGTATTTTGAAATCGTTCATTATACACATGCTGGGAAGGATATAAAAAAGGAATTTATTATGAACGTTCTTAATGCTAATATCTCTATAAAAGATGCGATAAACTATGAATTGAAAAGAGAAGATCGAGGAGATAATTTAAATGATTCGTTATTCCTTGTGGCTGTTGCCCAGATTCTGAAAGATCTGGTAAAAGCTTTTAATAATTTAAAATAAGACTTCTTGTTTTCATCAGTTAATTATTATGATACACATCAAAAGTATAATAAAAATTGAAAATGAGCTTATTTGATATATTGAGAGGGAATATTCCCGATAAAGAAAGCTTTAATAACTTACAGAATAAGGTTGATAAACTCCTTGACTTGTTTGGGATCGCTGAAAATGATAATGACTCCGATATCAATCTTAAAACATTATTGAATTGCCTGGAAGAGTTGAAGATCGAACAATCTCTAATGAAAGATGAAATCATTAATTTAAAGTCCGAAATTGAATTATTAAGTAAGAAAAATAATAAAGAAAATACAATTGCCAATGAAAATAAGCCTAGTATCCCAACAACTGAGTTAAAACAGCAGGTCCGAATTGAGAAAAAACACTTTTATATGGAACCCTCAAGAAATGGCGAATTTAAAATGAATGCCAAGTTAATAAACGGAGATGAGAATGACAGAGATGCTTTTTATGTAATCCTTCTATCAGATGATAACGATAATTTTGCTGAATTCTATCCTGTCAGCAATAAATCAGAAAGATTACTTATGAGTAAGGAAGATATTCTTGATCCGGTTTGTAATATACAAAGCAATTCAAGTGGAGGGAGGCTTACTATTATCAGCAATGGAAAACTTCAAAAGGAAGACTCAATGTGGGTAGTCATCAACAAATGTGTTATTAAATTTTCATAATTATCATGAGTTCGTAATAAGGAAATTATATAAAGAACTGGATATTAACAACTTGGTTAGCAAATGTAGATAGCTATTTGATTTACAATAAATTGTTATAGTGATTTCTTCCAGGTCATATCAAGTATTTATTTCTTATTTTCTTATTACTTGTTTCATGTAATAGATTTGAAATAAGCTGGGATTTACACAAAACACCGGAAGTAGAAACTGAATCTGTAGAAGTAGTCAATGGTATCTCAGTCAGATGCGGTAGAAATATTATTGATGATGGAGGATTGAAAGTTGCAGATCGTGGAATATGTTACAGTATGCAAATTAATCCTACATTGAATGATTCAATAATTAAATGTGGCAGTGGTGCAGGTACATTTACAGTTGAGATAACCGGTTATTGGAACTTCATCAAAATTATTGTATGATTACTTTTCGAAAATCATTCATTTATGCTGTCTTCATTCAGTTGTTGCTCATGTCTTGTGACAGGATAGATTTGACCTGGAATCTTGATAAACTGCCTGAAGTTGAAACAATACCAACGAATGGATTAGTCGCATTTTTCCCCTTTAACGGAAACGCAAAGGATGAAAGCGGAAATGAAATTAATGGAACAATAATTGGGGCAACCCTTACATCTGATCGACATGCCTATACTAATTCTGCTTATAATTTTGATGGCATAAATGATTATATTAAGGCAGATGCTTCGAAACTGCCTATTGCAGAGAGAACAATATCAATCTGGTTTTATACAAAATCCGTGGATAATAGACCTGGACTACTTGGGTATGGAGGAAGTTCAACCGGAACGAGCTGGTTTATGGGCTTAAATGTTAATGGCTTAAAGAGCTTCCATATGAGTTGTCATTACTTAGTCAACAGGATTGATTATTATTATACAAATGCTCCTGTTAATAAATGGTATCATTGGGTAATTACAACCAATAATAGCGGAACTAAGCTGTATGTTGACGGAGTTCTCGTG
>Ga0066599_100000128_pt1 | contig 10772 bp, 14 predicted proteins | sample InisedmetaG_FD_60065 | JGI IMG/M metagenome (GOLD analysis project Ga0066599, IMG submission 60065) | Freshwater pond sediment microbial communities from the University of Edinburgh, under environmental carbon perturbations - Initial sediment | ecosystem: Environmental > Aquatic > Freshwater >...
TCAGGAGGCGGGGGAGGAGCTGGAGGAGCTGGAGAAAACGCCGGAACGGATGGGACAAATTACGGAGGGGACGGGGGATCAGGGTCTTCAAGTACTATGAGCGGATCGAGCGTCACCTATGCAGGAGGCGGGGGAGGATGCGGATGGACAGCGATCGGAACGGGAGGATCAGGAGGAGGAGGGAACGGTAATCTAATAGCATCAGGAACACCCGGAGCAGGGACGGACGGATTAGGAGGAGGAGGCGGGGGAGCATGTAGCGGATCCGCTGGAGGAGCTGGAGGGAAAGGAATAGTGATATTAAAATATGTATTACCCGGATACTCCCCAACCTTTAAAATAAATCATACTTTAAATTCCACCCCTTACTCGGTCGTTGTCAGCCCGTCAGTAAGCGGGGACATCGCCTCGGTAATTGAAATTACAAACACTTATTTTAATATTTCATTAGTAAAGAGATCGGACGGATTAAACGCAACAAATCAAACAGTTTATTATATGATTGGGTGAAGTATGAAAAAAAAGAGTATCATTTTAATTATTTTCCTGGTTATTCTCATAACCGGGATCGGTACAGTATCAGCGGAAACATTAAGCGGTACGCTCGGATCCTCGGGTCTTAATACCTCCAGCTATAGCCATGCGTATCAGGCAACCGGGGGTCAGACAGTAGCAGCGATCAGTAATTTATATATTACTGATATTCAGAATACCAGGGGGATCTCATATCTTATCAGATACGACATAACCGCGATCCCAACATATACAGCGGGATCCCCGGTGGGAAACACGACCCCGGTAATATTCAAGATCGGATCGGATGAAATAGGAACGGGGACCTTCGGATACCAGCGATCATTTAATGGAGCAGGGACGGAACAATTAGGATACCAGTATTTAATATTTAATTCTGATTGGGCAGGAGCAACCGATTACACCGGATCACAAACAGTAACGATCCAAGGGATCCCGATTAACGGGATCACATATACTATATCAGCATTAAATAATGTGGCACCGGCAAGCGGTAAAATGAAATTTGGAACCTCGGCAAATGGATGGTTCGGAAATTACGATCTACAAAGGGACACCACTTTTTTTAATGAGTATATTGTATCCAAACCCTCGGGAATCGGAATAACGGGAAATATCAGTAAATTATCAGGAGGAACCACATATCCCGGGAGAGCATGGATTTTTGATGGAACGTATGGAACCACGATCGCGAATGAACTAACAACCACAAACACGACCTTTAATTTCACGACAGCAAACCAGACAATAAAGATCGGAGTACAGGACGGGGATGGAACCTGGTATAATACCAGTACACTTTTCACGACCGGATATGGAACCCCAACCCCAACCCCGACCCCCGTTCCCGGAGCAACGATCGCACCGGGATATGTGAGGACCTACGCCCATATTAAAGATCGGTCGGGGAATATGATCCACGGCCCAAACATTCAGATAAAAGACATTGAAGGGGGAGCATGGAGCAATAGCAGCTCGGACGCGGATGGGATCCACTATATTGATACCCTCCCCGGTCATGTGGTTAATATCTATGCAGATTATACCATTTTTGCGAATGAATTTTTACCAGGATCCCTTTTAACTCAGCCCTGCGGTACAACATATTATTTAACCCTATATCCGTATGAATCGGGAGCGGGAACGGGAACGGTCTCGCTATATGTGGAAGTAAAGGAACCAAGCGGATCTTTTATTCCGTATGCAAATGTTCAGATTACCCTGCCAAATGGGACCAGCTATGCAGGATCAACCGCGAACGCCGGATCCAAAGTGTTTTTAGTACCGAACGATACCCAAATCAGAGCAACCGGATCCGCCTCGGGATACCTCCCCGCGACCGAAATAGGCAACAGCGGAACGGAAGGGGGATCCACTACGATGACGATCACATTAAACCGGCAAACAGTGACCGCCTCCCCAACCACAACGATCCCCCCTGGAGGAGTAACACCTGCGGTCACATTTGACGCACGCACAGATAATCAAAAAGACATTGATATGATGAACAAGATCAGGGACGCGGGACCGACCTTAATTGATTTAGCGATCGCCGTAACAATGATCTCATTATTGGGACTAATGGCAAAGGGATTTAAATAACGGGGGTCTTCATGGCTTTATTACCTTATGAAGTACCGGAAAAACGGGAGAGCAGAATAATATTTTTATTCTGTTTAATAACCGCGATCGCCTTTTTGCTTATAACCGTTCCTGCAGTGTCAGCGGCTCAATATAGCAGCACCACTTTTCCCTCGGCAAATACCTCGACATTAAGAGCGGAACAGGTAACAAGTTATACACATGATGCAAGCAGCGAAAATATGAAGATCGCCCTCGTATATTTCACCGTTCCAACCGATGCCTATGTTAATTTCACCTTATATTATGGAGTAGGATCAACAGTAACGGGATCGATGGAGAATCACCACATAAACCCCCTTCAGACATCGACAACGGTCGAGCTCGGGGGGAACTCATCAGAATACACATATTTTGATGCTAATTATTTTTATGATATTGATATAGCCGGATACGCTCGGGAAATAGAGAACGATGAAAACGCCGGCTTTATCGTATCATCAGATAGTTATGGATTGCTGGACAACGATCTCGCGGCATTTTACCCCGTTGATAATATCCAGCGGAACCTAATTTATAAAATTGAAGTAACGGGGTCGGCCCCGCTTACCCTGGAGATAGTGGATCAGGAACCTGCGGATCTCCAGGAGGGGGTCGCCCAAACCCCGCTCGGTATGATCACCGCCTGGGTTAATTTCGCCCTCGGATTGGGGGGAGCCCTGATCGGAATAGTGACTGGGATATTCGCCTGGCTTAAATTTTTCTTCATCGACAATTTACTTATGATGGTAAGTTTATACCTCGCGATCACAATGGCTTATAGTGCAGCAACCTCAAAAAACATTTTTAGATTTTTCGCTAAATTCTTTAGCGATCAGAAAAAATTATTTGAATTTATCCTCGGATTGTGGCGGGTCTTAGTAGAGATCATCGGAACATTTAGAGGAATATTTAGGATCTGATATTTATGGACATTATCACCGGAACTTTAGACACAATGGTTAAGAACGGAGATACGAACGCAATAAGAAAAGCGGTATTTTTTACCTGGCTCGTCCTTTTTTCGATCGGTTTTTGCGCCGCGTATGAACTAACGAAAGCGGGGATCCTCCCCGTATAATTTCTTAAAGAGGCATCATTATGGCTTTAAAGTTTATTGAGCAGTGGAAGTTTAAGCTCGCAGGAAGATCCGTTCAGGTCGTAAAATGTGAGGACATCGACAACGAAGGTCGGGTATATACCCTCCATTATTTAGGATCCGTAAAGCGGAGAGCGAATAGTTTAATTTCAACCTGGGATTCGAAAGGATGGGAGATCGATAAATCAGCGGGAAAGATTGCCGTAATAAATGAAAAAGGGATCGAGCAATATGCTTTTATTGTCAGTGAGGGGGGAAAAACGATCCCCATTTATACCAAACCGATCTCGCATCCCAACCTCGAGGACGTTATAGGAAAAGCGGCAACAATGGACGATATAACGGACGCGATGGATCTCGGCAAATCAATGCGGAACATGATAATAGGATTACTGATCGGGATCGGGATCGGGACCTTCATATTAGGCCCGATGCTCCAGGCAGCTTTAAAATGACACCCCCTTTTAAATCCCCGTCCGTCCCCTCCCCGGGAGAAAAGGAACATATCCTCGCCCTCGTAGAGGAGATCCGGGGATTGGTCGTATCAATCCCCAACCTGAAAAGCCGGAAAGATAAATTAAGGACAGCAAAAAGGATGGAGGACATAAAAGAGGAGATGAAAGAATTTAGACGGAGATACCCATATGAGTAAAGAACAGGAACCACAAACCAAGATCGCACCCCGGCCCGCCTCCCCCCTTCCCGGGGAACGGAACGGGAGCGGGATCCAGCCCTGGCAATTAGATCCAGAGCTGGCGACCATCAGGATTGCGGAACTTATGATCGGGAAGTTAGGAACCCCCTCGGACGTTTCGGCCCCTTTTATCGTGAGGCACGCGATCTTTAAATCCATGAATCACCGGCCCGCCTTATATCGGATCGGGAGGGACGGGGAGGACATCCTCGCGGATCCCGGGATAAATACCGGGTATGATTGCGGATTAAGATTAGCTGTATATCATCACGCGGAGGAGGGGAGCATAAATAAAGACGGTCATTATTTCAATAATTTCTGGGCATATCTTATGAAACCAAAATACATTATTAACGGAATGTCAGGACAAATGAACCCCTGGGAACAGGAAGAAAAAGAAAGCATAGTCGGTCGCGTTGTAAATTGGTTCAGGGGAGGAAAAAAGAAAGAAACAACCCAAACGGGGGGACAATAAGATGCCCGGGTATTCGGGGACTATATGGGATAAACCCCTCAATGTGACAATGACGATCGACCCGATCGCCCTGCAGCAAATAAACGCGGCATGGTTCAGAAACGCGATGCAACTCGGGGTCATATGTTTAATAATAGGATTCCTGATCGGAGCTGGAGCAGTTTATTTTTATTATAAACGACAGCGGGATCAGGATCAGGAATCATAATGGCACCGGGAAGGGGATCAATAGCCGGAATGGGTTATGTAGGGATCCCGGCCCTGATCTTTTTAGAGTTGAATACATACGGCAGGGGAGCTCAAACCTATGAAGAAAAGCGGATCATCCTCCATAAAATCTATTCTTATTTAAGGGGATACCTCCCCGAGGCATATGATAAAGAAAGTAAGCGGGAGGAGTATAACGTAAAGGTCGCTATTCATTTAAACGAAGCAGCGGATCTTATCCTGATTGCTCGGGAACAATATAAGCCGACCTATGAAGGATCCAGGTCCTGCGATCCAGAAGAAAAAGAATTTCAATTAACGATGGATTCAATATTTGAGAAGCTCCTCGAGGTAATAGCCATATCAAAAGTAATTGATAAGGAAAAAATGGAGAACCTGGAGATGGTCTTTTAATGGCAAGGACGGTCGGGATCAATCCTAAATACCTGGAGAAGCTGGATGACAAACAACGATCCTTTATTCTCACCTCGGTCGGCTTAAGATTTTACGATGAATTTTTATGCAAACACGGATACCATTTATTTATATTCGGAACAACGGGATCCGGAAAAACCAATAAGGGATATAGTTTTGTTGATTGGCTTAAACACCTGGAGACCCAAATATGGTTCGATTCATGTAAGACAAACGAGATCCTGCCGTTGTTATGTATGAACCGGAAGGTTAGGATCATAACCCCAACAGGGACCGATATAATAATTGAGGAGCCGGTCGGGGGGAAGTGGCAACCGATAAAGGATCACCCGGAGATCGTTAAAGTATCCTCGCCGTATGATGCCTTAAGCGCAATCAGCACCGGGAGCTGGGATAAATCCAAACATATCCAGCGGGATACCATAACGATCGTATCATTCAGGAACGCTTTTTCCAGAAAAGAACTCGCGGTATTATGGGTATCAGAATTTTTTGAGGGATTAGCCGATCGTTTAAGGAACAACACGATGCCTAATATAACCCCCGCCTCGCTCCATGTAGATGAGAGCCAATGGGCGATGGCGGGGAAGCGGATCAGCGGGGAAGGGATCCGCAGTAAAGCATCGGAGGTAATAACGGAGAACGCCCTCGACTTAAGGAGCAACCGGATTCGCCTGGTCATATATGCGCAGGGATATAAAAATATCCCTCCAGCGGCCCGAGAAAATATGCTTTTTAATGTGATATGTAAAGGGGGAGATGTGGATGCGGAGGAGAACGGGAACCTTTCCAAATGGTGTAAATTTTCACCGGCTCGGGATCCCCCCTCCCCTGGTCAATTTGCACCGTATCACGGTCGCTTTATATTTGAGAACGGGGATTCATACCCCCCGAGGAATCCCTGGAGATTCCGGCTTTATCCCCTGGAGGAACGGGATCGAAAGTGGATAAGGGGATTAAGGATCCGGTATGAAGGCAAACACGATCAGCGATCGGAACTTATGGAACGCGAGGAAGAAATGATCCCGGAGCTCGGGAGATATGCAGCGATGGCGATCAAACCTGATAAGCAGGATGAAATAATAAGCCGATGGGGATCGGAGGGGATAAAGGCGGGGGATCAGCATGATTGACGTAAATTATAAAGCAGCTGGAGGGATGTTTATCGTAATTATCCTTTTAGCGATCCTTATCGGATTCACAATAAACGCCGGATGCATCACAGCGGGAAAGGAACTCGGGAGGGAAGCAAAAAATAAAATAATGCCTCCCCCGACCCCGACCCCGATCCCAACATTAACCCCCCTCCCTCCAACCCCCCGACCAACCCCCGAGGGGATCCAGAAGATCGCGCCGGGATATGTGGATCCATTCATGGACGGGGGAAGGTGGGAAGGACAATGGTATCAATGGCATAGAAAGGACGTTCAGGGAATAAACGGGGAAGGTAAAAAGGATCTTAATATCGGAGTAATCGTATATCGTCATGCCTTCCTCGATAACTATACATGGTATAATAACGCGATGGGTCAATATTACACGGAGGAGCCCGCCGAGGGGAATCGGTTTTTTGTGGTATGGGTACACGAAGAAATGATTGGGAACAGCTCAAAATATGATCCCTCTTTTTGGATATTCTCCTGGGATCATTTCTACCTGCAGATTAAAAATTATCCTTTATGGGGAGGATATACGATCATAAATTCAAACATGAATGAAACATACCGACCGGAGAACAGGATCCGGGAATTTGATCGGATGTATGATTATTATAACACAGTAAGAGCCGGCCCGTTCGGGTATATTGTAAGATTCACCGGCCATAATCCAGCGACCGGGGGATATGCAGCGGAGGAGATCGGATGGTTACGGATGGGGGAGGGGAACGCGGTCGACGGCTATATTATGTATGAGATCCCCGAAAAGACACAGCCCGATGAACTGGTCTTAATTGGACAATTTGAAACCTTTGGAACTCCATACTGGCGATTCGATATATAGGGATCTCCCCCTCCCCCTCCAGGGGGATCCCCGCCATGATCCGGGAAGTGATACGATCCCGGGGAGCAAAAAAGCGTATCCATACCTTAGAAAGTGATACCCGAAAGGACCAGCAGCGCAACAAGTAACAGAAAAGCGGGGGGATTTAAGGCAGATAAGATCCCCCCGCGTATGATTACACCCCCCAAATGAAAAGAACCCCCTTTTTGTGATTGTCTGACAAATGTCTGACAAAATAAACGGTTTTAAAATCCTCGCCTATATCAGAGGTTAAATTATTTCGTCAGACAACCGTCAGACAGTCGATAACAAATAAAAATCTTTATTAATATCCATATTCTAAAAGGGATCAGGTAATTAACAACACCCGGCCCGATCAGCCGGTACTCTTTCCGGTGAAATATCCGACCGTTGTTAAATGCCTGCACAATACAGAAAGGAGGATCCCCGCGATCACCTTCCCGGGGATCCTCCAGGAAGTAAAAAAATGATGAAACAAAAAATAAAAGGAATGTCCCCCGCGATCGCAGGGGAAGTATGCAGTAAAGTATCGACCGCAGACCTAAATAAGGTTTATGAAATGTTTGAAGGGACCTATAAAACGATCTGGAGATCCTGCGTTCCATATCCTTTATTAAATGATTATTGGAAAAAGAATCATAAAAAGGAAACCTCGCCCATCCTGCATTATGTAATATCAGTATATGCTATGGATCAGATCCTTAACAATCTGGAGCTCAAGGATAATTTCCCAGCTGAAAAAATTAAGATGATAAGGGCGAACCTCCATGAGGGAGGATACACTCGGAAATATTACAGTATGGTCGGGGGGAGATCATGATGCCGATCCCCCAATCCCCGGAACTTATGGTCAAGAGAGAAGATCCGGACTTTATCATAATAAAGGACTTAATGAACAACCGGCTCGCCTTAAGGAAACCACTTAAGGAAGGGAGATGGAACGAACGGAGGACCCCCGAGGGACGTTTGATCGCCCTCCAGCTGAAAAAGAGGGGGAGTACTAATGACGGATCTTATTGATTGCTTGATGGTTCAGGAACTAAAAAGGAAGCTACAGGAGGAGAGAGAGAAAAAAAAATATCCTTGCCGTATAAAATGCAATTTCGATCCCCTCCTCGAATGTTGGACCGGCCCCGCCTGCCCGTATGAAAAAAAGGGGGATCAATAAATGCCATATATCCTCGGACAATTCACGCGGTATGATATTGCCTGCCTCTTTTTAGTTTGTTTATTATTCGGTTTATTGATCGCCGTGATTGTGGTCGCTGTATTAGTTTTTTTGGGGGTCTTCATATGATAAAATTAAAATGTATAATAAAAGGTCATTATTGGGTTTTAACAGGACTTAAAAAAGGGGAATGTTTCCAAGTAATCTGCGGGAACTGTAGAACAAGAAAATATTTAACACCCCTTCAAAAAGTAAGATATTTTCAATGGATAAAAGCGAAAGGCGGGATACTATGAACCGGCAAAAACCAATCAGGAAATACCTTCCTTTAACGTATGAACCGAAAATAAACGGAGTACTAAACGGATCCATCTTTCAGAGCATAAGAGTAGATACGATCCTCGAGATCGGGGACCTGATCGCTTTTCACGGATGGTCGGGGAAACCGTATAAATCCCCCTGGAGTTTTAGAACTCCTTATCTGGAGATCAACTGGGCAGAACCGATCAGGATCCATAAAGATTTTATTTATTACCCCTGGGAGAAAAAGAAGTTTAAGATCGGGGATTCTGAATTAAACTATCTTGCAGCTCTTGATGGGATCCAACCGGCAACCGGGGAGGAGCTCCTGCGGATCCTCCATGAGTATCACGGCCCCGAAACCTTGAAGGGGAAGATCATAAGATGGAACCCGGCCCCGATCATAAAGCAAAATGAGATGCTCGGGGGAAACATGGAGATCCTTAAACCCTCCCCTTCCCGGGATCTCCCCCCTCCCCCTCCCCCTCCAGCGATCCCGGCCCCGGCCCCAGCTGAAAAATTATATACTACGTTCCTGCAGATCGGAGATATAAAAAACAGCCGGCAATCGACATTATAGGATTTCAGGAGTAACAACAATGAGCGAAGCGCCGGCTATCTTAAGATATCCTCCCCGGGATATAAAATTATTGTTTGTGAATGATCGAAAGAACCGCTGCACCTATTCAATGATGCACCTTATCAACCGGGGATCTATTCGTTTAATCGATATAGTAAGGAAATTTAAACCTGATATTAAGATCCCGGACGATCCCCTTTATCATCAAGTAAGACGGCATTTAATAGCCCTCCAGCGGCTCGGATACATAACCCTCGAACGAAGGCAGCGGATCGATTGGGAACGAACGGAACAGGAACGGAACAGGGAGATCGCGGAGAGTATCCATACTATTTTTGATGCCGCAATAAAGAACGACCCCCCCCCCTTTGTTTCCACTGGAGATCACAGGGAAGGGATCCCCCCCAACATTTCCTATGCAAAAAAGATGGATCCCTCTTTTTACGTCATACCAACGGCTTATTATATTACCTTGTTAAGCCGGATGCAAAATTCAAACCACTTTTTAAAAAATGCAAAGGGAAGGACGGAGATGGGACAATTAAGATCAGAGATCCCAGCTGATCAAATGCAAAGGCCCCGTTCCTGCAGATGCCCTTATCGTATCAGCTCCAGGGTCCGCGGTACACGGCTCGATGCTGTATTCCAATTAAGGCGGATCAATCAGCACCGGAAATTTAAAAGACGGGATCCGCGATTCGTAAACCCGGAACTTATCCAGGATCTTGATTATGTCCAGGGAAGATTCGATCATTATGTGGAGGATATCCAGGATCTTAAATGTGCTCTGATCCACCGGGAGAACGGATCCATAAAGCTCCTCGACTATCAAACCAGATTTACCGATGAAAGCAGGAAGGATCAGGTAATAGCCCGCTTTTACCGGACAGTGGAAAAAGCAACCGCCTCGTATAATACGGGGGTCTTCTTAACTCTCACATCATACCCCCCAAGTGAAGGATCCCGCCTGCAGCATCGATCTTCTTTATGGCATGTAAACCGATATTTCGCGAGGACATGGAACGCCTATATCTCCCTGCTCCAGAAAAGGAAAAGAGCGGCAAGGCGGGAGGAGCTCCTGGACGTTATGAGATCCCGGGTAAAAGGGATCCGGCCCTGGAGAACCGGCAAGGACGGGAAGATCCGGCTCACCCGGGAAGAAAGAACCCAGGCCCTGCAGCCGATGAAAGAAGAAAATTACCGGCCTAAATACCTAATGGTTTATGAATTTCAGAAAAACGGAATGATTCATGGGCATTGTGTTTTATTCGGTACTCAGTGGATCGCGGATTTTGAAACCATAAAAGCGGATTGGCAGCGGCTCGGGCAGGGGGAACGGATCCATGTTTACGGAATAAAGAACGATGGATCGGGATGGAGCTGGAGCAAAGCGCAACCGAAAGATTCACGAAACCGCCAGCCGATAGATTACCTTATGAAGTATCTCGGGAAGGGGGTCCGCGTATCTCAAGGGCATGGTATGTACTGGGCAATAAATAAACGGTTTTTTACCAACAGTCAGGCCCTTAAACATGATGAAGACCTGCCAAAGGAAATAATAAAGATGCCCGTATTTTACGATTTCCTCGGGACAGTAAAAGGCGATCAGATCCCCCCCTGGCTTATTCGGGGACCCTG
>Ga0066599_100000129_pt1 | contig 10730 bp, 18 predicted proteins | sample InisedmetaG_FD_60065 | JGI IMG/M metagenome (GOLD analysis project Ga0066599, IMG submission 60065) | Freshwater pond sediment microbial communities from the University of Edinburgh, under environmental carbon perturbations - Initial sediment | ecosystem: Environmental > Aquatic > Freshwater >...
ATTACAACCATGCCGGGATAATAGTCGATGCTGTCGGAAATACCTTTGAGGCATTGAATAAGATTGGATACAGTTCCCTTGATGGATACAAAGGAAAAGACGTTATCATCGCCAAGCACAAGTCCATGTCCTGTGAGATGTTTACGGAAGCATGGCAGGAAATAGGCAAGCTGGATGGCAAGATATATCCATACCAACGGCTATTCCTTCATGCTATCGGACTTGCCAAGTTCATCCATTGGAAGTATCCCGTATGCTCGGAGCTTGTAGCGAAGTTTGAATTTGAATGTGGACTCCGCAAGAACTGGTGGGGGATAAATCCCGATAACCTTGCGGACGAGTGGCTCAAAAGTAAATACTATGACGTAATATTTGAAGGAGTGTGGGAATGAAACGACTAAATTGGCTTATGGCTATAGCAGGGCTGGTAGGATGTTTGCTGGCATTTACTACTGTATGGGGAGCAAAACTCTACGTTATCTTCCCTATCAAAGATGGTCTTCCCATAGGTGAACTTACCTACGGTGGATACATGACTATCTTCACCAAGGATGGTTATGGGGCTTTTCTGTTCACAGGAACGAAGGCTCAGATGGATGCCATAGCAGCCCATAAGGATGCCGTGGTTATAGGGCAGAAAGAATATGTGGAGAACGCTGAGACAAAGAAGGTGGAGTTGACGAATCCTACCTTGACCAAGGAACAGGCTCAGAAGATAAGTGCAGCCTCGATAGGTACTGCCAAGCCTGTTGTAAAAGAAGGGGATGATACCAACAAGACTATCAATGCTGTATTCAAGATGTTCCATGAGAAGTTTGATGTATCTAAGGAATATCTGATTGACGTTGAGGAACCGAAGGAAGAACCTATCAAGGAAGAACCGAAAGAAGTGGAGGTGCCTAAATGAAAAAGATACTATGCCTCTTAACACTTCTTTGCTGTATGGTTCCTTTCTTAGCTCTGGCAGGTGGTATGACTTTTAGAGATGAGTTCAATACAGCAAGAGGTGGTGCTATTCATGGGACTGTCACTCAAGCCAATATGAAGGTTAGCCTTGTTGCTGGTGCTGCTTTTGTAGACTTCTCACAACTTGGAGTTCTGACGAATAATGTGGGAAAATATATCAAGGTGTGTTCCGTAACTGACCCAACTCAATGTGCTGAGGGATGGATAAAGGCAGCAGGGACAGCAGAGACTCTTGGAGATGAAATATTAACTAATCCTTCTTTTGATGCTGATGCTACCTCATGGGATGCTACTAACGGAACAATAGCATCTTCTCATCCAGCGGGAGGAGGTCAAACAGATGATTATTTAATAATAACAAGAGTAAGTGGAGATTATCAATATGGTAGTCAGTCAAATGTAATTACTACAGGAAAACTACTTAAAGGGCAGGCATATATAAAAAGTGGCACATCAGGTGCTGAAAGTGGAAGGATAAAATTCCAAGAGGGAGAACCAAATTATACAACTATTAGTGCTACCTCTGCTACCTCAAGTGGTTCGTGGGTACAATTAACTGTTTATGGAACAGCCAACGCAGCAGCAACTATTACATTATTGGAAAAATCAACTGCAACCGCAGGGACTATGCTATTTGATACTGCTACAGTTAAACAAGTGTTAACTCCATCATATACTGGAGTAAGAGTAGTATCAGCGTCTGGTGGAACTGATTATAATTGGACAACGAATACCTTTACCACTAAGACTAACGATAGTACTGGTTTCACCTTCACCATCGCCACCTCTGCCTCAGACATTATCAACGCTACAGCAGCAGAACCTGGAAGTGGGACAAGGACGGTAGTGGATACGTATGGGAGTACGGAGTTGACTACGAATGGAGGGTTTGAGACCGCACTGACGAGTGGAACTTGCAACGATGATGCTGGTAACGATAACTTTGTTGGATGGACAGAAACAACAACCAATGGGATAGTCGAATGTTCAGTAGCTCAAGCCCATAGTGGAACTCAATCAGTAAAATTAACAAGAACAACTGGGAGTGTTTCTTTACAGCAATATCCAACAGTAATTGGTAGTCGTTCATATACAGTATCTCTATGGTCATACGGAGATGGGACATATGCAGGACGATACGCTATATATGATGCAACAAATAGTCAATATTTACAAAGTGATGGTATTGCTTGGGGTGCTGGTTTTTCAACTTTTAATGTGCCTGTCACAGGTGCTTGGTCTAATACATCAAGAACTTTCTCTATGGTTTCAACAGGAATATCTGTTGCAATATACCTTTTTTCTCCAACTACCAATGGAGGTTACGCCTACTTTGACGACGTCTCCGTCCTCCCCACCTCTGGTCTTCTCTCTATCGCAGATGGTAAGCTGACGTTTGGGGGAGGGAAGGTAACGGCAGCATGGGGTGACCCGGGACTGTGGGAAGGAGCAGTAACGAGGGCAGTAGGACGAACAATAATAAGTGATGTTACTACTCCTGCTTCATTATTACTCGATGGAACTCTTGTTGGTGTCGATGTAAACCAAACTGGTTCAAGTGCATCTAATGTATTTTACTTTAGTAATACATATTTATTTGCATGGGATACTACCATGAACTCAGTGGTGTATTCCCCTTCTGTAAGTACAAATTATAAATTAGCAATGCCTTTAAGGGCTAACGGTGCGTTCTATTTAATAAAGGATACATATTGGAAACTACTTTATCTATCTTCTATTGATGGTACTGCAACATTATATCCAACAATAGTTAGTAAAAATGCAGTCTCTACCACCTCCTCCTACCTCCGCATCCCCACAACCCTCTGGCTTCCTACCCCTATCGCCTATGACACCTTCACCCGTGGCAACGGTGCTATCGGTGCTACCGAAACCACTGGTCCAGATACAGGATTCGCTCCTACCGCCAAGACATGGGCATCAGGAAGTACAACGTGGACGGTTGGTGTTGGTGCTACCGCTAATCAGGCGATTAATACGCCAGTGGGTGTTGAATTACTTACTAATGGAAACATGGAAACTGGTGACCCACCTACAGGGTGGAGTGCTAACAACGCTACCCTTGATGGTGTTGCCGATGAGAGAACTGGAGGGGCTGGTTCTCAAAGTATAGATATACAAAGAGATGCTGCAAACGCTAATGCAAATCAACAAGTAACTACCAGTATTGGCACTTGGTTAATGTTCAATCTATGGGAAAAAAATGATACTAACCCGTTAGATTTATTATTAGCAACAGATGGTGCTTTATCAGCATATACAGCTATTACTAGTATGACTAATGCAAATTGGGTAAACGTAATAAAAACGTATAGAAATCCGTATACTAATCCCTATGTGATTTTAAATTCAACTACAAATATAGGACAATCATCACGAGTTGATGATATTTCAGTTAAATCACTTACTCTTAATCAACTCTTTGCCACCGTTCCTACATCCACCGCAGATGTTATAGCCACCGTAGTTCCTTCAACGAATCCTGCTGGCACTCAGGCAGGGTTGGTGGTGAATGTTAATGATACAGCTAATCCTACCTATGCAATCATAGCCTATCATAATGGAACTAACTGTGTGGTAGAAGAACTGGTAAATGGAACATGGGGAGCATTACCTAAGATAAATACAGCAACAGGATGCACTTATGGTGCAGCATATGAGTTAAGGATGATAAGGGATGGTACGACTATGAGGCTTTATTACAATAATGCCTTAATAGCTGCTGCTGTAGATACTATGTCAGCTAACACAAACACGAATCATGGACTGTTCTCAACCTACTCAGGGAATACTTTAAATGACTTCAGTCTATATGCAAGAGGGACAGGGGGAGAATATAACATACTGAATGCACTTGGTACCCCAGGTGCAGGTGGTAGTCTAATGTTATTAGGAGTAGGAAAATGAAAACGATTATCGCAGTCCTTGTCGTTGTTTTGTTACAGGGATGTGCCTTACTTCCAAGCATGGGAGCAGGGGCAAAGTTGGCAGCGGAGGTATCGAAGAATCAGGCAGCGTTTCAAGAGGCTATCATCCAAGGTGCTGTATCTCTCGACTGTGCCGTGGGGTGGTCTATTGCTGCACGGACAGGAATGACAAGTAATGCTAAGATGGACTTGACAAAGGCTTCCTTGCTTGCCGTGGTGGATACAGAGTCGAAGGAATATAAAGCCTGCTATAAATTCGGCCTGTATGGAGCCTACACGATGCACGAATCGGAATATACCGTGCAGAGATTCCTTGAGTTTATAGGGACAATTAACTGAGGTGACGCATGGAAATATCTTTCCTTAACAACCAATGGTGGTCTTGGTTTTGGAGCCAATATAGTATGACCGTGATAGCTGTACCCACAGTGGTTGCATTTGTACTCAAACTGGTTGCAATCTATAATCCTAATATCAAGAGCAACGAAATAAACGAGGTGTTCAAAGAATACTGGCCTGTAAAGGAATAGTATGCCTAAATTCCTTGTGCCTGTGGACTTCGAGGTGTGGTGTACCTGTGGTGAAGGACTCTGCGTTCATAGTGAAGGTATAGACAGCGAAAGACAGATATGGGAAGATAGTTATTCATCGGGGCCAGCGGTGATAGTTGAACCATGTCCGAGATGTTGCAAGAAAAGAACCTCGAAGAAAGAGAGAGCGAAGGGAGTGTAATACCCCTTTAATCATCATTATACATAGCGTGAACATCATCTTCAATCTGTTCCACTTCCTCCCCTGACTTCCAGCCAGCCTCACGGAAGTGAGCATATATTGCATCTATAACTGTTTCAGTTTCCCACCCCTCCATATGCAAAAGGCTTATTGTGCGAAATAATCTATCCCGCAATTCTTCTTCTGCCATAGCTTTCCTATCTTTTATTGCTCTATCTTTCCATTCCCTTACAACAAATTCCTCGTCAGTCATTTCTTTTCCCTCCTTTTAGTCCGACAGGGGCAGACACTTGGCTTATTCCATTAACTTCATGAAGATCAGCTACTCTCTCCACCCCTGCCGGTTTAACATCAGCACTCTCTCTCCAACTCTTTTAATACATCCTCCATGTATGGCATCGTTACTTTCGCAATAACTTGAGATTTCTTCCATAAGTAATTGACTAACTTGACTCCGTGAAGGTCAACTAATAGCCTCCTAAATGCTTCAGGATCACTATGGGAAAGAAAATGTTCCTTACGGCATAGAAGTATACCATTCAATACTTCCCATCGCGTAGAAGCGAACCTCCGTGACCTTATATGATGTGCTGCTAAGGCAAAAGTTTCTCCACAGAAGGCACAACGATGGTTGTATTTCTCGTGGATAATGTCGGACCATAGTTTGTCGGCTTTCTTTTTTGCTAATGCTAGAGGTGGTTTCTTTTTCACACTCCCACCTGATTCAGCACGCATTGGAAGTATCTTTCAAGATGATCTTCAACTTCATCCAAGAAGACATTGAATAACCTGCAATAGTATTCTTCCTCGGCAATCTTATAGTCACAGTAATCGCAGGTACGGGAACATAATTGTTCATCGTCATCGCTAGTCTTGATCTCATGAATAGTTTTAGTGAAGCGGATCATAGCACTGTCTCGAATACTTCCTCGACTTCGGTAGCAAAGTCATCGTCAGGGTTATGGACTATCGAGTCAGCACTTACTTTATCAAACAAAGGTTTTATCTTTAATACTCTCTGAAATCCCTTGTCGTTTTCTTCCCACATAAACTTGACCGACATACCTTTCAATACGTCAATATCAATATCCATATTAGGCTTGGCATTACCAACTAGAGATGCTACATATCTCTTATAGAGGTTAGCCTTCTCGCCCACGTTCAGCTTGAGCCATCCTGAATAGTGGTTATACTGATAACCATCTACCGAGAAAACGAAACGCACTCCAGGCTGGATAGTTTCCTTCCCTTCCCACACCCACTTCTTTTCCATGTCATATTGAATATCTTTAATGGTTCCCGTGAGCCACTCATCAACTGCAAGTTTCTCAAAGTCCTTGTTGTCACTCTTAGGCACTTTCATCTTTCCTCCGTATCTTGGCTTTAATTTCTAACGGTAAATCCTTCTGCATCGGTTTAGAACCTCCGTTTTCTTTTTCCCAGAAGGTATACGCAGCATTAAATGAATCCATATCGTCCTCGACTTCCGTGAGCTTCCATTTCTTCTTGTTCAGCTTATACCCTATCTGGAGTATGCCCATCCGAGCGTCCTTCTTTCCTATGGCAAACTTATATGCGTTAAGCTGACCCCTGTAGCTATCGTAGACTCCATTACCCGTTTTAATATCTATTATCCAATACTCACCATCAATCTCGCATTCTATGTCTACAGTTCCCGCGAACCTGTTATCTGGAGAGAATACAGTATGCTCGGTATGGATAATGACAGGATCAAGTTCCTTTAAGCATCGCTCAAAGGATAGAACTGCTTCGTATTCATCAGTAGTCATCTGTCTTTTCATAGTTCTATCTCCGAATCGAAGCGGACTTGTTTGCCAAGGAGTACCATCTCACAGGCCTTGTGGATAACGGACCCACGCTCTCCTGCCTCCTCGAGGAGTGCTTCTGCTTCCTCTTTCGTATGACTCATGAGATAGTTTTCAAATGCCTTACCCTTGGGGAAGTAGGAACATACCCATGTAACACTCGGAATATATACTATTTTTCCATCGACGGGTTTAGCATAGAACCGCTCATCCTGTGTGGTTATCTGCACGATACCTTTTTCAGCATCGACTACCCGTGTTTCATGCTTCATCGTGTTCGCCCCTTACCTTGGCTATCTCGGCAGCCATATCCCTTGCATCCTCGAGGGTTGACTCCCTCCACTCTTTAGGCTCTGCCTTCTCAAACACGAGGTGTTCAAATGGTAGAATGTAGGAGTTAAAGGTAATATCTGTTTCTTTTTCAAATGCAATATGATCCTTGAAATTGTAATAAATATAGTCCGTTAAAATTCTTGTCACATCTTCCCTTGTTAAAATGATCTTCATTTACCCTCCCCAACTTTTAAGCCTTGTAAACACTCAGGCTCGCTGAAATTTTTTCCTAAATTTAACTTTCTGACCATTATAGAATTGCTGACGATCCGCATAGCATCAAATAAGGTAGGGGGAGCAACATAACTCCCCCCGTTGGATAGAAAGATGTTGGCATCACCTCCTATTGGTGTGTTGGTGGTCATTTGTCACCTCCCATTACTTTCTCGTAATAGTTTCGTGCATTTCCCGAATATTTCTGCAAGGTTACTTTCAAATCTCCAGTCTGATTATGGTATTTATTGAGGATATACAGGGCTGCCAGACGGTTTTTGTGAGGGTTAAAGAGACATTGCTTACCCTGAATAATGCCTTCCTTTTTCAACTCTTTGTGCCACACGGTATATCTGATCTGATATAGGCCGTATGCTCCCCGTGAACTGACAGCCCGTGGATTATTGCTTGACTCAACTACTGCCATCTTCTGAAGTAGCGTGTCATTAATTGGATGTATCACCGACTCCCTTTCTGTCTGTGTCCGGTCAATCCCGATGACCATGACGGCTATCATTACTGATACGCAGACTATAATGAGTAGAAAACTAAGAATGTCCTTCATTACTTAACCTCGTAGTATGGACAATTTCCCACCATGTTCAAAATACGTCTTTGGTGATCTTCCGTGATACCCGTGTATTGATTGTATGGCTCACAGATGGGGTGCATACCACCTAAGTATTTGACATGGTATGTGTCATCACTTAAACGACTGTACTTACAATTTTTACAATAGGTTGATTCCATTTCCCACCTCCATATCGTTATTCTTTTTTATAACACATTCTGAATCGAATGTCAAGAGAAAAATAAATAAAATAATTGTTGACATTCATTTTTATATGTGTTATAAAGAAAGAATGAGCATTGAAATAACAATGGCGGCAACGATGCTACTCGGTGTTCTGGTAGCAATAATAATAACATGGAGGTATTTCAAATGAATCCATGTCCCCAAAGAAGAAACCACTCATACGATAAACCAGAATACAGAGATAAACAAAGTGAGGGTAAAATAGGTGCTAAAAATGGACAATGGAAGGGTGATGATGTTGGATATATTTCATTGCATGAGTGGGTGAGAAATAGAAAACAAAAACCAGAAGTTTGTGAACATTGCAAAACAAAAAAACCATTAGATTTAGCCAATGAAACTGGGACATATACAAGAAATTTAGACGATTGGAACTGGTATTGTAGAAGTTGCCATATGAAACTAGATGGAAGATTAACAAAATTGCAAGAAAAAAATAAATCATGGAGGAAGAGCCAATGCGGTGCATAAAGTGTGATTACAATTTTGATGGTGAACATTGTCATTTCTGCGGTTTTGTACCAACAAGACACCCCACTAGTAAAGAGAAAAAGGAAACAAGGGCTCCATACAGCAAATATGGTACGGTAAACAGCACATCCTATAGCTATGATGACTATACCATAAAACAAATCAAACAGGAAAGATGTATTTGGGAAGTTCGGTAAATGACCAATAAAGAAGCCGCGCTGTATTACATCAAGCATGGATTTTCAATTATTCCTATTGCACAGGATAAGAAGCCTCTTATCCAATGGCAGGAGTTCCAGACAAGGCAAGCTGCCGAGGATGAGGTTAATGGATGGTTTGAGAAGTTTCCCAAAGCTAACGTAGGAGTAGTTACTGGCAAACTATCCAACCTTACCGTGGTTGACTGCGATAGCCAGGAAGCAATCGAATATTTTCATCAAGGATACCAAGGGAGGATACCCTGCGTTAAAACTCCCAAAGGTATGCACTTTTACTTCCAGTATCAAGAAGGAGTGCGAAATACTGCCAGGCTTACCGAGCATATAGATGTCAGGAGTGAGGGAGGGTATGTTGTAGCACCTCCTAGCATTAATGGTTCTGGTGTTGCATATCGCTTTATAAATGACCTTTCTTTTGCATTAGGTTCTTTTAGTAGTTGTTTTTTATATAAGGAGTATGTAGACAAGGCCTCTGGCCTGTCAACAATCGTCTACAAAAAAGCCCTTCCATCATCACTTTTTGAGTTAGGAACACGGGATGAAGATCTCTTCCATGTGGCAAATTGCATGGTAAAAGGTGGTGCTGAGAAAGAGTATATTTATGAAACATTACGAAGGCTTATGTCCTCATGGGGGGAGCAGGATGAGAAGTGGATACAGGCTAAAATTCAGTCCTCAATGCAACGTGCCGAGCGAAGGGAACGGAACATGGCAAATGAGGTTGAGGAGTTCATACTGTCTACAACAGGATCGTTTCTGTCTACAGAAGTAACTAATTGTCTACAACTGACAACACGGGAAGAAAGAAAGAATTTGTCAATAATATTAAAGAGATTGTCCGAAAAAGAGAACCCATTGATTAAAAAAGTGGAGGGAAGGAATGGTCACTGGTGCAAAATTGACAACGACATCCAGATTATAAACTGGCAGGATGCCGTTACTGACGAGTACCCCCTTGAGTTACCCCTCAACATCCATGAACTTGTGAAGCTCTATCCTGGCAATATTGCTATCCTGGCAGGTGCAAGCAATACGGGCAAGACTTCCTTCATGCTTGAAACTATCAGACTTAACCAACGAAAGCACTCCGTAACCTACCTCAATTCTGAAATGGCAGCACCGGAGCTACGATTGAGGCTCCAACTCTTTGAGGATGTCTGCAAGCTAAAAGATTGGAGGTTCAAGGCAATAGAACGGTCAAGCAACTTTGCCGATGTCATTGACCCTGATGGCTTCAACATCATTGATTTCATGGAGATTTATGATGAATTCTGGAAAATTGGCGGGTGGATTAGGGATGTCCACCTCAAGCTAAAGAAAGGGATTGCCATCATTGCCATACAAAAGAAGTCAAGTACAAAGAAGGAAACACAGGACTTTGCGAGGGGTGGTGAGTTGACCCTTGAGAAGCCCCGACTCTACCTTGCGATGGATAGGGGTAAGATAAAGATAGTCAAGGCAAAAATATGGCGCAACCACGACAGGAACCCGAATGGGCTAAGCAGGGACTTTAAAATTATTTCTGGGTGGAAGTTCCTCCCACAAACTGAATGGCAGTCAGACGAGGACAGGAAGGAAAATGCCAAGTATGGAGACTTCATCCATGAAGATTAGGATGCTCGACCTATTCTCAGGTATTGGAGGCTTCTCCCTCGCTGCCTCATGGGTATGGGGTGACGAATTGGAGATAGTCGCCTTCTGCGAGATAGATAAGTTCTGCCAGAAGGTGTTGAAGAAACACTGGCCTGATGTGCCAATAATAGAGGATATAAGGGAGGTTACGGTTGAACGACTTACTACCGACACCACGAGCAGGGAATCCAGGGAGCAGACCGAATCAGAAAGGGGGGAAGATATTGGCGGAGGAAGTAATGAAGGGATTATTACCGACACCGAACGCAAGCGACCAATACAATGCGAATACAGCAAACAATCACGATATGAAAAAACACTATCTGCGAGACATTCAGGGTCATGTGGACAAATTGACCTCCTCACAGAGGGACAAGTATCACAAGGCGAAGAAAGCCTACCAGATGGGAGCATCAATACAGGACTTGGCAGAATTCTACCAGATAAGCCGTCAGGCAATGTGGAAGATACTCAAGCGGAGAGGGTGCGAGTTCCGCAACAACCTACGCTTTGGGAAACAGAACCACTTCTACAGGGGAACGAAGGCATCGGACAAATGCCAGAACTTGTTGGA
>Ga0066599_100000134_pt1 | contig 10495 bp, 10 predicted proteins | sample InisedmetaG_FD_60065 | JGI IMG/M metagenome (GOLD analysis project Ga0066599, IMG submission 60065) | Freshwater pond sediment microbial communities from the University of Edinburgh, under environmental carbon perturbations - Initial sediment | ecosystem: Environmental > Aquatic > Freshwater >...
CCGTGGACAAGAGCTTCAGCAAGGTCGTCTTTCCGGCGCCGTTGGGGCCAAGCAGCGCCACCACCTCCCCCCGGCTGGCGAACAGATCCACCGCGTCCAGGGCCAGCGTCGACCCGAAGACCTTGGTCAGGCCCTGCACGTCGACGGCCGGCGGGCTCTCCCTGGTCTCTTGTCGCCCTGCGATGTCCTGGAGCATCGGTTACGACCGGGCCGCCGCCGACGCGAGCGACCGGCGGACATCCGCCTCCCACGCCGCCACCTCGGGCGTGAAGTACCGCAGCCGGATCTTCTTGTACTCCTTGGTGCTGTACAGCAAGGCGTACTCGCCGATGGCTGTCGCTCGGGCGATGGCGTCGAAGATCTCCTGACAGTCCCGGTCATGCTGCCCGTGCACCATCGTGAAGATGCTGTACGGCCAGTCGGGATAGGTGGGGCGGAGGTAGCAGTGGCTCACCCCCGTGAAGCTGCCCATGATTCGGCCAACCTCTTCAGCCCGCTCGGCGGGCACCACCCACACCCCCATCGCGTTCGCCCGGAAACCGGCCTCGCGGTGGCGGAGCACGGCGGCCATCCGGCGCATGTAGCCGTGCGCCTTGAGGCGACCTGCCACCGCGAAGAACTCCTCCTCGGCGATCCCAACCCGCTCCGCCATCGGCGCAAAGGGCTGCGGCAGCAAGAGCAGATCCTCCTGAAGTTCCCGGATGACGGCGATGTCCACAGGACGCAGGCCGTCCGGCCCCGCCGTGGGCCGCCGGGCGTCGCTGTATGCCGCCTCGCTGCGCTCGGCGCCGCTCTTGCCTTCCATGTCGAACTGCACGCCGATCTTGAAGAGGCGCAGCGTCGGCAACATGCGCGTGGATTCCGCTCCCGCCATCTCATGCAGCCGGTCAACCGTCCAAGAGAGATCGCTTCCGGAGGGGACGGCGACCGTGAACCACAGGTTGAACTCGTGGTTCCGCTCGTAATTGTGGCTCACGCCGGGATGCTGGTTCACCACCTGGGCCGCCGCCTCCAGCCGGTCGGGCCGGACCCGCATCGCAACCAGGCTGCTCTGATATCCCAGACTGCGCGTGTCGAAGATGCCGCCGATCTGTCGCAGCAACCTCTGTCGCTTATACTCGCCGAGGCGCGCGATAACCTCCGCCTCGACGAGGCCCAGGGCCGTTCCGAGGATATGGAAAGGTCGAGCACGCAGCGGGAAATCCGCCTGGATCGCGTTCAGCAACCGCTTGTCGCGGTCATCCATGAAGACACCCCATCCTCGACCATGCTCCCCCCGAAAGGATTGGGCGATCATACTGGATTAGTCGGGCGCTGGCAAGCCAAGCACGCCGGCCTCGCAGAGCCGTAACTCGTGAATTTTCCGCGCGGTGCGCGGTAATCGGCAGACACCGATGGGGGAGATGGTAGCTTCAGACAGGAAGGGGTCGTCGCGTGCGGGAGGCATCCAGCAGCAGCGCGTAGTCGGCTTCCGGTAAACAGGGAACGCCCGGCAGCGAGGCGTGATCCCCCACCCCTGCTCCATGAAAATCCGACCCGCCGGTCACCAGCAAGCCGTATCGCCGCGCCAGTCGCCGGTACCGCCCCGCGCGCCCGAAGGCGTGGTGCGGGTGATAGGCCTCGATAGCCTCCAGACCCGCCGCCACCAGATCAGGAATCGCCTCGTCCCGGTCGTGGATCCCCGGATGGGCCAAGGATGCGATGCCGCCCGCGCCCCGGATCGCGTCGATGGCTTGCTGGACGGAGACGTCCGGGCGCGGGACGTAGGCCGGCCGGTCCGCGCCGAGGTAGCGCGCGAAGGCCTCATCGGTACTGCCCACGAAGCCGCGCTCCACGAGTGTGCGCGCCAGATGCGGGCGTCCCACGTTGCCGTCCCTGGCCCGCGTCAGCACGTCGTCCGCCGAGACACCCATCCCCATTGCCTGCAACCGGGTGATCATGGCGTACAGGCGAACCTGGCGCGCTTCCCGGGTGTTCGCGAGGAACGCCCGTAGCGCGGCGCCGGCAGGATCGATGAAGTAGCCGAGGATGTGGAATTCCACCGTGCGCCAGTACGCGCTCAGTTCCACACCCGGGATCAAGGTGAGACCCGCGGCGTCCGCCGCGCGCTTCGCCTCGTCCAGGCCGTCCACGGTATCATGATCCGCGACGCTGAAAATCCGAACGCCGGCCGCCTCGACCGCCCGGACGAGGGCTGTCGGCTCCAGCAAGCCATCCGAGGCGGTTGTATGAACGTGCAGATCGATACGCATACGCCGTGAGCTCTCAATGTCACAACAACAAGAGGAGCGAATGTCGTGGGGGGACCCGTCGCTGTCAACACGATTTCGTCGAGGCGGTCGGCGTGCCGTCACGCCACGGCCGGACGCCGTCTCCGCGAACGCGGGAGGGCGTCCGGCCGTCAGAAGGTCCCGGATCGTCACCGCCGGCACATTACGCCGGAAACACCTCGCGGAATTTCGCCATGGTGTCTGCACTCGCCTTGGAGACCAGGACCGAATCCGAGAGCAGCGTGATGAGCTGGTACCCGCGATCGTAGAGGGCCTGGGCCTGGTCCCAACCGCCCGAGATGGTGCCCAGCGGCAGGCCGAGCTTCTTCGCCTTGGACTCGGCTTTGGCGATCGCCGCCTGGACTTCGGGATGGGCCGGGTTGCCGAAGTGTCCCATGGAGGTGGAGAGGTCCATCGGCCCGATGAAGAGGGCATCGATCCCGGGGACGGTGGCGATCTCCTCCATGTTCTCGATGGCCTGCAGGGTTTCCACCTGGAGCATGATGAAGAGCTCGTCGTTCGCCCGCTTGAGGTAACTGCTTGTGTCTCGACCGTACCCGGCCGCCCGGATGCTCCCGGCGATGCCGCGAATCCCCTGCGGGGGATACTTGCAGGCTTGCAGAGCCCGTACCGCCTCGTCCTTGGTGTTCACATAGGGGATCATCAGGCCATAGGCACCGGCATCCAGGACTCGCTTGATCCAGACCAGGTCGTTCCAGGGAACCCGCACGAGGGGAACGGCCCCCGTACCCGCGGCCGCGATGGCCTGGCACTGCGACACCAGCGTCAGGACGTCCCCGCCGGCGTGTTCCATGTCGATCAGGATCCAGTCGAAACCACCTCGCGCCAAACACTCGGCGGACAGCGGGCTGCAGAGTTGCGCCCAGGCGCCCGCGGTCTTCTTACCGGCCTTGATCAGGTGCTTCACGCGATTCTCAAACAATTGGCTCATCCCTCTCTCCTTCTGTGCCCTTTCCGAAGATTCTGACTGCCGAACCGGACGTCGGCCATTGACACGGTGGCGTAGAGTACTCTGGGTCGCCCGCCCAGTCCAGCAAGAAACGCCCAGGTGCCGTCTGAACGGACAAGGTGCCGTGAACGCGCGCCCGGGCGTCGAGGCCAGAACGGGGACGCATCCCCAAGACCCGGACAGCGGGGACCTACGAAATGAGGGTGACTAAAACGAAAAGAAACCAGAGAATGGGTGTTGGGTTCGACGGGCGGGGATCAATTTCCGGTCCAGGAGCCGTAGACCGACGAGTACCCGACAGAGCCACTCAGTCCGGTGTCTGAGACGAACGGCACCGGGTACACCCCCGTGCCGCTCGCCCCCTTGCTGTACATGTACACATCATCGTTTGCGCCCGCCGCTTGACCAGACAACAACGAGGGGGAAAGCTGCCACGGAATGCCCCAAGTATCCGCGTCGGCAACATTGGTGTATCCGCCGACACGCAACGCTGCCACGGATGTCGGGTATTTGTTTCGATCGTTGCCATACACGATGGCCTGCGTCACGAGCGTTTTCGAATCTGACGCAGCCCGGGAGTAGCGGGCCTTTCGGTGGGCGCTCAAAAGATTGGGGATCGCGATGCTCGCGAGAAGGCCGATGATCACGACCACGATGAGTAACTCGATCAGCGTGAAACCTGCGGAACCTCGCCGTCGGGGCGGGCGCATCCCCATGTCTCCTCTCCCGGTTACCTGTTGGGAAGACGACTGTCTATTCCGCATTTTCCTTTTGAGCCATCTCACCGGTGTGGCACATCGAAAAACACTGGAGAATTTAGCAGCATTCATGCCAGCCTAGGCTTCCGAAAAACCCGGACGAAAACATAACCCACTCAACATTAGATTGTGTTTTAAAAATAATACCTTATATTACACATATGAACCAAAAAATACGGAGAAAAATGATCGCCGGAAAACACCGACTCCAACACGCTGAATGCAAAGAATCGTATCAGTCGACAATTTTTGTCACAGCAGAATTGGCCGGTACCACGTTGTGATGGGTGTTGCCTGGCCCAAAGACGCAAGGCCCAACGGGCGCAGTGGCCGACGACTCCACCACCATTTCGGTAGGAACTGCAGGTCTGAAGGAATCAGAAACACACCACCGCCGCGCCCGTCACTGCTGCGGGGGCGGTTCGGCAAATCACCGGGTCTCCGGCCACCGCCTGAAAGGCCTGCTGTTGCGCGGTCCAGTACTCGTTCCACCACGCCAGCATGGCGGCGTCCCGTCCCGCTTGAGTGTTGGGATGCCGTGCCGCCAACGTAGCCCGTTCCCGGTCCAGGTCCGCGCGCATCTTTCCGAGGAGCGCGTTCGCCTCCTCCGACAGGATTCCGCGTCGATCCACTCGCACCGCCAACGCAGCGGCGTAGGCCAGAATCGCCTGTGTCAGCGGATCGGCGCGCAACCCCCAGCGCGCATACACATCCTCATAGCGCGACGCCAGGTCGCGCGTCGCCTCGGCGCTCGTGGAGAATTTCCTGAGACTCACCTCCGCCCGCCATCGCTCCAGGGCCGCGTCGAGATCGAGTTGAAGCGCCTGGATGCGAGCGGTGCGCTGCTCATAGACCGTCGGACCGCATGCCGCCACGGTGACCGCGATGACAATCGCGCAGGCCCAGGCTCTCATGCCGGTCTCACCGCTTGCGCCGCTTGGATGCGAGGACCAGCGCGTTGTTCAGAATCGTCACGATCTGCATGGGATCGAAAGGCTTCGGGATGGCCAGGTCTGCCCCCGCCTCAAGCCCTTTCTCCTTCAAGGCGGGGTCCATCATCGCCGTCATGATGATGATCGGCGTTGTGGCCAACTCCGGTTCGGCGCGCAGGCGCCGACAGACCTCGAACCCGCTCACCCTCGGCATCATCACGTCCACCAGGATGACCTCTGGGCACTCCCGTTTAGCCATCTCGACACCGGTGGGCCCGTCGATCGCCGTGAGCGGCTCGAAACCGTTAGCTTGCAGGGTATCCCGGAACAAACCTAGAAGGAGGCGATCGTCGTCGATGCAGAGGACCTTCGGCCGATCGAAGGCGGTCTCCTTGGCCTCGACGATCCCGACGGCCTCTGCCGGGCAGCCGCAGGACGTGCAGCGAACCTTCCGGACTCCGTCTTCCTCGTATACCTGTGTCTGCTGGCTGGAACAGCAGAACGGGCAGAAGAACGTGTTACCCATGCGGCCCCCCGTGCGCGTCCCGCAACAACGGTCGCTTCCCAGGTACACATGCAAACCAAAGGCCATTCCGGCCGCCCGACCCGCTACTGCGGCCGACGGACCCAGGTCTCCGAGAAGGCCAAAAACGCCGTGCTGCTGGCCTTGCCGGCCATATCCCGGGGAAACGGGCGTCCGGCGACGCCCTGGCCGCCGATCGACACCGCCACGCCGGATGCATTCACGAACAGCGAAAACATCTCGTGCTGGCCCGTGGCGGATCGTTCCCGAGGCAATTCCACCATGAACGCCTCTCCGAGCGGTGCCCAGGTCAAGCGGACGGGCCCACGCTCGCTCGTGAACGCCTCGGTGTAACTCGTCCGGGCGTCCCCGCTGGCGATGAAGTCACATCCGCGTTGGAAGCGAACGGTCGCAAGACCGGCCGCCCCCTTGAAGGCGGCGAAATGCCGGACGAAGCCGTCGCCCAGGTACCGCGCCAGCGGCTCGTTGTCCGTGATGCAGAGGTTCGGCCTCGCCGGGGCCGTTCCGGCGCCGGCCGGGTCGAGCAGGAGAAACGCCGCATGCCCGCGGCCGTGCGGGGAAAGGACAACACGGAAGAAGCTGATCAGCGTCACGAACGGCCCGTCAGCCGACTCCCGCAGGTACATGCCGGGGTTCTCGCCGGACCAGTCCACCAGCCCGGGGTTGATCGGAATTCGTTCCATGGGTGGCTCCTTTCACAGGTGATCTGCTCTCCGACTCCGCGGCGCCTCCATCCCGGATCGACGAGAAGCTATCGAAGGCGAGGTCCGCTGTCAATAGGCGAGGCGAGGGCGGGCGCGTTTCTGTTGCGTCGGGGTCTCGATCCGCTTCTCGCTTGACATTCCCCGCGCATCTGCGGCATCCTCTCGCTCGCATGGTTCCCGTTGACCGCGCGGCCGGGGCCGACCGCGCGCGCCGTTTTTTTGCCCGAATGCGGGCCGGTGTGACGAATCTCGCGAGGAACGACCATGGCCGAGAGTGACACGAATCCACCCCTCGACTTCATCCGGGCGGCGGTGACGGAGGACCTGAAAACCGGCCGCTACACCCGCGTCCACACCCGCTTCCCGCCCGAGCCGAACGGCTATCTTCACATCGGCCACGCCAAGGCCATCTGCATCGACTTCGGCATCGCCAAAGAATTCGGCGGTCGGTGCAACCTGCGCTTCGATGACACCAACCCCGTCAAGGAAGAGGTGGAGTACGTCGACTCCATCATGCAGGACATCCGCTGGCTGGGATTCGACTGGGAGGACCGCCTCTTCTACGCCTCCGATTACTTCGAGCAGCTGTACGCGTACGCGGGGACGCTCATCCGGAAAGGCAAGGCCTATGTCTGCGACTTGAGCGCCGACGAGGTCCGCGAATACCGGGGAACGCTCACCGAACCGGGCACGGAGAGTCCGTATCGCGACCGCGCCGTGGGCGAGAACCTGGACCTGTTTGCGCGCATGCGGGCCGGGGAGTTCCCGGATGGCGCGCGGACCCTGCGCGCCAAGATCGACATGGCCTCGCCCAACATCAATCTGCGCGACCCGGTGATGTACCGCATCCTGCACGCCTCTCATCATCGCACCGGGGATGCGTGGTGCATCTATCCGATGTACGACTTCGCCCACGGACAGTCGGACTCCATCGAGGGGATCACCCACTCCCTGTGCTCGCTGGAGTACGAGATCCATCGTCCGCTCTACGACTGGTTCCTCGACCAGCTGGAGATCTATCACCCCCGTCAGATCGAGTTTGCACGCCTGAACGTCACCTACACCGTGATGAGCAAGCGCAAGCTGTTGAAGCTGGTGCAGGACCGCCACGTCCAAGGCTGGGACGACCCGCGCATGCCCACCCTGTCGGGCTTGCGCCGTCGCGGCTACACCCCAGCGGCGATCCGGGATTTCTGCGACCGGATCGGCGTGGCCAAGAAGGACAGCACCGTGGACATCGCGTTGCTGGAACACTGCCTGCGCGAGGAGTTGAACAAGCGGGCTCCCCGCGTAATGGGCGTCCTGAAGCCGCTGCGGCTGGTGATCGAAAACTATCCCGAAGGCCGGGTGGAGGAATTCGAGACCTTGAACAATCCCGAGGATCCCGCCGCCGGCACGCGGAAGGTGCCGTTCTCGCGCGTCCTCTACATCGAGCAGGACGATTTCCGCGAGACGCCGCCCCCCAAGTACTATCGGCTGGCGCCCGGCCGCGAGGTGCGGCTGCGCTCCGCGTTTTTTGTGAAATGCGTGGACGTAGTGAAAGACGCCCAGGGCACGGTGGTCGAGCTGCGCTGCACGTACGATCCGGCCACTCGCGGCGGCGATGCTGTGGACGGCCGCAAGGTCAAGGCCACCCTCCACTGGGTCTCGGCCGCCCATGCGGTCCCCGCGCAGGTGCGCCTCTACGAGAAGCTCTTCCTTCACGAGAATCCGGAGGACGCGGCCGAGGGGCAGGATTTCATCGCCAATCTGAACCCCCACTCGCTGGAGGTGCTCGACGGGTGCTGGGTCGAGCCGAGTCTCGCCGGGGCCGCCGTCGGCGGTATCTACCAGTTTGAACGCCAGGGATACTTCTGCGTGGACCGCGACTCCAGCGGCGGCCGGTTAGCCTTCAACCGCGCCGTGCCGCTGAAGGATGAATGGGCGAAGATCGAGAAGGGTCAGCGGAAGGGTTGAGACAGAGAGATCCGGGCGCGTTGGCACAAACGCGGGGCTCTGCGAGCCCCGCGTTTTACATTCCCAAGCCCCCGACTCATCTTACGGGGCTCCCGTCACCGCGCCAACGCGGACAGCACCTCGGCCTCCAGCAATCCGGTCGCTCGGCAGATGCCCGTCCCGGGGAAGGCTCCGTCCTGGCTCGAGGTGAAGTGAATAACGTGCGAGGTCGCCTCGCTGCGCCCTTGCGTGTCCCGGACCGTCAGGTTGCGCGTCACCGCGTACCGGGCACGCGCCGACACCTGCGTCTGCCCCGCCCCGGTCTCCGCCACCGTCACGTTGATCCGCCCGTCCAGACTCATCTCGCGGGTGATGACCCGGAGTCCGTTCCATTGCATGAATTCGTACTCCGTCGAGGCGATCGCCGCTGGGAACTGGTACGTCCGCTCGCCGCGGAGGTTCTTGACGTATGAGGTGATGTGGCCGCAATCGACATACCCCTGCGGGTCGCCGGTGTAGCTGAGAATGATGACGCCGGCATCTTTGTCGAGGGCGTCGATCACGAACGCGCGATCTGCGAGCATCGGGACGATCTGTTGCCACACCTCCGCCTTGCTCTTCCCGACCGTCACCGAGGGCTCCGGCACGTCGAGGTGGACCGGTCGGACGTAGACGAAGTCGCCAGCGCACCCCGCGAGGAACAGCAGGCAAAACAGGGCGGCCGAAACACCCGATGCGCGCTTCACCCTGCCCTCCCTTTTCTCTTTCCCGCGACGATCCCACACCGGCCCGAGCGTCAGGACTAATTGTACGTCTAGCTTGCATCGGGATGCAAGGTGTACGGCACACTGGGGGGGTAAGCGCCCAGTTCGACCGTAGGCCGCTTTCAGGGGTACCTGGTTCGGTCGGGAAACACCAACGCGGAGGGTGGCCGTTCCGCGTTGGTGTTGGGGCCGGCGCTGTGTCGGTGGCGACGACCCTACCGGAAGATCTTCTCCCACACCTGCTGGCCGACCTCCGGGGTGATCGGCACCCCGGTGGTCTCCAGTGTCTCCTTGAGCAGCATCGGGATATCCGCCGCCGTGGCCTGCATCGCCTGGTCGATCTTCGGGATCCCCATGGTATCGATGAATGCGACCGCGGCGGTGACCGCCTTCTCCGCCGCCTGGGCCGCCGTCAACCCGCGCGTGTCGATCCCGAACGCCCAGGCCATCCGGGCCAGCTTGGCGGTCGCCGTCGGCAGGATCTGCTGCAGACCGGCCCGGAGCGCGATACCGCAGGTGAGGCCGTGCGCCGCATGGTACTTGGCGCCCAGCGCCTGGGCGTACGCGTGGAACTGGAGGCCGCCCACCTCGAACGCCGTGCCGGCCATGGTGGCGGCCAGGGCCATGTTGGTGCGCGCCTCCTCGTCGCCGCCGTTCCGGACCGCCGTGGGCAGGTTGTCCACGATCAGCTTGGTCGCCTGCAACGCCAGCGTGTCCGAGAACGGATGCTCGCGCACCTGCGTGAAGCACTCGACCGCATGCGAGAGCGCGTCGATCCCGGTGACCATGGTGACCTTGGGGGGCATGGACAGCATGAGCCGCGGATCCACGATGGAGACCTTGGGCAAGAGACTCGGGTGCCGGATGGGCAACTTGTGGCCGTTTCGCTGGTTGGTGAGCACGCACACCGACGTCACCTCGGACCCGGTCCCCGCGGTCGTCGCGATGGCGATGACGGGGACGCATCCCGGCACCGTCTTGCCGCCAAACCGCTGGTAGGGTGCCGGATCGTCCTCCCCGGCGACGGCCAGGACGCCCACCCCCTTGGCGGTGTCCATGGCGCTCCCACCCCCGAATCCGATCAGGCCGTCGCACCGCTCGGCTCGGTACCGCTGTACCCCTTCGGTGAGCGTGGTATCCATCGGCTCGGCGGCGATGTTGTCCCAGACGGCGGCCTCCAGGCCGGCCTCCGCCAGGACCGCCCGCATCTGCCGCATGCCGTCGCTCTGGGCCATCACCTTGTCGGTCACAACCAGCGGCCGCTTGAAGCCCAGGGCCTTGGCATGGGTGCCCAGCGTCCCGAGCGTGCCCATCCCGAACACGATGTTGGTGGGGATACTAAAGGAAAATTGGAGCCCCTTGCCGGACGTCGTCATGACCTCAAGTCCTCCTTGGCGGGTGTGCGGTGTGGGGAATCGGCGGCCTATCTCGCCAGGCATCGGCCTCCGGGCCAAAGACTACGGACGCTCCGATCCGGGTCGGTTCCCGTCCGTGTCCACATTCACGATTGCCTCGAATATCCAGCGACCCGAGCGGCACGTCAAGGAGAAAGAGCGGAATGCGCGCCCCAGCGAATCCCGCGGATAGTCCTGCCCGCGTTCTCGGCGCACCTGTCGCC